>Ga0114986_1000114_pt1 | contig 21745 bp, 23 predicted proteins | sample Shrwel1BS1Day17_FD_96988 | JGI IMG/M metagenome (GOLD analysis project Ga0114986, IMG submission 96988) | Subsurface microbial communities from deep shales in Ohio, USA - Utica-3 well 1 S-1-Day17 | ecosystem: Environmental > Aquatic > Deep subsurface > Shale gas/oil reservoir > Produced... | reverse complement strand
GCTCGGCACCAGCCTCGGCCGGGACATCAGCCCGCGCCAGTGGGAGGGCAGATTCAAGGCCAAGCTGCGCCCGCTGTTCCGCCCGGGCAAGACACCGCTCCTGGTGGCCGATGGCGCCATCGGGCCGGGCGGGTTCAACCCTGCCCAGCTCGCGGGCGAGCGTCGCGCGGGCGGGCAGCGGGTCGGAAAGACCGGAATCATCGCCGTGTTCGCCCTGATCGAGGAACAGCCGCACGCGAACCGCGTGTCGATCGGCAGCGCGGTTACGCGCGCGAACAGCAGGATGATTGATGAATTCGCAAAGAGAGTGGCAGCGCTGGTCTAGTCGCTCGGGGCCCCGGGGGTCGCAACAATCCGGTGGATCGTGCCGGCAAGGCAATAGGTGACGATGCTGATCGTCGCCGCGAAGGCGAGGTCGCCGATCGGGGAATTCCCCGCGATCAGCCCCGCCACCGCAAAGAACAGAAAGAGGATCGCGAGCAGGCTGCCCGCAAGAGCGACCATGTTGGCGATATTCAGAAAAAACCGGTCAAGCATCGCAAGCCCCGTGCAGCGGTGATTTTCGACGAAATTACAGGAGCAACGCGTGGCCCGCAATGACATCATCGTCAAGCTGCGCCTTGCCGGGGAGCAATTCGACCGCGATTTCAAGGTCAAGTTTCAGGACCTCAGCGACGCCGCCGATCAGGCTTCGGGCGATGCTGGCACCCGGGCTGGTTCCACCTTCACCAAAGGTTTCCTGGGCGCAGCCGGGCTTGGCGCTCTGGGCGCGGCAATCGGGACCGCGATCAGCAGCTCGGCCAATCTCGGCGCGGAAATCGCCAGCACCTCGCGCCAGTTCAACATCGGCGCCGAGCAGCTGCAGGTCTGGCGGCAGGCGGCGCAGACTGCCGGGATCAGCACTGACAATTTCAACGACCAGCTGGCGAACCTCACCCAGAAGATCGGTGAGGCCAATGCTGGAAACCGGCAGGCCCAGCAGGGCTTTGTCGATCTGGGCGTGTCGTTCCAGACGATGTCCGGGCAGGCGCGCGCAACCGATGCCGTGATGCTCGATCTGGCAAAGCGGATATCCGCAATCGAGGATCCTGCCGAACGTCTCCGGCTTGGCTCCCAGCTGCTCGGCGATGAATTCCAGATCCTCTATCCCCTGCTGCTCAAGGGCGCGGACGGCTTCAATGTCGCTGCGGCAGAGGTTGACCGGTTCGGTGGCGCGCTGAGCGCCAAGGAAATTCAGGATCTGCAGGCCACCAACGCCAAGATCGAAGAGCTCAAGAACCAGCTCTCGCGCAGCGTTGCCAAGGTGGTGGCCGACAACGCGGAATCGATCAATGCGCTGGCCGACACCCTGTTCAGGCTTGCAGACGGGGCCGTTAAGGCGACCGGCGATTTCGTAAAGTTCATGGGCACCGCAAGCCAGTATGCGGATGCCGTCGCCGCTCTGCCCAAGGGTCTGAGCGCCGATCAGCGCGCTGTTGCCGTTGGCGATCTTAACCGGCGGTTCGGACGACGCGAAACCGTGACGGGTTCCTATCTTGGCGGCCTTGTCACGACGAAAGATGTCCGGTTCGAACAGAATGCGCTGACCGATCCGCGCTTCTTCGGCGGCCAGACCTATGGCCAGTCGCTGCTAGCCGAGTTCGCTCGTGATCGGCAGGGCTCCGGCAATGCGGCCCCGCCGCGCGTGACAGGCGGTGGCTCGCAGCGCCGGACCGGGGGCGGCGGTGGGCGCAGCCCCACCCAGTCCGCTGCCGAGCGCGAGGCCGAGCGTGCCGCCAAGGAAGCGATCCGCAACGAAGAGCAACTGCGCGAGGCCATTGCCCGCACCCTGCGCGCGCAGGAAGACAGCGCGCAGGTTCAGCGCGTTCGCGCCGAACAGGGCGACGAAGCCGCCGCCCGCGCCGAGGCGGAACTCGGCTTCCTGCGCCAGCACCCGCTTGCCGTAAACGACACGGTCGAAGCGCTGGCCAAGGCGCTCGGCATCACCCGCGAACTAACGCAGGCCGACCGCGACCGGTTGCAGCTGCTGATCGATCAGGGCAATGCCGCCCAGAAGGCGACCGGCGATGCCGCCGCCCAGAAGGCCCGCGCCGAACAGGATCGCGAGGCCAAACGGCAGGCCGAGGAAGCTGCGCGGCTCGCCGAACAGCAGGCAGAGGTCTTCCGCCGGCTGCACGAACAGGCGATCCTCGATGTCGCCGATTTCTACGAAATCGCGTTCCGGGGCGGCACCAAGGATCTGTGGCGCAGCTTCAAGGACGAAGGCACACGCATCATCGCCGAAATCGCCGCGCAGTGGACGCTGGCGATGCTTTCCGGGCAGGGGTTCAATCTGAACGCTGCGCTGGGCGGCGCCATGAACCGCTCGCCGCTAGCCAGCATCTTTGCTGGCGCTGGCGGCAATTTCGGCGCGGCGAACGACAATGGTGGCCTAGTAAGTTTCGGGCGGCCTATCGACTTCAACCCTGTGCTTTCGGCGCGCTCAGGCATCGGTGCAGGTGGGGGCCTGCTGCCAAGCGGCGGGATCATCCCCACCGCCGGTGGCGGATTCGATGCAACATTGCGCACACCGTTCTTGAAAACTCCCGGCTTTGCACTGGGCCTCGGTACGCTAACCACCTCTCTGGTGGGCGGCGGCCAGGCCAGTCAGCTGGGCGGAATGATCGGATCAATCGGCGGTCAGGCGTTGGGATCCAGCATCGCCGCGCTGGGCAGCTTTGGTGGTCCAGTCGGCGCGATCGCAGGCGCGCTGCTTGGCAGCGTGCTGCCCAAGGTCCTTTCCAGCCCCAAACGTGCCAGCGTCACAGTTGGCGGAACTGGCGGGACGCTAGGGATCACCGGACGGCAAGGCAATTCGTCCGCGCGCGATGCTACCGCAACGCAAGGCGCAGGCAGCCTGATCGATGCCATCTTCCAGATTGCTGACCAGCTGGGCGGCGGGGTCGATGCCTCGCGTGGCAGCGTTTCCTTTGGGATGCGCAAGAACAGCTTCCGTGTGGATCCACGCGGCGGTGGTGCGACCAAGATCGGCAACGGCGCGGTCGATTTCGGCAGCGATCAGGAAGCGGCGATCCGCTTTGCCATTCAGGACCTGATCAAGGATGGCGTCATCACCGGCATCAGCCAAGCAAGCCAGAACCTGCTACAGCGGGGCGGCGATCTTGACCAGCAGGTCGAAAAGGCGCTGCTGATCGAGCAGATCCCCAAGCTGCTGCGCGAACGCATGGATCCGCTCGGCGCGGCGCTGGATGACCTTTACGACAAGTTCAAGCGGGTGAACGACGCCCTGATCGAGGGCAGCGCCAGCGCCGAACAAATCGCCCAGGCGCGCCAGCTGTGGGAGCTGGAAAAGGCCGATGCCATCGCCAGCATCGGTGCGGCCAGCCAGACTCTCAAGGACTTCCTCGCCTCTCTTAACGCCGGTTCCAACTCGCCGCTTTCCCTGCGCGAACAGCGCGCTGAAGCCGAGCGCCAGCTGCAGCCCTTCATCGCCCAGATCAGCGCAGCCGAGACGGCGCGCGCGGAGGTCGAGCGGCTGCGCGGGTCAGGCGCCAGCGCCGCTGATATCGCCGCAGCCGAGGAACGCGCCCGCACCGCTGCCGGCGCGATCAATCAGGAAGGGTTCACGCAGGCCAGCCAGCTGCTGCTGTCGATCAGCCGCCAGAGCAATGCCAGCTCGGGCGCGTTCTTCTCCGACTTCGACCGCATCCGGGCGCTGACCGGGCAGGCCATCGGGTTCGTCGATCAGGCCAGCGCGCGCGGGGCGGACACGCGCGATCCCTTCGGATCCGCGATCGCCAAGAACACGCAGGACGCCGCGATCATGCTTGGTGAGCAGACGGCCATACTCAACCGCATCCTGCAGGCGATCAACGACAACGGGATCTCGGTCGGGAGCAACGGCGACTTCATCGGCGCACCCAGAGCCTACATCCAATGACCGCCCTCCCCGCAGACATCATCCGCGCCACGCGGCGCGCGCGCGTCGTCACGCGCGAAGACACCGCAATCCGCACGCGCTTTCCTTCGGCGGGCGATCAGGCGACCGCGCCGGAACCCGGCTTCTTCGAAAGCGCCGCCGATGCAGCCGCGGTGCTGGAGATCAAGGCTGGGCTGACCGGCACCTTCCGCCGCCGCTTTGCCGTGGTGATCGATGGCCTGCTGTGGATCGACCCCGCCTCCGGAATCCCGACATTCACGCTTACCGATCCCGAGCTGGGCTTTGACGGTCCGGTGGTGGTGACCCGCTGGCGGATCGACCTGAACGAAGAACGGACCGAACTCGAGGTGATTGGCTGATGGCAAACGCATTCCTGATGCGCCCGCTGCCGTGGGTGTCGGTCACTGCCGACAGCACAGCTGCCGGTTTCACCACGTCCAACCTTTCGCCGTGGCCCGTGCCGCGCATGGGCAGAGTATGGCGGAGCGACACAGGCTCGGCAACGCGCGGCATCGTGATCGACCTCGGGTCGGATCAGCCTATCGACACCGTCGCGATGTTCGGTGTCGGTAGCGCAAATGGGGCGCCTTCTTCGTCCTGGACATGGTCGATCGCCTTGGCGACGGCTGCGCAGGGGCCCTTCACCGGAGCCTTCTGGCAAGGGACGATAACGCCCATGCTTGCCGGTTCTGTTCTTCCTGTGTCAGGTCGAGGCAAGGCACTGTGGCTTGCGCCAAGCGGTGCCCCGGCGACGGCGCGTTACATCGCTCTCAATTTCATCGACCTATCCGGGGCGGCAATCCAGATCGCCTTAATCGCCGTCGGTCAGAGGTTCCAGACTTCACGCAATTACTCCTATGGTGCGGCTTTTGGCGTGCGGGATTTGGGGCAGGTGGATTACTCGCCCCGCGGCGTGGTGCTGCGCCGTCCGGGCGCCAAGCTGCGTGGCATGGGCCTGACCTTTGCCGCCGTGCGCCGCGACGAGCTCGAGGATTCGCTGCAGCGCCTGTTCGAACGCGTCGGCAACACTGACCCGGTGGTGCTGGTGACCGATCCCGATCCGCATCCGCACCGCCAGAACCGCATGGGCATCGGCCATCTGACCGGCAACCTCGGGTCCATCCACCGGCAGCCGGGCGCGTTCCAGGCCGAAGTGAACTTCGTCGCGGTCGACTGAGATGAACGTAACGCTGATCCGGATTGACGCGCAGGACGCGTCGGGCGGAGCCGTGCCCATGCGGCTCGCCAGCCACGACATCCCCGAGGCCTGCCATCTGGGGGGCGAGGAGTGGGAACCGGCGCTGGCCACACTGCCAGACTTCGCGCTCGATTTCTTCGGCGGTGCATTTGCCGGGCAGGTGACTGCGCCGCGCACTGGCTTTACCGTGACCGCAAGAGGATTGGCGGGGTTTTCAGCCTCGCCCGCAACCCGTCCGCGCTTTGCCGATGCCCGCGTGCGGATCTGGATTGGCGACATCACCAGCCCGGCGGCGGCCGATCTTGGTCCGCTGACCCTGCGCTTCGATGGCCGGATCACCGGCGAGCCTGATATCGACGAGGCTAGCCGCATCGCCCGCTTCGATGCGGCGGTGCAGGACAGCTGGGCGGACAAGCCGCTACTTGGTCTGTTTGCCGGGACTGACGGGATCGAGGGTCCCGCCGATCTGACCGGGCAGGTCAAGCCGCTGGCGCTTGGCAATGCGCGCTTCTGTGGCGGGACGCTGATCGACAATGTCGACAATATCTGGATGGTCTCGGCAGGGCCGGTGCAGGCGATCAACGCCGTCTATGACCGGCTTGCCAGCCTTGGCCCGAGCGCGGGCAATTTTGCCAGTTTGGCTGCACTGAAAGCGGCAAGCATCCCCAACGGCAGCTGGGGCACCTGTCTGGCGCTGGGTCTGGTGCGTCTCGGCGCGCCGCCCGATGGGCGGGTGAGCTTCGACGTTTCGGGCAGCAACAGCGGCACAGGCGGCTATGTGCGGCGGCCCGGGGCGATGATCCGCCGCATCGCTGATCTGGCCAGCGGCACGGTCAACGCGGCCAGCCTGTCCGCTCTCAATGTGGCCCGGCCCTACAACCTCGCCTTGCAGCTGCGCGAACAAGTGACCGCGCGGGATGTGATCGCGCAGCTGGCGGACAGCGTGGGCGCGGTTGCCGGGGTGTCCTTGCGCGGCGAGCTGTTTGCGCAAGGGTTGGCGATCGGCACGCCTTCGGACGTGCTGGCAGCTGACGACAGCAGCGCGCTGCGGGTCGCAGCGGTCGAGGAACTGGCCAAGGCCGCGCCCAGCTGGCGGCTTGCGACCGAAGCCGAACTGACTTTCGAAGTGCACAGCGCCGACGAAGCGGCGTTCAACTATCGCTGGCAGGGCGAATATGCCCCGACGCGGGTCTACCGGCGCGACGATGTTGTCAGCGGCGCGGACGGTGCGAGCTGGGCCTACATCAATGCCACGCCCGCCGCGGGGCAGGCGCTGCCCGTCTGGCCAACGTCATCGAACAGCTACTGGGCGCTGTTTCAAGCGCCTGCAGGAGCAAGCATTGCCCCCGCCAACTCCAACCGCGTGCCGCTGTCGCGCATGGAGGGCGACAGTGGGTGGGAGACGTTCTTCAACCCGTCAGGTCTGTCAATCGCATCGGGATACAACGCGGTCGATGGCTTCCGGTATTACGATGCAATTGCCACGGCCACATCTGCTGGGCAAAGCTTTGCGCTGCGCTCGCAGTTTTTCCGGGTGTCCTCCGGTGAGCGGCTTTCTGCGCAAGCACGCTTCCTGATTGGCGGGACCGCGCCTGGCACATGGCTGGCGCAATTGATCGCCTTTGACGCTGCGAACAATCCTTCCTTCCACTTCATTGCCGGTGGGACTGGTGCGCTGGGTGGCTTCGGAAATCTTCGCGCTGAATTCGTGCAGCTACCTGCTGGGGCAGTGACCGCTTACATCCAGCTAATCGGCACCTCTGCGGGTGCTGGCACGATGCAAATTCTCATCTCCGAACCGATGGTGACTTCGGCAGCGCCGGGGCAGACTGTCCACCCGCCGTTCTCACCGGGGCCTGTCCTGACCGGACCCATCGACGCTGGCGGGCCTCTCTTGATCGGCCAGCTTCCTACCGACAAGGCGGCTCCGGGTTTGCAGAATGCTCTGGTGCCGCTGGGCGACTCGAATCGCGTTCCGCTTTCGCGCATGGAGGGAGATCGAGGTTGGACGGTAACGTTCAATTCAGCGGCGCTGCCGATTGAAACGAGCTATGAGAGTGGGCCGCTCGGGCGCAGGCTCTTTTTGGCATCCGCGAACACGACAGCGGCAGATCAGCAAATCGTCATCGGCAACGAGTTGCGCACGGCTGTCCGGCTGAACGAAAGCGAACGCATTTCGCTTCAAGCAAGAGTGTTTCGCCAAGGCACCGCTGCCGGAACATGGTCGCTTGAGTTTTGGACGTTTGATGCTTCACTCTCAACCTTGTCGGCCGACACCATTGCGAGCGGGATCGGCCTGGCAGACCCAGTGATTAAATGGGAGGGTTTCCTTACTGTGCCGCCCGGTGGCGCGTTCGGCCGATTTGAATTGCGCTTCATCGCAGCCGGGGCAGGCAGCGTGCAGCTTGGCATAGCCGAGCCAATGGTGACGGGCGCAGCGGCAGGACAAACAGTCCATCCGGCATTTACGCCCGGCCCTAACGCGGTGGACGGGGCGACCCGAAACACTGGGGCGCTTAACGCGGACGGACTCAACGCAGTCGACGCTGGCGGGCCTCTCTTGATCGGCCAGCTTCCTACCGACAAGGCGGCTCCGGGTTTGCAGAATGCTCTGGTGCCGCTGGGCGACTCGAATCGTGTGCCGCTTTCACGCATGGAAGGTGACAGCGGCTATGGCGTGCTGTTCAACCCGAGCGGTCTGTCCGGGCCAACCGACTATAACAGCCTTGAGGGACAGCGGTTCTTCCGAGTGCAGGCGATGGCCACGGCGGCGGGGCAACAGATCAGCGTCGGCAATGCTCCGGCAACGCAACCTGCCTTCCGGCTCAACCCAAACGAACGCATCAGCGTTCAAGCGCGTGTCGAGGCACAAGGGGCTGGGGCGGCAGGCGGAAGCTGGACACTTGCGCTATGGGGCTTTCTGCCTGACGGGACACAAAGTCTGACCGCAGTTGGAAGCGTTTCCGGTTCCGCGCCACGCGCGATTGGCAACGGTCATGTGCAGTTTTTTGCCGATGTGCCTAGCAACATTGTGGGCGGCAGGCTTGAGCTTTACGGAAACAGCGGCGGCGCTGGTCTGCTTCAAGTTGTCATCTCCGAACCGATGGTGACTTCGGCGGCATCCGGCCAAACCGTGCATCCGCCGTTCACGCCGGGGCCGAACGGAGTCGATGGTGCCACTCGGAACACAGGCGCGCTGAATGCTGATGGCCTGAATGCCGTGGACGCGGGTGGCCCCCTGCTGATCGGCCAGTTGCCCCCCAGCAAAGCCGACCCCGGCCTTGTTAACACCAACGTCCCGCTCGGCTCCAACGCGGTGGTCAACAGCGAGTTCACGCGCGGCAAGTTCGGGTGGCGGGCTGGTAACGGTGCCTTGGACAGCCAGTGGGGCGTCAATCTCACCGGCACGCCTAACTGGTTCGGCCAGCGCAACGTCATGTGGATGACTGCGCCCGGAGCGTTTGCCATCAACTCCGTGCGCGATCTTTCACCGAACGCTCTCTGGGAAGGTGGCGGGCTTCCGAACGCTCTCCAGTTCGCGATGCCGGTCGTTGCGGGTGACAGGCTCGCAGCAAGCGTCCTCGGCGCGCAGCACCGCTGCACGATCCAGCTTTATATTCTGATCTTCGACGGTGCTGGGACGCTCATAAGTGCGCCTGTTGTGGGGGGTGGCACGCCAGGCGGCGCTGCAAACGGCGACCCTGCCAACTTCACGCGACTGACCCTATTCGCCGACGCGCCCGCCAATGCGCGCTGGGCCATCCCGATGATGCGGCTGCTCGGCACGGGCGAGAGTGACCCCTTCATCTTCTTCACCGAGCCGATGCTCGCTAAGGTTCCAGCGGGTCAAACGACTGTGCCCGCATATTCGCCCGGGCGCGCGGACCCGAACGCGGATGTGACGGCGACTGTCAGCGGCCCTGCGGAAATCACTATGCAGTTCCGCGCGGACCTCGCGCTGCTCTCTCCCCTGCCGCTCACTGCCGACTATCAGCTTGGCGTGGCCGGTGCATCGCCGCTGACCAGCGGCGTATCGTGGAGCGTGGCCGTGGTCAGCGGTTCCTTCACCGGCACCGCGCCGAGCATCGTGGGTTCGGGCACGGGGCAGCTTCGCATCAACTCTCCGCTCGCATCGCCGGAAGCGACCTTGCGGATCACCGCGAGCGTCGCCGGCCGCGCTTCGCCGCCGTTCGTGGTGCGCGTGGCGCGCAATGTCGCCGCGCCCAGCCTTGCGCCGCTCACCTTCATCAACTCGGGCACCTTTGCGCAGGCCCATGACACGCCCATCCAGATCACCCTGCCAAGCAGCGCTTCATCGGTAAGCCTGACGGCGGTGGCTGATCTGCTTGTGAACGCTGAAGCGCCGCAGGGCGGGACGACTGTTGAGGGCAAGTGGCAGCGCGAGACATCGCCGGGAACGTGGGCCGATGTGGGCGCGGCGGCGACATCCTCGCCCAATCCCGAAGTCATCTTAAATGAACCCTCCCCTGGCGAGTTCTTCTTCACGGCATCGCCCGGCTCGATCACCTGCAACCGGACGGCCACGGGTCTCACGACCGGTAGCATCCAGCGCTTCCGGTTCGTGGCGCGGGTGAGCGGGGGCAACGTCCGCACCGTGGCCTTCGTCGGCAACGCGAGTGCAAACGCATGATCCTGCTCGAATGCCCTGACACCGGCGAGCGCCAGCTGGTCCGCAATGCGGTCGGCTATCGCGGATGGAAGCTCGTCTCGCGCAAGGCCCCGCTGCCGCCTGCCGATCACTGCGATTGGTGCTGCGATGGGCAGAAGTGGAAGGCCGATGAGGCAGCGCAAGAACGCGCCGCCCGCGTTGCCGCCATGCGCGATCCCGAAGCGCTGCTTGCCATCATCGACGATCTTACCGCGCGGATCATCGCGCTTGAAGCGAAGGAGAACTGACATGCGACTGATCGTGATCGCCGCTCTCGCACTTGGCCTTGCCGCCTGCGAACCGCCGCCCCCGCAGCCGCCGCGTGAAGGACCGCTGCCGGTCAATCCGAACCCCGACTGCCCGCCTGACACGCAGTGCGTGGAGCCCTGATCGTGCTGGCGTGGCTCCAACGCATGATTGCCGTCTGGCGCGTCCGCTGGGGCCACGCCGAGCGCATCTGCGCGCCCGGCCAGTGGGTGGTCTGGCGCGAGGGCGATGTCGTGCTGAGCAAGGACCTGCCCGCGTGAGCGCCGATGCCGACGTGGCGGCCCTGAAGGCCACGATCAAGGCGCAGGGGATCGAGATCCGCGACCTCAAGGCTGCGCTTTCGGCTTCGTCCAGCAATCATGCGCGCGCGATCGGCGATCTCGACGGGAAGCTCGATGAGATGATCCTGAAGATGCAGCCGCTCGTGCTGGCCGGTCCGAAGCTCCAGCAGCTGCTCGACGAGGCGGAGCGCCAGAAGGGCATGGCGCAGCTGGGCAAGGTGCTGGCGGGCGGCGGTGCCTTCACTGCGATCGGGGCCGCGGCGACCGGAATCTATCACTACTTTGTTGGAGGCGGACACCCATGATGGACTGGCTCGATAAGCACCTGGTGCCGGAATGGCGCCGGGCATGGAAGTGGTCGAGCGTGCAGCTCGCCGCGCTGATTAGCGCCGCGGTGACCGCGTTCGCTGCGCAGCCCCAGCTGCTGCTCTCCATCATCAATTACATGCCCGCCGATCCGACCGAGCGCGCCTTGGCCGCCATTGCGATCGGCGGTCTCGCTTTCTTCGGGCCGACCGTCCTGCGGCTCTGGAAACAGGGAGTGAAGTCCGATGAACAGACCGATTGAACCAGCATCGCCCCCGGGCGGCGCACCCAAGAGCCCGCTGGTCGCATTGGTCGGCGCAGCTGCTGCCATCGCGCTGGCGACGCTGATCCCCAAGGATGAAAGCGGCCGGGAGGTGAAGGCCAGCGTCACCAGTGACGGTGCCCTCCTGGTCGAGCACCGCAAGGGTCCGCAGTTCCTGGCCGCCTATGCCGACATCGTGGGCGTGTGGACGATCTGCGATGGCGATACCAAGGGCGTGAGGCCCGGGATGCGCGAGACTGAGGCGGGCTGTACCGCGCGGCTTGAGCGGCAGCTGGTCGCCCATGCCAAGCCGGTGATCGCCTGCGTCCCCGGCCTTGCCGGTCAGGGGCGCGAGAACCAGCTCGTGGCGTCTGTCAGTCTTGCCTACAACATCGGCACCAGCGCCTTCTGCCGTTCAACCGCCGCGCGCCGTTTCAACGCGGGCAACTGGCGCGGGGGCTGCGATGCCTTCCTGCTTTGGGACAAGGCCGGTGGTCAGCGGATCCGCGGGCTGGCGCTGCGGCGGCAGAGGGAGCGGGCGATCTGCCTGCGCGGCCTGTGATGCTGCCGCGCTTCCTGCGCAGCCTCACCCCGCTGGCGATCCGGGTGATCATTGGCCTGGTGCTGGCGTTGCTGCTCGCCGGGTTCCTGCTCCTGCAATCCTGCCAGACCTCCACCACCGCTAAGACCGAGGCCAAGCTTGCCACTGGCCAGACCGGCGCCGCGATCGCCAGCGGGGCCGATGCTGCCAACACGGTCGGCGATGTGGCTGCCCGCGCTGCCACCACCGACCGAACCACCTTGGAGAATGCCGATGAAATCCGCTCTGCCCCGGGCGCTAATGCTCCTGTTGCCGATGGCGTTCATGCTGCCGGGTTGCGGGCTCTTTGTAAGAGAGCCGCCTATCGTGGCCGCCCCGAGTGCCTGCAGCAGCCTGCTCCCTGACGAATGGCGCGAGCCTGTCCCCGGCGCCCCGCTCCCGGGCGGCGAGACCGTCGGCGAGTGGATCATCTTCGGCGACGCGCAAACCGCGCAGCTCGACAAGGCCAATGACCGCGCGCTTTCCGCGATCGAAATCGTGTCGAGGTGCGAGCTGCGCGACCGTGAGGCGGTGAAGCGCGCGCGGCCCAAGTTACTCGGCATTTTCTGACCCCCGTTTTCAAAGGAGAGTTCCATGCCTCAGCACACCAACAAGCCTGTCAGCCCGATCAACTGGACCGAGCTGACCGATGCGATGAACAGCCAGGCGGTTGCTGAGGCGATGGTTTGTTCGAAGTCCTTGGCGAGACGTCGGTTGCGGCTGAGCCATGCGAAGGTTCGTTCCACCACCCAGCGGCGCGGCAGCACCTCGAAGCCTTTCGCGGCGTCGGACCGCTTGATGATTTCGATGGTCCATTTGCTCTTTCCGATCTTGCGCAGTGCCTCCCGGAGCTTGTCACCGGCATACCCACCATCGGCGAAGACGTGCCGCAGCCACGGGAAGCGGCGGATTATTTCGGCGAGGACGAACGGTGCCCCGTCGCGATCCTGGATGTCGGCGGTGTGGATCACAGCATGAACCAGGTTGCCGTCTGTGTCGGTCAGGATGTGGCGCTTGCGCCCCTTGATTTTCTTGCCCGCATCGTAGCCCCGAGGCCCGCCGCTCTCGGTGGTTTTGACACTCTGGCTGTCGATCACTCCTGCACTGGGCGACGCTTCGCGCCCTGCCGCTTCCCGGCCGATCAGAAGCAGAGCATGATTGAGCGAAAGCCACAGACCATTGTCGCGCCACAGGTAGAACCAGCGTCGTACCGTCGAGACCGGAGGAAAGCAGGGCGGCAACATCCGCCAAGGCAGCCCTCCGCGCAGCAGATACAGGATCGCCTCGACGATGCGCCGCAGCGGCCACTTCCGCGGACGCCCAACCTGTGAAGGCTGCGGAAGAAACGGCTCCAGCACGGCCCATTCCGCGTCAGTCAAATCGCTTGGCAAAGTCAGCTGTGCACGGGCATACTGCGCCCGAGTGGTGTCGGTCCACATCGTCGAACTCCGGAAGTTTGTTGCAAAACCCCGTGAATCAGCGACTTGGGATGGCGTCAAGCTAACCCGCTGACACCACTCAACTTAATTTCGGATCAGGCTCTCAGCTTTTGACAGAGATGTGGCACACCCTAATCCAACAATCGATCGCGAGATCAATAGACTAGGCGGGCCGGAAAATTTTAAACCGGAACTCTCGGATCCGCTCGACTTCGCAAGGCAGTTGGCAGTAGCTGTTTCAGCTGACATCGATACCGTGTGCGACCAAAATCAAGGCTGCACTCATGCGGTCCTTTGTGGCGGAAAGGACAGCCTCAATTTATTGCTCCACAAATGGAAAACGAAGCCAATCGTATATTCGGCACAGCCCAATCTTGCGTTGGTCAAGCAATTCGTCTCCGATAACGATCTGGGGCTGGAAGTTCGCGAGCTTGTCGATTGTGATCCAGGCAAAGACATTTACCGCGAACTATTGGAGGGCTCATGCTTGGTGGACCTTCAACACTGGAAGTGGACGCACCATCTCAAGCAGATCGCAAAAGACCATGAAGGAAAGATCGTTTTTTGGAAGGGTCAAGTGGCCGATGCCTTTCTGACAGATTACTGGATTTCCTACACCAGTTCGCAAAATCGTTTTTATAAATTCCTTAAGAAATCAGCGAAGCAAATAAGCCGGCGTACTGGTTCGACCGCAATTCTTCCGCATCGATTTTTTATCCATGATCTCGAAACGAGTTTATGGGACCGTGCGGCAGTCGCGCAAGGTGGCCACCTTGGGTATCTTCGGTCTATTTGCGATGCTTTGTTCTTGTCTGCATATCATGGTCCGCATGCTTCATCTGTAATCAGGAGGATGGATGTAGCGCGGCTTTCCAGTCGTGATTTGCGACCACTTGTTGGTCAGTATCTTTTTGGTTGTGAAGTTATATATCCGACAGAGAATCCGTCGCCGCCGCCATCGGAGTTCCGAAAAAACCTTAGAACGCTGGACGCTTACCTAAATGCTGCCCGCAAGTTCGGTATACAAACTTGACCGTACGATGTTCTAAGCGCGTCTTGAGCTTTGTCGCGCCGCAATCGCCGCCGGTGGCGTCCTGTCCGCTATACGCGACCGGCGGATTACTCAGTGGCAGCTGGCTAGCACCCTCCCCACCGCCTCCCGCAGGTCCATCCACCGCGCCGCCTCGTCAGGCAGGTTCTCGGGAAAGGCCTTGAGCTGGTCATAGGCCGCGCGGATATCGGGATCTTCGTTGCGCTCCAGCCAGCGTTCGACCGCGGCGCGCAGGTAGATCCACCAGATGCGCTGGCTGCTGTCGAAACCGGGGAAGCAGTTCACCCGATCGAATTCGCGGCGAAGTGCGTCAAAATCTTCCATGCCTGGTCTCCTCACTTGAACGTGGGTGACCAACCTATATCGCGATGCTGCGCCTTTATGCGACGAGGGTGCGACCGAGGGGGCGGTTGCTCGGGCGAACCGAACGGCCGTCCCCTTTATTGTACAAGGTCCGTACAAGAGCGCTTTTGCGGATGTTGATTTCGCCGGTGATCACAGCGCCGTAGCGCAAACACGGTCCGACCTTCACACGGGTGGGGTCTTTAGTCAGGCGATCAGCGGCAAGCCGCTCGCATATGGATGTAGGCCTGACGGGTGATATCGTAGCATTTGATCCAGATTACGCCGGATAATCTCGTTGTCTTCGTTGGCATCGAGCCATCTCTGGGTAGCTGCGCACATGTTCCGACAGAACTCAACCGCCCCGTAGAAGTAGGCATCGTTGATCCTGCAGTTCGAGAAAATGGCGCCTTGGCCTGCTGGGACGAAGATTACCCTTGCGACGCTGTGCTTGAGATCGCCAAACCGCCCTTGATGCAGAAATCCGCACCGGATTGAATAAAGGTCATCCGGGGTTACGAAGCTGAATTCGTCGTCAGTCAGATTGGCAGCACACCAAGCCTTGTATTCATCCCGGTAGGACTGCCCGTCCTCACGCTCGAGCGCTGAGCAAATAGAGGGCAGCGAGACAGCCATGCCAATGGCGACTAGCTCTAGCCCGTTCTCCGCCGCACGAATGATCTGCTCCATCATAATCTGCAGAGACATGACTGCACTCCTTTCTTGCACTGCACTGCGATAAACGGCCATTTGGTTTCGGCGCGGTGCTCGCAGCGGTTCGGGACTATTCCGGGACTCGAACGCAAAACACAGTCCGAGCGTTGCCGCCATGTTCCGTTTTCGCAAGCCTTGACCCTCGCGAAAACCCAGCTATTCCGCCCTGGCATGCGCCGTGGGGCGGTTAGCTCAGTTGGTAGAGCATCTCGTTTACACCGAGAGGGTCAGCGGTTCGAGCCCGTTACCGCCCACCATGGCATGACGGGGACTTTGCCCCGATCCGGCGCGCCCGGACGCTCATTCCTCCTTTTCCTGCTTTTTCATGACCTTGTCGACCAGTGCTTCGGCGGTCAGGGCAAAGGGATCGAGCACCAGATCCGCGCCGCCCTCCTGCACACTGTCCCCTTCGGCAGGGTCATAGACCGCCACCGCCACGCGCCCGTCAAAGCCTTCCGCGTTCAGCACCTTGAGCAGGGTCTGGCGCGGATCGGGCGTGTTGAGATAGGGACCGTGGTGGCGCAAGGTGGTGACCACCCAAGGCGCGCTCGCGAGCGGCAGGCCGAGGAGATACTCGGGATCGGTCACGTCCCCGTAGACCGCGTCCACCCCGCGCAACTGCCATTCGCGCACCACCGCCGGGTCGAGATCGACCGCGAGCATCGGCACGTTCTTATGCGCCAGCCGCTCGGCAATCGCACTGCCGAGCCCCGACAGCCCGAACAGGATGACTTCGGGCGGTTCTTCTGCGCCCCGTTCCTCTTCCGCCCGCTCCCGCTGGGGATCGGCGCGTTCGAAAGCGCCGAGATAGGGGGCAAAGATCGGCAGCAGCTTGTGCGAATAGGTGATCATGTAGGTTGAAGCGGCGATGGTGATCAGGCCGACCAGTGTCACCAGCCCGAGCTCCGCTTCGGTCACATGGCCGAGCGTCACCCCCATGCCGATGAAAATCAGCGAGAATTCGCTGATCTGGGCCACCGTCAGTCCGGCCAGGAACCCGGTCTGGCGGCGATATCCCAGCAGTCCCATGATCATGACCACCACCAGCGGATTGCCGACCAGCACAAAGGCCGAAAAGATCAGCGCCGCGGTGACATTCTCGCCGAGAATCGTGAGCTCAAGCTCGGTGCCGAGTACAAGGAAGAAGAACAGCAGCAGGAAATCGCGCAGCGGGCCGAGCCGCGAGGCGATGGCATCGCGGTAGGGTGTCGAGGCGAGCGCCGTGCCCGCCAGCAGCCCGCCGATCTCCAGCCCCAGACCCAGCGCCTCGCCGATTGCCGCGAACAGGGCGGCAAGGCCGATCGAGAACAGGATCAAAAGCTCCGGGCTCTGCGCCAGGCTGCGCGTCAGCGGGTTGGCGGCATAGCGCACGATCAGAACCACGATCACCACCAGCACCGCAGCCGCCGTCAGGGCACCGGTGACCGACAGCCCCTCCCCCTCGGCAGCCGCGCCGATGCCGATCGTCGAAAGTACCACCATCGACAGCACCACGACGATATCCTGCACGATCAGGAAGCCGAGCGCGACCCGGCCGTGAAGCGCGTCGAGTTCGCGCTTGTCGCTCAGCAGTTTTACGATGATGATCGTGCTGGAGAAGGTGAGCGCCACGGCGATGTAGAGGCTGGCGATGACATCGAAGCCCAGCCCCATCGCGATCAGAAAACCGAAACCGGCGGTGAAGAGCACCTGCCCGAGGCCGGTCAGCAGCGACACCATGCCCAGTTCGCGCACAAGCCGGTAATCGAGCTTCAGCCCGACAAGGAACAGCAGCACCGCGATGCCGAGATCGGAAAGCAGCTCCAGCGGCCCCTCGGACCGGGCGAGACCCAGCACCGATGGCCCGGCGAGAATCCCGACAACGATGTAGCTGACGATCAGCGGCTGTTTGAGCAGGTGGCCGACATAACCGATCGCTCCGGCAAGGATCAGCAGACCCGAAACCTCGGTGAACAGGGAAGCGGTGACAATTTCGGGCAAGTGGCGATCTCTAGGGTCTCGCGGACACCTGAGGCAAGGTTGCCCGCGGCGAACATCACCCAGTTTGCAAACAGCCACCACACGGCAATCGCGACCGCTTCAGCGACGGGAACGGCTGGCCGCGCTCTGCGGCGTCGCTAGACCGCCGCGCGGCAGGCGACCTGCGCCCCCGCGCCGCGTTTACACCGCGCAGGTCCCCCGGTAGAGCCCATCACCTCGCCAATGCGCGTTTCTACCGGAGGACTTGGGGCATGGATCTGCAACTCGAAGGCAAGCGGGCGCTGGTGCTGGGGGCGAGCAAGGGGCTTGGCCGGGCAAGCGCAGCGGCGCTGGCGGCAGAGGGAGCGCAGGTTACGACTGTCGCCCGTTCCGGCAGCGGCATCGAGGGCTGCCTCCACATCACCGCCGATCTTGATGATCCCGCCGCTCCCCAGGCGATCATTGCTGCGGTGCTGGCCGCGGGTCCTGCGCCCGATATCCTCGTGCTCAATTCCGGCGGCCCGCCGATGGCAACGGCGGCGAGCGCGACTCCGGCGGATTTCGCCGCGGTCTTCCCGCGGATGTTCAACGCCCAGATCACACTCGCACAGGCCTTCCTGCCCGCGATGCGCGCCAACGGCTTCGGGCGGATCCTCGCGATTGCCTCGACCAGTTTGGTGGCGCCGGTGCCCGGGCTGGTGCTCTCCAACGCGGTGCGCGCGATGCTGGCATCATGGTGCAAGACCCTCGCCGCCGAGGTGGCGGCAGACGGCGTGACGGTGAATCTGCTGCTCCCCGGCCAAATCGCGACCGACCGGTTGACCAGCCTGCACGCCGGCATGGCGGCGGCACAGGGGCTGGAAAAGGAACAGGTGACGGCGCGCTCGATCGCAGCGATTCCGGCCGGGCGGCTCGGGCGGCCCGAGGAATTCGGCGATATCGCTGCCTTCCTCGCCAGCCCGCGTGCCGGGTTCATCACCGGCAGCGCGATCAAGGTGGACGGCGGCCAGACCGTCACGCTGTAACCGGTAAGGCTCTGACGCGCCCGGCTTGCGCGGTGTGGCGCGGGCCTCTAGCGCGTCAGGCATGTCCGATCTGTTCATCGCGCTCCAGCACCTCGTGCCCCAGCACGCCCTCTCGCGCCTTGCGGGGAGCGTCGCAGCGAGCCAGACGCCGTGGCTGCGTGACCGCCTGATCCGGCGCTTCGCTGCCGCCTATGGCGTCGACCTGTCCGAAGCCGCGCGCGGGATCGGTGATTTTGCCAGCTTCAACGACTTCTTCACGCGCGAACTGAAACCCGGCGCCCGCCCGCTGGCCGATGCTGCGCAGTTCATCCTCTCCCCTGCCGATGGCGCGGTGAGCCAACTTGGCCCCGTCAGCGGCGGACGCATCATCCAGGCCAAGGGGCGCGATTACAGCGTGGCCGAAATCCTCGGTTGCGGAGCGGATGAAGCCGCGCGGTTCGAGGGCGGATCGTTCATGACGATCTACCTCTCCCCCAAGGACTACCACCGCGTCCACATGCCCGCGGCCGGAACGCTGGCGAAGACCAGCTACATCCCGGGCGACCTCTTCTCGGTCAACACCGCCACCGCCGCGGGCGTTGACCGGCTGTTTGCGCGCAATGAACGCCTGTCGTGCCGTTTTGACGGGCCGGACGGGCATTTCGCCAGCATCATGGTCGGTGCGATGATCGTCGCCGGGATCGACACTGTTTGGCCCAACACCTTCCGCACCCACGCCAGCACACCGGTGCATGAGGATTTCGCCGGGCAAGATCGCCGTTTCGCCGCCGGGGACGAGATGGGCCGCTTCTACCTCGGCTCCACCGTCGTGCTGCTGTTCGAGCCCGGACGGGTGGCGTGGCGCGAGGATCTTGTGCCCGCCGCTCCTTTGCGCATGGGCGAGGCAATCGCCCGCAGGATCGGCTAGGCTTCGATCAGTTCGCCAACCCGTTCGATCCGCTCCTGCTCGGTTTCCGGCGGCTCGATCTTGCGGAAACGATAGGCCTCAAAGCCCTTCATCGGCGGCTCCAATCGCACCTCTGCCAGCGCGACCGACGGTGTCGTCTTGAAAACCAGCGTGGTCTCACCCGTCAAAAAGTTGCGCTGGTTGGTGCTGTAATGCAGGTCGACGACAGTATAGACTCTGCCTTCCTGCAAAAGGTGATGGATTGGCACGATGGGTCCGATGCGGCCCTTCTTCGGCCCCGCATCCACACACACCACCTTATCGCCAATATCGAACATGGAACGAGTCTCCCCGGGGAGGGAGAGCTATCTGATCCGCCCTTAAGAAACCGCTACTTGCGTAGATTGATCGCCTCGCGAACCAGCGCCCCCGCTTGCGGCGTGTCCCATGCATACCCGCCCGCCACTCGCAGCACTTCCTTGCCGCCGGCATCGAACAGGATCGTCAGCGGCAGCACGCCTTCGGGTGTGAACTGCGCGGAAAGCTGCGTATCGGGATCGAGCCACGGTTCAAGCCGCGCATAGCCGCCCTTGGCGAAGAACGGCTCCACCACCTCGGCCCCGCGGATATCCTGGCTGACGGTGATAACCCTGACCTCGCCCTCGAGATCGGCGGCAAGGGCGTCCAGCGCGGGCATCTCCTTGACGCAGGGCGCACACCATGTGGCCCACAGGTTGAGCAGCACCGGTCCGTCCTGCGCGGCGAGATCGAGGCTGCGCCCCGCCGGGTCAGAAAGCTGCATCGCCGGAATGGGCGTGCCCGCGAACTGGCGGGTCACCACGCCCGCTGCGGCTTGCGGCGTCTCAACCGGTTGCGCCGGGGCCTCGGCGGCCCTATCGCATCCCGCCAGCAGCAGGAGCGGTAGTGCAAGAATGAGCGGCGAGCGGGACATGACGGGCTCCGATCAGGGTACAGCGACCAACGCCATGTGGGGCGGGCGCTTCGCCGATGGCCCTAGCGCGATCATGCGCGAAATCAACGCCTCGATCCCCTTCGACAAGGCGCTGTGGCGGCAGGATATCGCCGCCAGCAAGGCGCATGTCGCGATGCTCGGCGCACAGGGGATCATCCCGGCAGACGATGCGCTGGTGATCGCCAACGGGCTTGATGCGGTCGCTGCCGAATATGAAGCAAACGGCGTGCCCGAGGACTGGGACCGCGAAGACATCCACATGACCACTGAAGCCCGGCTTGCCGAGCTGATCGGGCCGGTCGCGGGGCGCCTCCACACCGCGCGTAGCCGCAATGACCAGGTGGCGACCGATTTCCGCCTGTGGGTGCGCGATGCCTTTGCGCAGATGGACGAAGGGCTGGCCGCGCTCCAGCGTGCGCTGGTGACCCGCGCGGGCGAGCATGCAGGCAGCATCATGCCGGGCTTCACGCACTTGCAGACAGCCCAGCCGGTGACCCTCGGCCATCACCTCATGGCCTATTACGAGATGTTCCGGCGCGACCGCGCCCGCATTGCCGACGCGGCCAAGCGGATGAACGAATGCCCGCTCGGCAGCGCTGCGCTGGCCGGGACCGGCTTCCCGATCGACCGCGCGGCGACCGCCCGCGCATTGGGCTTTGACCGGCCCACGGCCAACTCGCTTGATGCCGTGTCCGACCGCGACTTCGCGCTCGATTTCCTGTGGAGCTGTTCGGCCACGGCGCTGCATCTCTCGCGCCTTGCGGAAGAGCTGATCCTCTGGGCAAGCCAGCCCTTCGGCTTCATCCGCCTGCCCGACAGCCTCTCGACCGGCAGCTCGATCATGCCGCAGAAGAAGAACCCCGATGCCGCGGAACTGGTGCGCGGGCATAGCGGCCGGGTGATCGGCGCGCTCACCAGCCTGATGATCACCATGAAAGGGCTCCCGCTCGCCTATTCCAAGGACATGCAGGACGATAAGCCCCCGGTGTTCGAAGCGGCGGGCCTCATGGCCCTCTCGATCGCCGCCATGACCGGGATGATCGCAGGTGCGACCTTCAATACCACCCGGATGCGCGCCGCCGCCGAATTGGGCTATGCGACCGCCACCGACCTTGCCGACTGGCTGGTGCGCGCGCGCGGCATCCCGTTCCGCGAGGCGCATCACATCACCGGCAGTGCGGTGAAACTCGCGGAATCGCGCGGAATCGCGCTCGACCAGCTGCCGCTCGAAGACCTTCAGGCCATCGATGCGCGGATTGACGAGAGCGTCTATGCGGCATTGTCTGTCGACGCCTCGGTCGCGGCGCGTGCCTCCTATGGCGGAACCGCGCCCGATCAGGTGCGTAGTCAGGTCGCTGCCGCGCGGGCGGTGCTGGGAATGGAGGAATGATGCGCAACCTTGCCGCCCTCGGTCTCGCCGCGCTGCTCGCCGGCTGCGGCACCGCCTCGCCGCTCACGCCCCCTGAAGGCGCAAGCCTGCCTACCGCGCCCTATGGCGCGGCCGACAGGCCCTCTGCCGAGGAATTGCTGCGCCGCGAAGCACTCGCCGCGCCCGAACGCAGCGTCGAACTGCGCCGCCGCTCCGAGGAACGCCAGGACGATCCCTTCGATCTTCCCCCCGAATAGACTGGAACAATGGACCATTTTGCCCTCCGACACGGCGTCATGCACGCCGAAGACGTGCCCCTGCCGCTGATCGCGGATGCTGTCGGCACGCCCGTCTACGTCTATTCGCGCGCGACGCTGGAACGCCACGCCAAGGTGTTCCGCGAGGCGCTGGCCGATGTGCCGGACAAGCTGATCGCCTTTGCGGTGAAATCGAACCCCAACCTCGCCGTGCTCAAGGTGCTGGG
>Ga0114986_1000113_pt1 | contig 21870 bp, 18 predicted proteins | sample Shrwel1BS1Day17_FD_96988 | JGI IMG/M metagenome (GOLD analysis project Ga0114986, IMG submission 96988) | Subsurface microbial communities from deep shales in Ohio, USA - Utica-3 well 1 S-1-Day17 | ecosystem: Environmental > Aquatic > Deep subsurface > Shale gas/oil reservoir > Produced... | reverse complement strand
GTGGCGTCAACGTGGCCCGGACATTCGACAGTGCCACATCGGCGGTGGCGCCGACGATCTGGCCGCGCTGGACATCGACCCAGGCACGCAACGCTCCCTGCCCTGCCGCCACGTCAGCCCCCAGATGGGCATGGCGGCGCAGCTGCGAAACATCGACGTGGGCGAAATCGGCATAAAGCTGGCCGCTCCATTCGCGCCACTGGCCTGCCTGCGTCGACAGCAGCGGCTGCCGGAGATCACCCATCAGCGTGAAGCGCCGGCCCCAGTCGGCCGGCGGCGTGGCGTCGACCCGCAAGGCGTGGTGTCGCGCCGTGTTGCGAAGCACCAGATCGACCTGCGACAGCGTCAGCGCCGGCACGGTCCGCTGCTCATCGGTCCACTGCAGCGTGCCGCCGCGGATGACGAACTCGGTCTGTGAAAAGAACCAGTCGAGCGCCCGGCCGTCCGACGTCGGGCTCTGCAGGAGATCCAGACCAGCCACCAGGATGCGACCGTCTGCCGTGCGCCGGAGGTCGAGCTCGGGCTGGTCGATGTACAGCTGTTCAAAACCGAGGCGCCAGAGCGAACGCGGTGACAGGGCCACCAGGACGCGCGGTAGCCGAAGGGCGTCCCGGCCCTGCGGGTCGATCAGGCGCACCTCGCTGAGCTCGAAGGAAGGCATCAGCCCGTCGGCGCGCGCCGCGACCGCCCCGATGCGCACCGTGACGCCGAGCAGCTGGCTGGCCCGGCTTTCCAGTTCCGGGCGCAGTTCGCCGATTCGCGGCACAATGAAAAGATGCAGCGCCGCCCAGGCGCTGATCATGACCAGCCAGGCCGCCAGCAGCAGTCCGAGCGAAACGCGCGCAGCGATCGCCAGGATTTTCAGCAGGGACGAAGGGCGGCGCGGCAGGTCATCCATTTTGTACATCGCAAACGTGACAGGAATTATGACCCGCAACGGTGTGAGCGGCCTGATGCAGGATCAGGCCACGGCGCCCTCAGGCAGCCCGGCCTTGTCCGACCAGTCCCGCTTCGCGCAGCGCGTGCGCCGACGCTATGCCGCACAGCTGCAGTTGCTGCCGCCGGGTCGCCCTGACCAGGACACCATGCGCCTGGTGTATGAGAGCCTGCGACAGACCGGCGCGGATGTTCCGACGGCCTTGCGCACGCTGCGTCAACTGGTGATGGAACGGCTGGTCACGCTGGACTGCGACCAGCAGGCCGAACTGCACGACGTCACCCGCGTCATGACCGACCTGGCCGAATTCGCACTCGACGTGGCCTGCACCCATACCCTGCAGACGCTGGATGAGACACACGGCATGCCGACCACGCCGCAGGGCACGCGCGCGCTGATGTGGATCATCGGAATGGGCAAGCTCGGTGCGCGCGAACTCAATGTGTCCAGCGACATCGACCTGATCTACGTCTACGACCAGGACGGCGAGACCGCCGGCAGCGCCGAGGGCCGGGGCCGCATCTCCAACCACGAGTACTTCGCCAAGGCGGTGCGCGCCATCTACGGCCTGATCGGCGACACCACCGAGCACGGCTTCGTGTTCCGCGTCGACCTCGCCCTGCGTCCGAACGGCAACTCCGGCCCGCCGGCGATTTCACTCGGCGCACTGGAGGAGTACTTCCACGTGCAGGGCCGGGAATGGGAACGTTTTGCCTGGCTCAAGAGCCGGGTGGTGGCACCGCGACAGCACATGCATGACGGCTCGATCATGGCCTTGCGCGGTATGGTGATTCCCTTCGTGTTCCGGCGCTACCTCGACTACAACGTCTTCGACTCGCTGCGCGTGCTGCACCGGCAGATCCGCGAGCACTCGGCGCGCCGCAGCGCCGGCCGACCGGAGCGCAACAACGACGTCAAGCTCTCGCGCGGCGGCATCCGCGAGATCGAGTTCACGGTGCAATTGCTGCAGGTGGTGCGCGGCGGCCAGTTCCCCGAGCTGCGCACCCGCCCGACGCTCGACGCCTTGCAGCGCCTGGTGCGCGCCGGCCTGATGCCGCAGGACACCGCGCAGGCACTGACCGAGGCCTACATGTTCCTGCGGCGCGTCGAGCACCGCATCCAGTACCTCGACGACCAGCAGACCCATGTACTGCCAACCAGTGATGACGACCTGCTGTGGATCGCCCGCAGCCTGGGCTACGACAACCTGTGCCCGTTTCTGACCCAGCTCGACGCGCACCGGGAAGTGGTGGCACAGGAGTTCGACACCCTGCTCGGCGGCCAGAAGGAGTGCAAGGGCTGCAACAACGGGCGCAACGGCCAGACGGGCGGCGCGGCCGCGGCGGACTTCGACGAGCTGATGGAGCAGTTGCCGCCGCGCTTTCGCGAGCGCGTGGCTGCCTGGCGCAACCACCCGCGTGTGCTGGCGCTGCGCGAGGAGTCCCGCGCCCGGCTGGTACGCCTGATCGCGCGCACCAACGAGTGGCTGCGTGAGGGCCGCGCCAGCGAGGAGGCCGCGGTGCGGCTGGTGGACTGGATGGAGCCGCTGCTGCGGCGCGAAAGCTACCTGGCCATGCTGCTGGAGCGGCCGGCGGTGCACGAGCGGCTGGTACGCCTGCTGGGCGCTGCCCGCTGGCCGGCGCGCTACCTGCTGCTGCATCCCGGCGTCATCGACGAACTGGCCAGCCGCACCATCCTGAGCGACCGCTTCGAGCCGGCCGCTTTCGAGGAAGAGCTGGAGATGCGACGGCAGGCGCTGCAGGCCGCCGGTGACGACGACGAGGAAGCGCTGCTCAACCTGCTGCGGCGCGCCCACCACGCCGAGGTCTTCCGCACGCTGGCGCGCGATGTCGAGCGCGTGCTGACGGTAGAGCAGGTGGCCGACGACCTGAGCGCGCTGGCCGATGGCGTACTGCGCGTCACCACCCGCTGGTGCTGGGACCGACTGAAAAAGCGGCACCGCGAACAGCATCAGTTCGCCATCATCGGCTACGGCAAGCTCGGCGGCAAGGAGCTCGGCTACGGCAGCGACCTGGACATCGTGTTCGTCTACGAAGACGAGAGCGATGACGCACCCGAGGTCTATGCCAATCTGGTGCGCAAACTGATCAACTGGCTGACCGTCAAGACCGGTGAGGGCGACCTGTACGAGATTGACACGGCCCTGCGCCCCAACGGCAACTCCGGCCTGCTGATCACCAGCTTTGAGGCCTACGCCAACTACCAGCAGCAGCGCGGCAGCAACACGGCGTGGACCTGGGAACACCAGGCCATGACGCGGGCGCGCTTCGTACTAGGCAGCGACGCGCTGCGCCAACGCTTCGACGCCGTGCGGCAGACGGTGATCTGTGCGTCGCGTGATCCCGAAGCCCTTCGGCAGGAGATCATGGCCATGCGCGACAAGGTGCGCCAGGCGCATCCGGTGCACGGCGAGTTCTTCGACGTCAAGCACAGCCCGGGCGGCATGGTCGATGCGGAATTCGCGGTGCAGTACCTGGTGCTGTCGCAGGCGGCGCACCATCCAGAGCTGGCGGCCAACGCCGGCAACATCGCCCTGCTGCAGGCGGCCGAGGCGGCTGGCTTGCTGCCGGATGGGGTGGGCGAAGCGGCAGCCAACGCCTACCGCGAGTTACGCCGCGTACAGCACCGCGCCCGCCTCAACGAAGAGCCGACCCACGTCGATCCGCAGGAAATGGCGGCCGAGCGTGATGCCGTGCTGGCCCTGTGGGCCACGGTGTTCGGCAGGGTCTGAGTGTCGCGCGGCCCGTCAGGCGGTGCTGCGAATCTTGCGCACCAACGCGGTGGTAGAGTAGCCCTCGACGAAAGGCAGCGCCAACGCCCGCCCGCCCCAGGATTCGACCAGGGCGGTCTCCGGCAGCTTGCGCATGTCGTAGTCGCCACCCTTGACCAGGATGTCGGGTCGGACCTCGGCAATCAGCTGCTGCGGCGTGTCCTCGTCGAACCAGGTCACCAGATCGACCGCGCCCAGCGCAGCCATCAGGGCGGCGCGGTCCAGCTCGTTGTTCAGCGGCCGATCCGGCCCCTTGCCGAGCCGCCGTGCCGAGGCATCCGTGTTGAGTGCCACGACCAGGCTGGCGCCGAGCGCCCGGGCCTGCGCCAGGTAGATGGCGTGGCCACGGTGCATGACGTCGAACACACCGTTGGTGAACACCAGTGGTCGCGGCAAGGTGGCCAGTCGTGCCGGCAGATCCTCACGCCGGCACAGCTTGTGGAGAAACGCGGGAAGGTCAACGGTCGGGGCGGTCATGGCCGGCATCCTAGCAGGCCGGCCAGGCGCCAAGGTAGCCGCCAGCGCCTTCGGCAATCGCGGGAAACGGCTGCCTTTTGCCCCGCATTCCCACTACACGCAGGCATGCCGGCAGGGGCATAATTCTTGGTGTATGCGCCTGATCACTGTCAGCTTCGATTCCATCCGCTTTGGCGAACCCCTGCCCTATCCGTTGCGGGACGCCAATGGCACCTTGCTGGCCAACAAGGGCTTTGTGGTCGAAAGCAAAGCCGACCTGGAGAAACTGGCCGGCAAGGGCTTCGAGATCTACGTCGACATCATCGATGCCGACAACCACCGTTCCTACATCAACCGCCTGCACCACATGGTGTCGGAGAACAAGGACCTGGGCACGATCGCCAACACCAAGCTGGCCCAGGGGGTCGACCCCACCCGCATCGAAGCGGCTGAAGAAGGCCCACCCGACTGGCTGGACTTGCAGGCGCAGGCCAATTCCCTGTTGCGCGACACGGCCACGCCGCATTTCCTGCCCCGCCTGCACCGCCTGCACAACCTGCTGCGCGGCTATGCACAGCGCAATCCCAACGGCGCGCTGTTCGCCCTGTTCCACCTCTCGGCCAGCGAAATCCGCATGTACAGCGCCACCCATGCGATGCTGGTGAGCGTGATGTGCGGCCTGGCGGCACGCGAGGTGCTCAACTGGTCGGAAGAGACCGAGCTGAGCCTGTGCCTGGCCGCCCTGACCATGAACGTGGGCATGACCGATCTGCAGGACCGCCTGGCGATGCAGATCGCGCCGCCGACGCCCGACCAGCGCAAGCAGATCGACCAGCATGCCCAGCGATCGGTCCAGTTGCTGGAGCAGACCGGCGTGCGCGACGCGGTCTGGCTGGAAGCGGTGCGCGACCATCACGCGGCGGCGCCGGGCCGGTTGGCCGGCATGGGTGCCGGCCAACGGCTGGCGCGCCTGATCCAGCGGGCTGACATGTTCGCCGCTCGCCTGGCGCCACGCGCTTCCCGCGTGCCGACCTCCCCAGCGGCCGCCATGCAGGCCTGCTACTTCGACGAAAACCGGCAGGTGGACGAGGCGGGGGCGGCCCTGATCAAAGCGGTGGGCATCTACTCGCCTGGCTCGTTCGTGCGGCTGAGCACCAACGAGGTGGCGATCGTGATCCAGCGCGGCGTCAACACCACCACCCCCAAGGTCGCGGTGCTCATCAACCGTGAAGGCATCCCCACGTCGGAGCCCATCATCCGCGACACCAGCCAGCGCGACTACCGCATCGTGGCCAGCGTGCCGCACCGCGAGGTGAAGGTCCAGATCCACCTGCCGCGGCTGCTGCCGCTGACCGTGACCGGCGACCGCCTCTGGTAAGGCAGGGGCTTCAGCCCGGTACGGTGTCCGCGAAGCTCGGGCGCTGCGCCAGCTTGTCCAGCAGGCGCACCAGGTTCGGATGGTCGTTGCGCCAGCCGATCTGCGGGAAGCGGAAATCCAAGTAGGCCAGGGCGCAGCCCACGGCAATGTCGGCCAGGCTGAGGTGGATGCCGGTGCAGAAAGGCTTGTCGCCCAGCCCCTTGCTCATGGCCCCCAGGCTGGCGCCGATCTTGCCGAGCTGGCGATCGATCCAAGCCTGGCTACGCTGGGCCTCGGTGCGCTTGTCCCAGACCGCCTCCATGCGGGCGAGCAGGGCAGCGTCCATGACGCCGTCAGCCAGTGCTTCCCAGGTCTTGACTTCCGCGCGCTCCCGGCCGACGGCCGGAATCAGCTTGCCAACCGGCGACAGGGTGTCGAGGTATTCCACGATCACGCGCGAATCGAACAACGCCTCGCCACCTTCCATGATCAGGCAAGGCACCTTGCCCAACGGATTGGCGTCCGAGATGCGGGTCTGGTCCGACCAGACGTCTTCGAGCACGAAGTCGTAGTCAAGCTTTTTCTCCGCCATCACGATGCGCACCTTGCGCACGTAAGGACTGGTGTTGGATCCGATCAGCTTCATGGGTCTTTCACTTTCGCCAAGGGGACAGATTCTAGCGACTGGGGCCTGGCGGCAGGGTCGGCGGGCCCATTCCTGGGCCGGCCAACTACAATTCGGGGATGAGCTTCTCCTCCATTTCAGCCCTTTCGCCGCTGGACGGCCGCTACGCCAGCAAACTCAGCCCTTTGCGCCCGATCATGAGCGAGCAAGGCTATATGCACCGCCGCGTTCAGGTCGAGGTGGCATGGTTCATTGCCTTGAGCGACGCCGGCTTCGCAGAATTCAAGCCCCTCTCACCCGGAGCTCGCACTTACTTGCTCGGCCTGGTCAAGAACTTCTCGGAAGCCGATGGCAACGCCATCAAGGAAATCGAGAAAACCACCAACCATGACGTCAAAGCGGTCGAGTACTGGATCAAGTCCAAGTTCGAGGCCCGCCCGGAACTGGAAAAGGCCAGCGAGTTCGTGCACTTTGCCTGTACCAGCGAGGACATCAACAACACCAGCCACGCCCTGCAACTGCGCGCCGGGCGCGACGTGGTGCTGCTGCCGGCACTGGACAAGCTGCTGCTGAAGCTGCGCGAGATGGCACGCGCCTACGCCGAAGTGCCCATGCTCAGCCGCACCCACGGCCAGACCGCCAGCCCCACCACGGTGGGCAAGGAGATCGCCAACGTGGTGGTGCGCCTGCAGGCCGCCTGCGATCGTATTGCCGCGATCAAGATCCTGGGCAAGATGAACGGTGCCGTGGGCAACTACAACGCCCACCTGTCGGCCTGGCCCGACTTCGACTGGGAAGCCTTTGCCAAGAAAGTGGTGGAAACGCCCGAACCGCTCGGCCTGGGCCTGACCTTCCAGCCCTACAGCATCCAGATCGAGCCGCACGACTACATGGCCGAGCTGTTCGACGCCATCGCCCGCGCCAACACCATCCTGATCGACTGGTCGCGCGACGTCTGGGGCTATGTCTCGCTGGGCTACTTCAAGCAGAAGCTGCGCGAAGGCGAGGTCGGCTCCTCCACCATGCCGCACAAGGTCAACCCGATCGACTTTGAGAACGCCGAAGGCAACCTCGGCCTGGCCAATGCCTTGCTACGCCATTTGAGTGAAAAGCTGCCGATCAGCCGCTGGCAACGCGACCTGACCGACTCCACCGTGCTGCGCAACATGGGCGTGGCGATCGGCTACGCCGTACTGGCCTATCAGTCGCTGGCCACCGGCCTGGCAAAGCTGGAGATCAACGAAGCCGCCCTGGCTGCCGACCTGGACGCCTCGTGGGAAGTGCTTGCCGAGCCGATCCAGACCGTCATGCGCCGTTACGGCCTGCCCCAGCCCTACGAGCAACTGAAGAAATTCACGCGCGGCGCGGCCATGACGCGTGAGTTGATGCAGGGCTTCATCCAGAACCTCGACATTCCCGAAACCGAGAAGGAACGCCTGCTGGCCATGACGCCGGCCAATTACACCGGCAAGGCGGCCGAGCTCGCGAAGAGGATTAACACCCCCTGAGCGGCTGACGCCGCTTCCCCCTATGAGGGGGACAACGCCAGTGGCCCGGCAAAGCCGGTTCCACGGCGTTCCTTGAATAAGTCCCTGCTCCCGAACTGCTATGGCTTTGAAATCTACGGTCTTCAAGGCCAACTTATCGGTCGCCGACATCGACCACGGTTACTACGCCGACCATGCGCTGACGCTGGCCCGGCATCCGAGCGAGACCGACGAACGCATGATGGTGCGTCTGGTGGCTCTGGCCTTGCAGGCGCACCTGCTGCAGACGGTATGCGGCGGCGACGGCACGCTGGCCTTCGGCGCCGGTCTGTCCGATCCGGACGAGCCCGACGTCTGGCTGCGCGACTTCACGGGCCAGACCCGGCTTTGGATCGAAGTCGGCCAACCGGAGGACAAGCCGCTGGCCAAGGCCTGCAACAAGGCCGATGCGGTGGTGGTCTATGCCTTCCACCACGCCGCCGAAGTGTGGTGGCGCGGCATCGAGTCCAAGCTCACGCGGCTGGACAAGCTGGAGGTCTGGCGCGTGCCGACCGAGGTCGCGCAGGCCCTGGCTGGCTTGGCCGAACGCAGCATGCAACTGCAAGCCACGATCCAGGAGGGCGCCCTGATGCTCAGCAACGGCCAGCAGACCATCGAGGTCGAGCCGCTGCGCTGGAAGTAAGTGTCGGCCCCGCGGGGCTCGCTTCACGCCGCCGCAGGCAGCGGCGCTTCCAATCGCTCGGCCGCATCGCCTTGGGCGCGCTCGGCGTAGCGGTTGAAGCGCCAGGCTTGCCCTTCCAGGGTGATGCGGCGCCAGGTCTGGCGCTTTTCGGCCGGGCGCATCTCGGTCCAAAGCTGCACCTCATCAAAGGTGCGGCCGCAACCCTTGCACATCTCGTCGCCCTGGCTGGTAGAGCAGATGGCAATGCAGGGCGTATCCGGCGTGCTCTCGTACCACGCCAGCCAGGCCGCCATGGCCTCGGCTGGCATGGAAAACTCGTCCGCTTCCTGCTCGCGGTAGAACACCATCAGTGCGTAGACCTCGGCCAACGCGCGCACCTCGGCGGCCAGCGTGACACCGTCCGGCGACGGCTTTTTGTCGCGCCAGTGGTTGATGGCCGCTTCGATGTCGGTGATGTGGATGCCAGCCATGGAACGGGTTGTGCAGAGGGAGACGGATGATAGCGTCTTTGGCGACATCGCCGCTTCACAGCGGCCGTGAACAAACCCCCAGACGACGCGGGGTTGTTGCTGGCCATGGTTCAATCGGCCGTCCGAAGGGGAGTAGCTCCCGTTTGCAGTGGCCCCCAGCCGCCGCAGGCATCAACAAGTCGTCATCACGAAGTTCGCTTCCGGCTTGTTGGGCAGTGGCGGTCTCCGCCTTTGCCGAGCAAGACCTTCGACTGCAACCTGTGCCCGGGTAGCGTCGAAGCGGCTCCTTGATTCCGGCGAATCATGGCCCGCCATGACGCGTCCGGCCCATGTGAGCCCTGACACAACCCGGAGTCTTTATGGAACTGTTTTCCGCCCCCTGGTGGTCTGCCCTGCTGGCCATCATTCTCATCGACTTGGTGCTTGCCGGCGACAACGCGATCGTGATCGCCCTGGCCGCCCGCAGTCTGCCCGCCCACCTGCAGAAGAAGGCCATCGTCTGGGGCACGGTGGGTGCCATTGCCGTGCGCTCGGTCATGACCGTCGGCGTGGTCTGGCTGCTGAAGATTCCGGGTCTCATGCTGGTCGGCGGCCTGGGCCTGCTGTGGATCGCCTATAAACTGCTGGCCGACCAGGAAGACGAAGGCCATGACGGCCCGGTCGCCAACACCTTCTGGGGCGCCATGAAGACCATCATCGTGGCCGACGCCCTGATGGGCGTGGACAACGTGCTCGGCGTAGCCGGTGCGGCCCATGGCTCCTTTGACCTGGTGGTCATCGGCCTGCTGATCTCCGTGCCCATCGTGGTGTTCGGCAGTTCGGTGGTGCTCAAGCTGGTGGAACGCTTTCCGCTCATCATCCAGCTCGGTGCGGCCGTGCTGGCTTTCACGGCGGCCAAGATGGTCGTCGGCGAGCCGATGCTGGATGCGGTGTTCGACCCGCCGGAGCTGATCAACACGGCCGCCCGCTGGCTGGTCTATGGCGCAGCGGTGGTCGGCGTGCTGACCGCCGGCTGGTGGAGCAGCCGGCGCCAGGCCCTCGCTGGCTGAAGCTGGGCGGCAGCGGGTGTATGCTTGCCCGCCATGAAGCTCATCATCAAATGGCTGCTGAGCGCGACCGCCCTGTTGGCGGTCGCCTCGCTCTACAGCGGCGTCGAAGTGCAAAGTTTTGCATCGGCCCTGATTGCCGCCTTCGTCATCAGCTTGTTCAGTGTCGTGCTGCGACCGCTGCTGATCGTGCTGACCCTGCCGGTGACACTGCTCACCATGGGCCTGTTCCTGTTCGTCATCAACGCCGTGCTGTTCTGGGCCGCCGCGTCGGTGCTGGAGGGGTTCCATGTGCAGGGCTTTGGCGCCGCCCTGCTGGGCTCCCTGATTTACTCGGCCTTCGGACTGGTGATCGATTCAGCGCTCGAGCGCCTGTTCCCGTACCAGTGACTCCAACTGGCGCGTCCGGGTGTCGATGATCGATGCCTCGATGTGGTCCACCTTGCCGCCCTGGCGTGCCAGATCCTGCGCCGCCTTGAGCCGGTTGAGCGCCGAGTCGTAGTCGTAATGGGCAGCATGGGCCTCAGCTTCGGCACGAACCCCATTCAGGGTCAGCCCCTGCGCCATGTAGGCCTGCGCGAGCAGCTGCCACGCCTGGGCGTCACGCGGATGCTCCGTCACCCAACTGCGCAACTGCTGGGCCACTGCCCTGGCCTGCCCCTGGGGCGTCAGGCTACGGGCCCACAGGAACAACTCGGAGCGCACGCCAGGTGCTGCCGCGGCACCACCCAGCAAGGCACCGGCGCGCTGCGGGTCGCCGGCCTCCAGCAGGAGTTCAGCCTTCAGCAGGCGCGCCAGGCGCTCCGCGGACTTCTGCCCCTGCACCACGGTGTACAGTCGCTCCAGCAGGCGCGCGGCCTGCGCAAAATCGCGCTGTTTTGATGCCGCCAGCGCCGCGGCATAGAGCACACCCGCCTGCCGGGCCGGTGTATAGCTTGCAAACGAACTGCTCGCCGCTTCGGCAACCACCGCACGCAGACCATCTACCGTCGCATTGCTCAACGTTCGCGCCCGTGCCGCCAGCATGGCATGGGACGGGGTCAACGCCGGTGGCGCCGTGTGCGGCAGCAGCTGCTGCCGACCCTGCATGTCGGCAATCCGCTCCGTCGTCAGCGGATGGCTGCGCAGATAAGGGAAGTCCGAACTGTCGTTGAAGCGGTTGGCCTGCTGCAGTTTCTCGAACATGGTGACGAAACCCTGGGGCTCGAAACCGGCTTGCGTCATGACACCATAGCCCACGCGGTCGGCTTCTCGCTCCATGTCGCGTGAGAAGTTGAGCTGCCCTTGCACCGCCACTGCCTGGCCGCCGGCGATCATGGCGCTGGCAGCCTGCGGATTCGAACTGGCTGCCAGCGCCCCAAGCACCATGGCTGCCATGAGCCAGGGCGTCTGCGTGCTCTGACGGCCTATGAGACGGGCAATATGCCGTTGCGTCACGTGGCTGAGTTCGTGCGCCAGCACCGAGGCCAGCTCGTCCTCACTGCTGACCGCGGCAATCAGGCCGAGGTGCACCCCCAGGTAGCCGCCGGGCAGCGCAAAGGCGTTCACCGTACGGTCACGCCCGAGCGCCACCTCCCAGGCAAAGGCCGACTCCAGCTGGGGCAACAGCTCGCCACGCTGGCGGGCACTCTGCAGCAAACGCTGCCAGATGCCCTGCACGTACTCGCCCAGCACCGGATCGTCGATGTAGTCCGGATCACGGTAGAGCGAACGGGCGATGCGGTCACCCAGACGCCGTTCGGACGCCACGCTCATCTCGGCGCCGTCACCCAATGCAGGCAGCTGGGCGTACAGACGCGTCGGTGCCAACGCCTGAAATGCTATTAATACTATAGCTGTCAACGCTTTCTTCATGCGCTCTGGAGCTCGAAATGCTTCAAATTTGCGAGAGAAAACCCTGCCGATGCGCGCGGCGTTCTGCGAAACAACAGGGCGGACTGATGGCGTGGTCGTGTTTTAACCGATAGAAGGAGCCACTCCCATGACCGTATGATGCAAGAAAACCATGAATGTTTCGTAAAGTTGTCATCCCGATGAGCCCTCTGACCCACTTTGATGCACAAGGCCAGGCCCACATGGTGGACGTGGCCGCCAAGGCCAGCACGCACCGGGTCGCGGTGGCGACCGGGAGTATCAACATGTTGCCCACCACGCTGGCGCTGATCGAATCCGGCACCGCCAAGAAGGGCGATGTGATCGGCATCGCCCGCATCGCCGGCATCCAAGCTGCAAAAAAGACCAGCGACCTGATCCCCTTGTGCCATCCCCTGGCGCTGACGCGCGTTGCGTTGGCGTTCTCGCTGCAACACGCCACCGAATCCCGGCCCAGCCACGTCGTCTGCACCGCCACGGTCGAGACGGTCGGCCCCACTGGGGTGGAAATGGAGGCACTGACCGCCGTACAGGTCGCGCTGTTGACGATCTACGACATGTGCAAGGCGGTCGACCGTGGCATGACCATCCACGGCGTGCGCCTGCTGGAAAAACACGGTGGCAAATCCGGTAGCTATATCGCACCGTGATGCGGTGGCCGGCTACGGTTTGCGCGCGCCCGCCCAAGCGGCGTAGGCCTGCGGATAGGCGGCCTGGTAGCGCCGCATGAAAGTCTGCGCTTCGTCATCACGGCCGAGGAGTAGCGCGCTGTCGATCAGCTTCTCCACCACGCGAGCCTCCGGGGAGAAATGCAGCATCTCATGGGCCATGGCATTCAGTTGCGACGCATTCTGAGGTGTCAAGGGTGTCAAGGTGAGCTGGGCAAAACGGACCTGGTCGCGGAACAGCCAGGAGCCCTGGATTTTCTCCAGCGTGTGGTCGCGGTAGGCAGTCGCACGGTGTTCCGGCGCCAGGTAGATCTGGCTGACACGGTGATAGTCCCAGGCAGCATAAGCCACACCCAGCAGCACAAACACCGAGCAGACCCGCAGTACCTGGGTACCACCTGATGTGGCAGTCAAAGCAGATGCCGCAGAGGACCGCCGCCAGAGAAGACCGATACACAGGCCGACCGCCATCTGGAACGGCCCGTACCACAGCGGGTACTCCAACATGCTGTGCAGCGCGATCAAGGCCAACACACCCCAGGCCAGCTGTCGCGAGGGATCGGTCTCCTGCCATGGTCTGGCACGCCAGATCAGCCAGACAATGGCGCTGCAAAGCAGCACAGCCACAGGAAGCCCAAGCTCAACGGCCAGATGCAGCGGCAAGTTGTGCGCGTTACCGAGCAACTCGCAGAAGCGGGGGCCCTCGTAGAGCGTCATGAAATGCGCATAGTCCAGCTCACCCCAGCCCCAGCCTTGCCATGGGTGCGAGCTGATCAGGTACATCACATTTCGCCACAAGATCAGCCGGCTGCCACACGTTGCCTCGTCATTGCTGATTCGCTCCAACATGCCATGCCCAAAGGGGCTCCATCCCAGCAACAGCGGCAGACACACAACGGCTACTCCATAGGAGGTCAGCATTGCAAACAGAAGGCCCCGTATCGGTACTTGCCGCCCACCTCCCCAGAACCAAAACAGACCGCTCACGGCCACGAGCTCCAGCAGTCCGGTCCTGGAGGAAGAAGCCGCATTCCCCCAAGCCAGCACCGCGGCGGTGACATACAGCAATATCCTACGCACAAGTGCTTTCTCTAGATGCCCCCAGGAGGTGACCATGTACCAGAGCAGGCACAGCTGACCGATGTTGGTCAGCGTGGCGAAGTGATTGCGCTGCCGCAAGTTGGCAAAGGCTTCCCCGGCAAGCGTGGCATTGATCCAGGGCACCAGGTTGCTGCCTACGCCCAGGTACTGCAGCAACCCAATCCCACTGCTCAGCAGCGCCGCCAATAGCCAGCCCGTGGCGACGGAGCAAGGCTGCAAGGCAGCACCCTCTTTTTCCAACCATACGACCCATGCTGCGCACGCCACGGTGACCAACCACGGCGGCACCGATGGCGACGGCCCGCCTGCAAAGGGATAGACCCATGGCAGGATCAGCACCGCCAACAGCAAACCTCGCCGGGAATGGATGATTGGATGCCTCATAGAAGAACTTGGCCGCAGAGCCTGGCAGCAAGTCTGCCGCACACGCTGACTCAGTTCTGGATTCTGCCCGGCCAATTGACCGCGGCCAGTTCCGGGCTCTGCTGCGCCTGTCTGCTCCATGCCACCTCCACGGCTCGACATTGCGCCTCCTGAACCACTTTGCACATCGTTTGCAGCCAGTGCCGGGCCTCGTCAGGCTGTCGGTTCAGCGCCAGCGTCGCCGCCAGTTTGTGGAAAAACACCGCATTGGGAAACATACCTGTGACGTGGCGTGCCCAGTCCAATGCCGTATCGTCCAGCCCTGGTCGAGGTTCGAAGCGCGCATAGCGCAAATAGTCGTTCCATTGGGTCAACAGCAACACCTCTGGCGGGCGGGCGGGCTCACTCAGCCGGATGCCGCTCCACTCCATGCGCAACTTCTGGAAACTGTTCTCGACGCGCGCATAGTCACGAATCAGAAGCACCAACAACGTCGCGGCCACCAGGGCCAGGCTCCACAAGGCCCATCGCCCCGTCTGCAGCCAGGGACTCGCGTCCATGCGTACGTTGATGGCGCCGATGACCAGACCCACCGGCAGCAGAAAGTAAGCGTGGTGGAGCGGCATTTCCAGCATGGCATGGTTTCCGATCACCAGCAGGAACAACAGCAACACGGCGTTCTCAGCGCTGCGTACGACCATCAACCGCCGTCCAAGCCAACCGAGGAGAAAGACCGCGATCAGTACGCCCAAAGGGATGCCGCACCACAGAACCAGATCCAGGAACAGGTTGTGGGCATACAGATAGACACCGTGCAAATGCGGATGTTCCGCCGCCACCGCCATTTGGGCCAGCACGACCTGCCCCCAACCATAGCCCTGCAGTGGCTGGCGCCACGCGGCATCCCAGAACGCTGCCCAGACCTGAGGTCGGACATCCCCGCTCATGCGGGCGTAGTCTCCCAGTCTTGTCGTTACGTCGACCGAGGCCGGTTGCTGGAGCCAGGCCTGTCCAACCACGCACAGAAGAAAGTAGAGCGCCAGCCCAGACACCAGCCACGGCACCCGCCGGTCGCGCCACAAGGGCCGCCACCACCAGGCAGCCGCCACCAGCAACAGCATGGCAACCCATGCCGTACGGGAGCGCGTCAGCGCAAGCCCAAACAACAGATACACGGTCATTAATAGCGCGACCGATACACGCATCTGCTGGCGGAGCACGCCCCAGGCCACTGCGAGCAGCCCCCACAACAAGAATGTTCCCAACTGATTGGGTTGTCCGAAATTGGCATGCGGTCGCGCGTGCCCGCCGCTGACCACCCACAACTCCAGACCCTCCAGTTGCAACCACTCGCGCAACTGCAGACCGACAGACGCGATGGCGGCGATCCCGATAGCCAGAAACAAGCCGTCTGCCAGCTGGCCCGGGCAGGCTGTTTCCCAGCGCGCGCCCGCCAGCACGGCCAAACTCAACCCCAGGAGAAAGATTGAGGTGATCCAAGCGGTGCCTGCCAGCGGCACCTGCCCGACAACATGCTGCGCCCAAGGGAGCAGACACAGCACCAGTGCCACCAGTGCGAGGCCGGGCCACGATACGGGCGTCCGCACATGCCAGCACAGAAGAAAGAGAGCCATCAGCAACAGCGCACAAACCCAGGCATCAGCATGAAACGACAACCACGGCAGGTAGTGATTGGGCAGCAACCACCCCACGGCCAGCAAGGCGGCCCATAGGGTGAGGCCGGGGGGCGTCATGAGTGGTGAGGTTGTGCGCGGCATAGCTTTCTCGTCGTCAGCAAAAGCATTGTTTGTCCAAGAAAAAAGGCACCCGCGCAGGGTGCCTTTTCTCGCACAGCAACTAGAACAGCGTGTCAGACGTTGCGTTGCGACAAGCCGTGGCCTGATCAGGTCTTCGGGAGATACTTGGCGATGTTCGTACCGGTGCCGGTCACCGCCCACGTCATGCCCTGTGCACCACAGGTGCCAGTGTAGACAATCGTGTCGCCAGCAGAGATAGCCGAGCCAATCGCCTTCAGCACGATGGTCACCGTGGCCGTCGTCGCGTTTGTGTTAGCGGCCGTCACAGAGGTGGTGTAGGTACCGGTAATGGCGGTTGCTGCCGGCAGACCCAGAGAGGCGTTCAGATCTGTCACAGCAGCTGCAGTCAGCGTGGCTTCGCTACACGCCACGCCCAGGGCGGTACGTGCCGGGGAAGACAGGCTGACCGCTTCCTGCACCTTGGCCTTGACGGTGTAATCTTGGTACGCTGGCAGCGCCACGGCCGCCAGAATACCAATGATGGCCACCACGATCATCAGTTCGATCAGGGTGAAACCCTTTTGCAGAGAGTGCTTCATGAAAACCTCCTTGGTTAGAAGCAAGACGACAGAATCTTTGAGCAATTGACTCTGCAGATTGCGTGCCAACCCGAAATGGCGCAAATATCAGAGTTTTTCTTATCAGATTTATCGCTATCGCAGCTCTGACGGACCTAACCTGTCAAGTTCACCATCGAGCGTGACATTTTTGTCAGCGCGTTCCTGTCACTTGATGCAGACTGAGCGCACCTGCTTCAGGTCCGTCTGGCCCAGCAGGATTTTTTCCATGCCGTCCATCTTCAGCGTCCGCATGCCGCTCTCCACGGCGGCGGCGAAGATCTCCGCCACCCGGGCGCGCTCCTGCACCAGCTTCTTGATGCGGTCGTCGGCGATCAGCAGTTCATGCAAGCCCAGGCGGCCCTTGTAGCCGGTCTTGTTGCAATTGTCGCAACCCACGGGCTTGTAGAAGCGCAGCTTGCCGTTGTTGCCATAGCGCTCCACCCAGTCCTCGAACAGTTTCTGCGCTTCGCCACTGAAGTCGGCCTTCCAGGCCGGTGTGTGCCGCAGCTCGTCGGCATACTCAACGATGAAGCTGTTGATCTCCGACGTGTTCGGGTGGTAAGCCTCCTTGCAGTCACACAGGCGCCGGGCCAGGCGCTGCGCCAGGATGCCCAGCAGCGCATCGGCAAAGTTGAACGGGTCCATGCCCATGTCAAGCAGACGCGTGATCGACTCCGGCGCCGAGTTGGTGTGCAAGGTGGAGAACACCAGGTGGCCCGTCAGCGAGGCCTCGATGCCCATGGACACGGTTTCCTTGTCGCGCGACTCGCCCACCATGATGATGTCCGGGTCGGCGCGCAGGAAGGCGCGCATGACCAGCGCGAAGTCAATGCCGGCCTTGCGGTTGATCTGCACTTGGCGCAGACCTTTCTGTGTGATTTCCACCGGGTCCTCAGCCGTCCAGATCTTGGTCTCGGGCGTATTGAGGAACTTGAGAATGGAGTGCAGTGTGGTGGTCTTGCCCGAGCCGGTGGGACCGCAGACATAAAACAGGCCGTAGGGCTTGCTGACCGTCGCTTCCAGCCGCTCCCGGTTGTGCGGCATCAGGCCGAGCTTGTCCAGCGGAATTGGCTCGCCCGCCGCCAGGATACGCATGACCACGTCCTCCACGCCACCGGCGGAGGGGATGGTGGCCACACGCAGCTCGATGTCCAGCGGGCCATATTTCTTGAACTTGATCTTGCCGTCCTGCGGCTTGCGACGCTCGGAGATGTCAAGGTCGCACATGATCTTCAGGCGCGTCACCATGGCCTGGCGGAAATGCGCCGGCACCTCGATGTAAGGCACCAAGGCGCCGTCGATGCGAAAGCGAATACCAGTCTTGAGCTTGCCTGGCATGGGCTCGATGTGGATGTCCGACGCCTTCTGATGGTAGGCATCGATGATGACCTTGTTGACAAACTTGACCAGTTCGTTGTCAGCCGCGGCCGATTCCAGTGACTCGTCGTTCTCCTCGTCGCCCAGCGGGCCGCCCATGTCGGCCAGCAACTGGTCGATGGAAGTGGTGTCGATGGCGCCAAAGAGCTGGTCCAGCGTCTGTTCGAATTCGACCTGTGTCGTCACGCGATAGGCAAACTTGCTGATGCGCGGAAAGACCTGTGGCACCACACGCGCACCGCGCGTGGCTTCCGGGTCGGTGCACATGATGACCAGGCCCTCCGGCGACTCTTCCAGGGGGATCCAGCCCTGGCCTTCGGCGAAGTCGCGCTTGAGTGGGCCATGCAACATCTCGGATCGGATGCGCCCGGCATTGAACGGCTCGTACGGCACACCAAAGAACTTGGCCAGCGATGCGCCGATCTGGGCTGGTTGCAGCTGGTACGTAGTGGTCAGCAATTGCTCTACAGACAGTCCTTGCTCGCGCGCATCCTGCACGCACTGTCGCAACTCCCCGTCGTTCAGCACCCCGTCGGCGACCAAGCCGTCGTACTTGCTAGCCTTGCGGCGTTGGCCCTCGCCCGCTTTCTGCAGGCGCTGACGGATGGCCGTGCCCAGCGTCTTGCACAGCTGGGCCACGCCCTCGACCTCCAGTTCGCCGAAGGGCTGGTCACTCTTGTTGTTGATGACCTGCAACACACCATACAGGGTGCCGCCTTCCAGGATGGGCGTGACAAGCATCTGCTTGGTACGGTAGCCGGAGCGCTTGTCGACTTCCTTCAGAAAGGTCAGCGCCGGATGAACCCGCTTGAGGGCTTCGTCGTCATAGACATCCGCCAGATTGAGCATCTGGCGGCTGTAGGCGGCGTAGCCCGCCAGGCTCTGCGGGCTGATCGGGAGCTTGAGCTCGCGGCTGGTGTTCAGGCCGGTCTTGAGCTTGGAGACGATCGCACTCTGGTCCTCGTTGACCGCGTACAGCGTCAGGCGGTCGGCATTGAGCAGCTTGCAGATGTCCGGGCTGACCTCCAGCATGAGCTGCTCGATGTTTTCGGTTTCGTGGATGCGGGCCGTGACCTGCTGCAACTGGCGGTAGAACAGCACCTCGAAAGTGACACCGCGCTTCTCCGGCGGCAGTTTCTGCGTTTCAAAAAAGGCCTGCTCGGTCGACTTGTCCGGAGCGGAAGGTTTCATGGCTGAACTCATAAATCAAACGTCTGTCCGAGCAATTCGACCTGGTCACTCAGCCCTGGAAAAACTGCATCTGCGTCCCCGCCAGTTCGATCAGGTCGCCATTCTGGAGTGGCACCGGATCATCGGCGATGGGGCTTCCATTCAGTAACGGACGGTCGATGCCCTCCACATGTGCCAGCACGAAAGCTTGCTGTCGGCGGGTGATGGCCGCCACCGCCACGCCGGGCTTGCCGATCGTGGTTACCACCTTGGTCAGCGGTAGCTCGCGACCGGCCGCCGCACCCGACAGCACCCGGATGCCGCCGGTCAGTTCGCTGCCGGTCGAGCGCTCGGTCGTCATCATCACGTCCGACGTGGCTGCTGCCGGCCTGGCCGGCCGCTCGCCCTCCGCCTCGCTGAGGAACTGGATCCTGTACTTGCCAACCTCGATGGTGTCGCCGTGCTGCAGCGCCTGGCGCCGGATCGCCTTGCCGTTGACGAAGGTTCCGTTGGTGCTGTCGAGATCCTCCAGCACGACCTGTCCACCCATCATCTGCACCGCTGCGTGCTCGCCGCTGACGGCCAGGTTGTCGATCACCACGTCGTTGTAGGGCCGCCGGCCCAGGGTGGTGCGCTCCTTGGTCAGCTGGACTTCCTTGATGACGACGCCGTCGATCGAAACGATCATCTTCGGCATGCCCGTCTCCTGTTGCTTGTGTTCATCTGACATCACCCGATCTGTCATTGACCCCCCAATCTGCGCATCCGCCGCCAGTCCTATGACGTCCTCGCCTGGACCAGTAACACCGTGATGTTGTCCCGCCCGCCCTGCGCATTGGCCGCATCCACCAGACTGCGCGCTTGCATCTCCAGGGAAATGCGCTGCGCCAGCAACCCGGCCGTCACCGCATCGCTCACCATGTCCGACAGCCCATCCGAGCACAGCAGGTAGAGATCGCCCGCTTCCACCGGATGCTCCGCCACTTCCAGCGCCACCGCGCTCTCAACGCCCAGCGCGCGTGTCACCAGGTTCTTGTTCACCGAGATCGCTGCCTGCTGCGGCGTCAGCAGCCCTGCGTCGATCTGCTCCTGCAGCAGCGAATGGTCGCGCGTCAGCTGCGTCAACTCGCCTCGGCGCCACCGGTAGCAGCGCGAATCGCCGATGTGGCCCAGCAGCAACCAGTCCTCCCGGAAGACACCCACCACCAGGGTCGTTCCCATGCCCGCGAGCTGCGCATTGGCCTGGGCCGCCTTGAAAATGGACGCATTGGCATTATCAACACAGATCTCCAGCGCGCGCCGGATGTCGCGTCTTTCGGCTGCGTCGCCTGTTGCGGCCAACCAGCGCCCCAGGTCGTCGGTGATGTGGGTCGTGGCCATGCTGCTGGCCACCTCGCCAGCGTTGTAGCCGCCCATGCCATCTGCCAGAACCACCAGGCCGACCAGCGGATCAAAGGCGGCCGCATCTTCATTGTTGGCGCGTATCAGGCCGGTGTCGGTCGCAGTGCAAAACTTGTAAATCATTGTTCAGTTCCGGCTCCGAGGCTGTTGCCCGCATCGCCAGACAAGGGGCTGCTGTGATTGTGCCGGCACGCGGCCGGATTTCAAAGTCCGTTGGCGGCAGGTATTTGACTGCATCACCGACATCGACAGCCCAAATGACATGGGCCCGCGTTGGCGGGCCCATGAGCAGCACGATGCGACGATGTCAGGCCGCTTCCTGCGGGCCTCGTCGCCCCGCCATGATCTTGCCGATGGCCAGCACGAGCAACGCGCCAGCGATGCCGAAGGCGTAGTTCCAGACCTTCTCCTGCGGCAGGTAGTTCACCACGCCGGGGTCAGTATGCGCCATGGTGCCGGCAATCCAGCCCAGCAGCATGCCGCCAAGCGTGATGATGAAGGGGAAACGGTCCATCAGCTTGAGCACCAGCTGGCTACCCCAGACGATGATCGGGATGCTGACCAGCAGACCGAAGATCACCAGCGGCAGCTGGTGCTGCTCACCGGCACCCTGAGCCGCACCGGCGATGGCGATCACGTTGTCAACGCTCATCACCAGGTCGGCCACGATCACCGTCTTCACGGCACCCCAGAGCTTGTCGCTGGCTTGGATGTTGCTGTGCTCGTCCTCATCCTCGGGAACCAGCAGCTTGATACCGATCCAGACCAGCAGTATCGCGCCCACCAGTTTGAGGAAAGGCACCTGCAGCAGGGTCAGGGCAAAGGCAATCAGGATCACACGCAGCACAATCGCGCCTGCTGTGCCCCAGAGGATGCCCTTGGTCCGCTGGTGCGGCGGCAGGGAACGACAGGCCAGGGCAATCACCACGGCATTGTCGCCACCCAGCAAGATGTCAATCAGAATGATCTGGCCTACGGCCACCCAGAAATGGGCTGTCAGGAATTCTTCCACGATGTTCTTTCTTTCCGGCGCCCGTTCTCAGGCGCCGGGTATGCAATGAAACAAGCCCGATTGTCCAAGCGGACGACCGGGCTTGATATTGTGGAAAACCGCAATGTCGCCCTGCTGACAGGGTGACATGCGGCCCACGCGCGCCGAGATCAGAGCAGCGACTTCAGCACGCGGCCCATCTCGGACGGGTTACGCGTGATCTTGAAACCGCACTCTTCCATCACAGCCAGCTTGGCATCGGCCGTGTCGGCACCGCCGGAGATCAGCGCACCAGCGTGGCCCATGCGCTTGCCGGGAGGCGCCGTGACGCCAGCGATGAAGCCGACCACGGGTTTCTTCATGTTGGCCTTGCACCAGCGGGCGGCTTCCGCCTCGTCCGGTCCGCCGATCTCGCCGATCATGATCACGGCGTCGGTGTCCGGATCGTCGTTGAAGGCCTTCATCACGTCGATGTGCTTGAGGCCGTTGATCGGGTCACCACCGATACCGACGGCCGAGGACTGGCCCAGGCCCAGTTCGGTCAGCTGCGCCACGGCTTCGTAGGTCAGGGTGCCGGAGCGCGACACCACGCCGATACGGCCCTTGCGGTGGATGTGACCGGGCATGATGCCGATCTTGATCTCGTCGGGCGTGATCAGGCCGGGGCAGTTCGGGCCCAGCAGCAGGGTCTTCTTGCCG
>Ga0114986_1000112_pt1 | contig 21881 bp, 18 predicted proteins | sample Shrwel1BS1Day17_FD_96988 | JGI IMG/M metagenome (GOLD analysis project Ga0114986, IMG submission 96988) | Subsurface microbial communities from deep shales in Ohio, USA - Utica-3 well 1 S-1-Day17 | ecosystem: Environmental > Aquatic > Deep subsurface > Shale gas/oil reservoir > Produced... | reverse complement strand
GTGAACTTCTGCAGGCTCTCGGGCGTGGCCTCCAGCACGGGCACCTTGGCTGGTCGGTTGTTGCCTTCCAGCGAGGTGGCGAACTCGGTCTCGGTCGGCAATGCGTCGTCTGCTTCAAAACGCTCCAGCAGATCGCCCTTGAAGAAGACCGTGACCCGGCGCGACAGCGGCTCGGTACCTTGGCGTCTGAAAGTGAAGACGTAGTCCCAGCGGTCGGCATGGAACACGCTGGCCAGCAGCGGCGTGCCAAGAATGTCGCGTACCTGGATGCGGCTCATGCCCGGGCGCAGCACGGCGACCTGCTCACGTGTCACCACGTTGCCCTGGACCACCGTGATGCGGTAGGGCTTGATGGATTCGACCAGGCGGTCGCCCGAGCCGTTGAGGCTGCCGCACGCAGTCAGGGTGAGGCCGGCAGCAACAGCCGCCAAGACCAGCCCCAGGCGAGGGATGTCGCGAAAAGAAACGGACATGGAACGAGGTGTAGCGATATGATCAGCCCATTGTAGCGGTTGAGCCCATTGCCATTGCCTGTCCGACCGTGGGAGAAAGACCTCAGATGAACACCATTGAAGAACTGAAAAGCACCGGACTCAAGGCCACTGTGCCGCGCCTGAAAGTGCTCGAGATCTTCCAAAAGGGCACGCAACGTCACATGACCGCCGAAGACGTGTTCCGCGTTCTGCTGCAGGACCGTTCCGACGTCGGTCTGGCCACGGTCTACCGGGTGCTGACCCAGTTCGAGCAGGCGGGCATCCTGACACGCAGCAACTTCGAGGGCGGCAAGGCGGTCTACGAACTCAACGAGGGGCAGCACCATGACCATCTGGTGTGCCTGGACTGCGGCAAGGTGGAAGAGTTCTACGACGCCGAGATCGAGAACCGGCAGAACGCCGTTGCCAAGTCCAAGGGCTTTGCCATCGCCGACCATGCACTGAGCCTGTACGCGCACTGCACCAAGGACAAGTGCCCGAGCCGGGTGAAGTAAGCCGGACGGACCACAGACGCTTCAGGACGCACCCGCTTCGCGTCACACGCAACGAACGCGCGTCAGCTGGCCTCGCCCATGGCCTTGAGGTGGCGTTCGACAAACTCTTCGTAGGTATCGATGCCACGCAACTGCAGGATGGTGTTGCGCACAGCCGCCTCCACCAGCACCGCCAGGTTGCGACCGGCCACCACCTGGATCACCACCTTGCGCACCGGGATGTCCAGCACGTCCTGCGTCAGCGGCTCGTAGGGAATGCGCTCGTAGTCGCGCTCCATCGTCTCGCGGCGCACCAGATGGACGATCAGCTTGAGGCGCATCTTGCGCCGCACCGCCGTCTCGCCAAAGATGGCCTTGATGTCGAGCAGGCCGATGCCGCGCACCTCCAGCAGGTTGCGCAGCAGCTCGGGGCAACGCCCTTCGATCGTGGCCTGGTTGATGCGGTAGAGATCAACGGCGTCATCGGCCACCAAGCCATGCCCGCGTGAGATCAGTTCCAGCCCGAGCTCGCTCTTGCCCAAGCCGGATTCGCCGGTGATCAGCACCCCCAGGCCCAGGATGTCCATCAGCACGCCGTGCATCGAGGTGCGGTCGGCAAAGTGCTTGGACAGGTAGCTGCGCAGCACGTCGATCACGTAGGCCGAAGAATCCGGTGTCGCGAACATCGGAATCTGCGCCTGCTCGCACATGGCGATCAGCGCCGGCGGTGCGGACTGGCCATCGGCCAGCACCAGCACCGGCGGCTCCAGCGTCATGATGCGGGAAATCCGTCGCTCGCAGTCATCTGGCGTGGCATTGGTGAGGTAGGCCACCTCGCGCTCTCCGATGACCTGCACCCGGTAGGGATGGATGTAGTTGAGGTGGCCCACCAGGTCGGCACCGGAACGGGCGGCACGCACGGCCACCTCATCGAAGCGGCGCTCGGAGGCCCCCAGGCCGGCGACCCATTCCCATTTCAGACGGCCGCGGAATTCCTCGAACAGAACCTCGGCGCTGACAACGGTCGGTCTCACGTCAGTCGTTCCGGCTCAGGTGGCCACCTGGGCCGATTGCCAGCCGGCGATCAGCCCGTGCAGGGCTTCGGCACTGTCACTGGCATTGAGCTGGGCCCGCAATGTCGTGTCGCTGAGCAGCTCGGCAATCTCGGACAGGATTTCCAGGTGCTTCTGCGTTGCGGCCTCCGGCACCAGCAGGAAGATCAGCAGGCTGACCGGCTGCTCGTCCGGTGCATCGAAGCCGATCGGCTGTGCCAGCTGCAGCACCGCCGCCATCGGCGCCTTCAGGCCCTTGATGCGGCCGTGCGGAATGGCCACGCCGTGGCCCAGGCCGGTGGAGCCGAGCCGCTCGCGTGCGAACAGGCTGTCGGTCACCAGGGCGCGGCTGAGGCCGTGCAGGTTCTCGAACAGCAGCCCGACTTCCTCGAAGGCTCTCTTCTTGCTGGTGGCATCGACGTGCACCAGCACTTGCGAGACGGGCAGAATGGACGCGAGACGGTTCATGATGTGCGAAGCGCAAATTATGCACACAAAAAAGCCGCGGGGGTACCGCGGCCTTGGGCTTGCATGTCAGCGCCAGCTTACATCAGGCGCTTGGCTGCTTCGTGATGATGGTCCTGCAGACGATCCTTGTGACGTACCACCTGACGGTCGAGCTTGTCGACCAGTTCATCCACCGCCGCGTACAGATCCTCGTGGGAGCTCTCGGCGAACAGGTCGCTGCCCTTGACGTGGATGTTGCATTCGGCGCGCTGTCGTTTCTCTTTCTCCTTCTGTTTCTCGACTGTGAGTAGCACCTTGACATCGACAACCTGGTCAAAGTGCCGGGTGATTCGATCCAGCTTGGTCGTGACATAACTGCGCAGGGCAGGGGTGACTTCGAGGTGGTGACCGCTGATCGTCAAGTTCATGAGTAGCCTCCTGTTGCTCTCGGAATGGAACGTCGTCCGCAACACCAAGTCCCCCAACGACAGCGAACTTGCATGCTGAAGACGGTTTCACTATGCGCCCGCCCCCGGGGAAATGCAATCCCCTCGCTTGATTCTCCTCAAGGAGTCGGCGGTTATTGCATCGGGCGCTGCCAGTCCGGGTCGAGGGTCTGCGCCAGTGCGCGCACCCCGCTTTTCCATGCCTGCCACGCGGCCTCGTCCAAGGGCTGCGCCACCTGCAGCCAGGCGCGCGCCACGACTTCCAGTTCGCGCGCCTGACGCGAAAGCGCATGGAAACCAAAGCTGCCCCCGGAACCCGACAGGCGGTGCAACAGGTCATGCACTTCGTGCAGCAGCGCTGTCGGCACATCGGCGCCCTGGTCGGCCAGGCGCAGGTCCAGCTCAGCCAGCGTCTGGACATGCCGCTGCACGAACTCCGCGCGCAACAGCGCCAGCTGTGCGGCGAAAGCGGATGGCACGCCTCCTTCAGCCGCCACGCGCCTGACTCCAGATCCGCGCGACCTGAGCGGGCAGCGCCATCGGATCGAAGGGTTTGGCGATGACATCCAGCGCCCCCATCGCCTGATAATGCGCCACATCGGGCGGCTGGATGCGGGCCGTGAGGAAGATCACGGGAATGCTGGCGGTGGCCGGATCCGCGCGCAGCTTCTGCAGCGTGCCCGGGCCATCCATGCCCGGCATCATGACATCAAGCAGGATGAGATCGGGCGCGAAATCCTTCACGTCGGCCAGCGCCTGCAGGCCGTTGTCGCACAGACGCACCTCGAACCCACCGACCATCTCCAGCGCCAGCTTGCCCACCGCCTGAATGTCCGGCTCGTCTTCCACGTAAAGAATACGCGCGAGTCTCATGCCCAGTGTTTCCTTGTCCGCATTACAGCATGGCCCCTGCGATCCTCACCCGTTGCGCGGGCCGCCCGCGCCCGGCTCCTGCACCAGCGGCAGCTCGAAGTAGAAGCGCGAACCCTGGCCCTCCTGCGACTCGAAGCCGACGCGCCCGTGCATGCGCTCGATGAGTTCGCGGCTGATGGCCAGCCCCAGCCCGGTGCCGCCTTTTTGCCGCGTGTTGGAGGCGTCGGCCTGCGAGAACTTCTCGAAGATGCGTTTCCTGAACTCCTCCGGAATGCCCGGCCCGCGGTCGATCACCTCCACCCGGGCCTTCTCCGGCGTCGTCAGCACGGCGACATCGACCTGCGCCCCCTGCGGCGAAAACTTGGCGGCATTCGACAGGTAGTTGCCCAGCACCTGCTGCAACCGCCCGCCGTCCACACGGACCCGCGCGGCATCCGCGCGCTGCGTCAGCACCAGGTTGACGCCGTACTGCTGTGCATAGGGCCGGGTGCTCTCGATCGCCTGCTCGACCAACAGCATCAGCGCCTGCGACTGCAGGTCGAAGCGCATCTTGCCTGCCGCCAGCTTTTCCATGTCCAGCAGATCGTTGATCAGCCGCGTCAACAACTGGCTGTCGCGGCTGGCGATGTCCATCAGGGGCAGCATCTTTTCCGGCAACGGCCCCAAGGCGCCGCTGCGCACCAGCCCGAGCGCCCCGCTGATGGACGTCAGCGGCGTGCGCAACTCGTGGCTGACGGTGGCCAGGAACTCCGACTTCAGCTGCTCGACCCGCTTGCGCTCGCTGATGTCGGTGTTGGTGCCGATCATGCGCACGGCATACCCGCGCGCGTCGCGCTCGACCACCCGGCCGCGGCTCTCGACCCAGATCCAGCGGCCATCGCGGTGCCGCACCCGTTGCTCGGCGATGTAGTCGGTCTGCTCGCCCTTGATCACCGCCATGATCTTGCCCATGATCTGCGGCAGGTCGTCCGGTGCGACCACCTTGAGCAAATCCTGGAACGTCGTCTCCACCTCACCGGGCGGGGCTCCGATCAGCTCCGCCCAGTGCGCGTCGAGCACCACCTGTCCGGTCAGCGAATTGGCATCCCACAGGCAGGTGCGGGCCGCGCCCATGGCCAGCTGCAGCCGCGCCTCGCTGCTGCGCAGATCCTCGTCGGCCTTCTTGCGCGCGGAAACATCCATGGCGATACCGAGCATGCGCAGGGGCCGACCCGCCGCATCCCAGGACATGACGCGCCCGCGGCTCTCGACCCAGAACCAGTGCCCGAGCCGGTGCCGCACCCGATGCTCGGTGACGTACTCCGCCGACTCCCCGCGCAACACGGCCCCGATCCTGTGCCGGATGATCCGGGCGTCCTCGTCCGGCAGCATGGCGGCCAGCTGATCGAACGACATGCGGACCTCCTCGGCCGCGTAGCCGGCCAGCTCGTTCCAGCGCGCGTCGAGCGTGATGCACTGCGTCTGCAAGTCGGCATCCCAGAGGCTGATCTTGGCGGCGTCCATCGCCAACTGCAGGCGCTCCTGGCTCTGGCGCAGGGCCAGGTCGGCCTGCTTGCGTTCGGTGATGTCCCAGGACAGGCCGATGTAGCCGCTCACCCGGCCGGCGTCGTCATGCAGTGCCGACACCGACAGCATGACCGGCACCCGCATGCCGTCCTTGCGCCGGTAGCTCCACTCGTGGGTGTCCGGCAGGCCCATGGCCGCCTTGGCGACGATGGCGTCGCGCACCTCGATCTCGCGCCCGAGCTCCAGGGCCAGCTCGCCGGCACGCGCCTCCAGCTCCTCCTTGACATGGAACAGCCGGGTGCGCTCGCGGCCGATGACCTCCTCTGCGCGGTAGCCCAGCAGCCGTTCAGCCGCCGGATTGAAGCTGGTGATCAAGCCCTGCTGGTCGGTGGAGATCACCGCCGCCACGGCACTGTCGAGCAGCACCTTCTGGAACTTGGCCTGCTTCGACAGCTCGGCATAGAGCCGCTTCTCTCGGCGGATCAGCAGGCGCTGCTCCATCTGCCGCACCACCTGCCGTCCCAGCGCCAGCAGCGCACCCCGCTGTGCGGGCGTGAGAACGTGCGGCACGCTGTCGATGACGCACAAGGTACCCACCGCGTGACCGCCGGGAGTGACCAGCGGCGCGCCGGCGTAGAACCGGATGCGCGGGTCGCCGCTCACCAAGGGGTTGTCGGCAAAGCGCGCATCCAGCAGGGTGTCCGGTACCTCGAACACCCCGCCCTCGTGGTAGATGGCGTGACCGCAGAACGAGGTGTCACGCGCGGCCTCCTCGATCTCCAGACCGATGCGGCTCTTGAACCACTGCCGGTCGGCATCGACCAGCGACACCAGCGCGATCGGCGTGCCGCAGATCTGCGCCGCCACCTCGGTGAAGTCGTTGAACTCGGCTTCCGGCGCCGTATCAAGGATACGGTAGCGGTGCAGAGCCGCCAAGCGATCGGCCTCGTCGGCGCCTATGGGTGCTGGTTTCATGGGTGACTCGTCGGCTGGTGGACCCGCCGGAAACCCCGACTCTAGCCCAGGTCCACAGGGCGCCCAACCCCGTCCCCGCCGCGCCGCCTGCCGCTGTACCATCCAGCCCACAGCCGGCCCCTTCCGGACATGGCGGCGCCATGTTGCGGTGCGATAATCCGGCCATCGTCACTCTGGAGAACGCTCCTTGGAAACCTGCCCTAGTTGGTAGCTTCCAGCTCCCTCATCGGCATCGGGGGTTGGAAGCAGAACCCCGCACCACCCCATCCGATGCACCACCACCCGAGGGAATGAGCCATGCTCAACATCTTTACGCTCGTCAACGGTCGCCTCTTCCAGGAAGAGATCGAGTCGTTGGAAGAACTCTCCAGGTTCCGGCCGATCTGGGTTGATCTGGAGTCACCCACGCTGGAAGAAAAGCGCTGGGTCAAGCAGTATTTCGGCCTGTCCATCCCGGAAGACGCGATGGACGAGGACATCGAGGAATCCGCGCGCTTCTACGAAGAGGACAACGGCGAGCTGCACATCCGCAGCGACTTCCTGATCGCCGACGAGGACGAGCCACGTACCGCGCGCGTGGCCTTTATCCTCAACCAGAAGAACGACGAACTCAAGAGCAAGGGCGTGCTGTTCTCGATCCACGACGAGGACGTGCCGGTGTTCCGCCTGCTGCGCATGCGCGCGCGCCGTGCCCCGGGCCTGATTGAGGATGCCAAGGAAGTGCTGCTCAAGCTGTTCGATGCCGATGCCGAGTACTCGGCCGACACGCTGGAGGAGATCTACGACCGTCTGGAGGAGGCCAGCCGCAAGGTGCTGTCGGGCGACGTGACCGACGCCCTGGCCGGCGAGGTGCTGGGTGCGATTGCGCGCCAGGAGGACCTGAACGGACGCATCCGCCGCAACATGATGGACACGCGCCGCGCCGTCAGCTTCCTGATGCGCAGCAAGATGCTCAACAGCGAGCAGTTCGAGGAAGCTCGCCAGATCCTGCGCGACATCGACTCGCTGGATTCGCACACCGCCTTCCTGTTCGACAAGATCAACTTCCTGATGGACGCCACCGTCGGCTTCATCAACATCAACCAGAACAAGATCATCAAGATCTTCTCGGTGGCCAGCGTGGCGCTGCTGCCGCCGACGCTGATCGCCAGCATCTACGGCATGAACTTCCAGTACATGCCCGAGTTGTCACAGACCTGGGGCTATCCGTTCGCCCTCGTGCTGATGATCGCCAGCGCATTGGTGCCGATGTGGTACTTCCGCAAGCGCGGCTGGTTGAAGTGACCCCCCTGTTGACCGCTCACTGCGTGTAGCGGTCCTCTCCCCCGGAGGGGGACAACGCCAGTGGTCCGGCGGAGCCGGTTCCACGGCGTTTCCCGCTGAAGACACGCCCGCCGGCAACGTCACGACTCAGTGAGATTCCGGCAACTGGCGCACGAACTCGTCGATGATGGCCAGGGCATAGCGGCTGGCGACGTCGCGCACGAACTTCGGGAAGTCGACATGGGCGGTGTCATCGGCGCGGTCGGAGATGGTGCGCATGGCGGCGAAGGGGATGCCGTAGTCGTGACAGACCTGGGCCACGGCCGCACCCTCCATTTCCACCGCCAACGGCGGGTGACCCGCATCGCTCAGCGCTGCATGCAGCAGGCGCGCCTCTTCGGCCGCGGAGACAAAGCGGTCACCACTGGCGATCAGGCCCTGATGCACGGCCTGACTGCCCGCCAGATTTTCAGCACCCAAATCGGCTTGCAGCGCCGTCACGCCGGCATGGGTCGCTCTCAAAAGAAGAGCAGACAAGGTGGCATCGACGGCGAAGCGCTCACGCCCGTAGAGCGGAATCTGGTAGCGCGGGAACAGCGGCGAGGCGTCCATGTCGTGCTGCACGAACTCATCGGCCACCACCACGTCACCGACCTGCACGCCGGGACCGACGCCGCCCGCCACACCGGTGAACACCAGGCGCTGCGCGCCAAAGGCTTCGATCAGCGTGGTGGCAGTGGTGGCTGCCGCCACCTTGCCGATACGCGACAACGCCAGCACCACCGGCTGACCATGCAGCTCGCCTTGCCAGAACTCGCGGCCGGCACGCTGCACGCGCTGCGGCCGCTGCAGCCGCTCCAGCAGGCCCTGCTGCTCCTCGGCGAGGGCACTGAGGATGGCCGTGGTCACCGGTCGCACGGCCTGCTCGCCCCGCTTACTTGGAATCGCGCAGTTCGCGGCGCAGGATCTTGCCCACCGGCGTCTTGGGCAGCTCGGTACGGAACTCGATCACCTTGGGCTGCTTGTAGCCGGTCATGTTCTCGCGGCAGTAGGCGCGCACCTGCTCCTCGGTCAGGGCCGGGTTCTTCTTGACGATCACCAGCTTGACGGCCTCGCCCGACTGCGCGTCCGGCACACCGACGCAGGCGCATTCAAGCACGCCCTCAAGACGGGCCACCACATCTTCCACCTCGTTCGGATAGACGTTGAAGCCGCTGACCAAGATCATGTCCTTCTTGCGGTCGACGATGCGGAAGAAGCCCTTCTCGTCCATGATGCCTACGTCACCGCTCTTGAACCAGCCGTCGGCCGTCATGACCTTGGCGGTTTCGTCCGGACGCTGCCAGTAACCCGCCATGACCTGCGGCCCCTTGATGGCGATCTCGCCCGGCTGGCCCTGCGGCACGTCGCGGCCGTCGTCGTCCACGATCTTCATCCAGGTGCCCGGCAGCGGCACGCCGATGGTGCCGGTGAACTCGGTGTTGGTAACCGGATTGCAACTGGCCGAGGGGCTGGTCTCGGACAGGCCGTAGCCCTCGCAGATCGGGCAGCCCGTCTTCTCGAGCCACTTCTGCGCCACGGCGCCCTGCACCGCCATGCCGCCGCCCACCGATACCTTGAGGTGGCTCCAGTCCACCTTGTTGAAGTCGGGGTGGTTGGCCAGGCCGTTGAACAGGGTGTTGACTGCCGGGAAGCTGTGGAAGGTGTGCTTGGACAGCTCCTTGATCACGGCCGGCAGGTCACGCGGATTCGGGATCAGGATCAGCCTGCCACCGGTGCGCATGGACAGCATCATGCCCACCGTGAAGGCGAAGATGTGGTACAGCGGCAGCGCGCAGACGGTGGTGGCCTGCTCGTGGGCCGGCACCTTTTTCATCACTGGCTCGTTCCAGGCCTGGGACTGCAGCACGTTGGCAATCACGTTGCGATGCAACAGCACAGCACCCTTGGACACCCCGGTGGTGCCACCGGTGTACTGCAGCACCGCCACGTCGTCTGGCGCGATGTCGGGCTGTCGCAAGGTGCCGCGCTCGCCCTGGGCCACCGCGTCATTGAAGCGCACTGCGCCGGGCAGGCTGTAGTCGGGCACCAGTTTCTTGACATTGCGCACCACATAGTTGACCAGCGCGCCCTTGAGCAGGCCCAGGCGGTCGCCCATGGCGCACAGCACGACATGCTGCACCGGCGTGGCCGCAATGCACTTCTGCAGCGTGTGGGCGAAGTTCTCGATGATGACGATGGCCTTGGAGCCGGAATCCTTGAGCTGATGCTCCAGTTCGCGCGCGGTATAGAGCGGGTTGACGTTGACCACCACGTAACCTGCGCGCAACACCGCTGCCACCACCACCGGGTACTGCGGCACGTTGGGCATCATGATGGCGACGCGGTCACCCTTGGCCAGACCGAGCCCTTGCAGGTAAGCGGCAAAGGCACGACTGAGACGGTCGGTCTCGCCGTAGCTCTGCTCCTTGCCCATGAAGCTGTAGGCCGGGCGGGCGGCGTACTGACGGAAGCTCTCCTCCATCAGCGCGACGAGGGAAGGATAGGGCGACGGGGGCAGGTCGGCGGGTACGCCTGCCGGGTAGCTGCTGAGCCAGATGCGCTCGGTCATGGTCGGGTCTCCTGTTTTATTGTCTGATCGATCCACGTAAAAAAGACCGTGCCGGGTATTCCAGCACGGTCGTGCTTTTTCTTCGACGAGCGGATTATGCCTCGTCAGCCCTTGAGCGCGCTCAAGACCTCGTCCAGCATCTTCTTCGCATCGCCAAACAGCATGCGATTGTTTTCCTTGTAGAACAAGGGGTTGTCCACGCCGGCATAGCCCGAGGCCATGGAGCGCTTCATCACGATGGAGGTCTTGGCCTTCCAGACCTCCAGCACCGGCATGCCGGCGATCGGGCTGGTCGGGTCATCCTGCGCCGCAGGGTTGACGATGTCATTGGCACCGATGACCATGGCCACATCGGTGTCGGGGAAATCCTCGTTGATCTCGTCCATCTCCAGCACGATGTCGTAGGGCACCTTGGCCTCGGCCAGCAGCACGTTCATGTGGCCCGGCATGCGGCCGGCCACCGGGTGGATGGCAAAGCGCACGTTGACGCCCTTGTCGCGCAGGGTCTTGGTGATCTCGTTGACCGTGTGCTGGGCCTGCGCCACCGCCATGCCGTAACCCGGCACGATGACCACGCTCTTGGCCTCGCGCAGCAGCTCAGCCGTCTCGACGGCACTCACCGCCATCACCTCGCCCTGCGGCTGGGCGGCCTCGCCCTTCTTCGCCGGGGCGCCGCCACCGGAGCCGAAGCCGCCGGCGATCACGCTGATGAAGTTGCGGTTCATCGCGTTGCACATGATGTAGGACAGGATGGCGCCGGAAGAGCCCACCAGCGCGCCGGTCACGATCAGCAGGTCGTTGCTCAGCATGAAACCGGTGGCCGCCGCCGCCCAGCCGGAATAGCTGTTGAGCATGGACACCACCACCGGCATGTCGGCGCCGCCGATGGCCATCACCATGTGTACCCCGAACAGCAGGGCGATCACCGTCATGATGATCAGCGGCGTCATGCCTTCGGCCACGCTCTTGGCATGGATGAACTCACGGCCGTACCAGATCACGACCAGCAGGGCCACGAGATTGAGCCAGTGGCGCGCCGGCAGCAGCAGCGGCTTGCCACCGATCTTGCCGTTGAGCTTGCCAAACGCGATGAGCGAGCCGGAGAAGGTGACCGCACCGATCAGGATGCCGACATAGATTTCCACCTCGTGGATGATCTTTTCGGCACCCTGGTACTGGATCGAGGTGTCGACATAGCTGGCAAAGCCGACCAGGCAGGCCGCCAGACCCACCAGGCTGTGCATGAGCGCGACCAGCTCGGGCATCTGGGTCATCTTCACGACCCGGGCGGCGTACAGGCCGATGCCGCCGCCGATGACCAGGGCGATAACGATCCAGGCGATGCCGTTGGGGCTGACGCGCGGACCGAACACCGTGGCCAGTACGGCCAGCGTCATGCCGATGATGCCGAACAGGTTGCCGCGGCGCGAGGTCTCCGGATTGGACAGGCCGCCCAGGCTCAGGATGAAGAGGATGGCGGCGCCGAGGTAGGCCACCGTGGCGAGACTTTGGGACATGATCGTCTTTCCTTTCTTCTCGTTCTTATTTGCGGAACATGGCGAGCATGCGGCGCGTCACAGCGAAGCCGCCGAACATGTTGACGGCCGTGAGCACGATGCCGGCAAAGGCCAGCCAGCGGATCAGCTCGTCCGGGCGGCCGGCGGTGCCGGCCTCGGGCGGCGCGATCTGCACCAGCGCACCGATGGCGATGATGCTGGAGATGGCGTTGGTCACGCTCATGAGCGGCGTGTGCAGCGCGGGCGTCACGTTCCAGACCACCATGTAGCCGATGAAGCAGGCCAGCACGAAGACGGTGAAGTGGCCGAGGAAGGCCGCGGGTGCGTAGGCACCGATGAACCAGAAGGCCAGCGCGCACGCGGCAAAGAGGATGGCCAGCGTCTTGGCGGGCAGGGGCCCGCTGCTGCCGTGGCCGTGGCCGCCCTTCTTCTCGGCCACCGGCGCGGCGGCTGGTTTTGCCGCGGGTGCCGCGACCGGCTTGAGCGGCGGCGCGGGCCAGGTGATGTTGCCCTCCTTCACAACCGTCAGGCCGCGGATGGCGTCGTCTTCCATGTTGACGTTGGCCTGGCCATCCTTGGCCTTGCACAGCTCTTCGGTCAGGCGCAAGAGGTTGGTGGCGTACAGCGTGGAGGACTGCTTGGACAGGCGCGAGGCCAGGTCGGTGTAGCCGATGATGGTCACACCATGCTTGACCACCGCCTTGCCCGGCTCGGTCAGCTCGCAGTTGCCGCCCTGCTCGGCTGCCATGTCGACAATCACGCTGCCCGGCTTCATGGACTGCACCATCTCGGCCGTGATGAGCTTGGGCGCCGGCTTGCCCGGAATCAGGGCAGTGGTGATGATGATGTCGACCTCGCGCGCCTGCTGGGCGTACATCTCGCGCTGCGCGGCCTGAAAGCCCTCGGACATGACCTTGGCATAACCGCCGCCGCCCGAGCCCTCTTCCTCGTAGTTGACCTTGACGAACTCGCCACCCAGGGAGACCACCTGGTCGGCCACTTCGGCGCGGGTGTCATTGGCGCGCACGATGGCGCCCAGGTTGGCAGCGGTGCCGATGGCCGCCAGGCCGGCTACGCCAGCGCCGGCAATGAAGACCTTGGCCGGTGGCACCTTGCCGGCGGCGGTGATCTGGCCGTTGAAGAAGCGGCCGAAGGCATTGGCCGCCTCGATGACGGCGCGGTAACCGCTGACGCCGGCGGTGGACGTCAGGGCGTCCATCTTCTGCGCGCGGCTGAGCGTGCGCGGCAACGCATCCATGGCCAGCACCGTCGCCTTCTTGGCGGCCAGCTGCTGCATCAGCTCGGGATTCTGGGCCGGCCAGATGAAGCCGATCAGCGTCGTGCCTTCGCGCATCTGCGCCACTTCGTCCGGGCTGGGTGCGCGCACCTTGAACACGATGTCCGCCGCTGCCCACAGCGCCGCGGCGCCGTTGACGATCTCGGCGCCGGCCGCACGGTAGGCCTCGTCGCTGAAATTGGCGCCCTCACCGGCGCCGGACTCGACGGCCACCCGAAAACCGAGCTTGATGAGCTTTTCCACCACCTCGGGCACCGTGGCCACACGCTTTTCACCTGGGAAGATCTCCCGCGGCACACCGATGCGTTGCGCCGGTAGGGTTGCGCCAGCTTCCATAAGTCATCTCCTGAACACGATTATTCTGACGATCACGCAGCCAATACCCCGCAGGGCAAGTCGCACGCGACCAGCAGCTTACCCGAGAATTACAGCCGCAACGGGATTGGGTTTCATAAGTATTTGGGCGCCATTCATAATTCCACGCCATGGACACACGATGGAAACCGAGCGTCACCGTGGCCGCCATCATCGAGCGTGATGGCCGCTACCTGCTGGTGGAAGAGGAAACGCCCGAGGGGCTGAAGCTCAACAACCCGGCCGGCCACCTGGACCCGGGCGAATCCCCGGTGGACGGCTGCACACGCGAAGCGCTGGAAGAGACCACCCACCGCTTCGCACCCACGCACCTGCTGGGCATCTACCTGTCGCGCCTGCAGCGCCAGCGCCCGGGCGAGTCTCCGGAGGACATCACCTACCTGCGTTTTGCCTTTGCCGGTACGCTGGGTGAAACCGTGCCCGGCGCGCAACTGGACACCGGCATCGTGCGCACCGTGTGGATGACGCCGGACGAGATCCGCGCCAGCGTCGCGCGCCACCGCAGCCCGCTGGTGCTGCGCTGCATGGAAGACCACTTGCGCGGACAACGCTACCCACTGGAGCTGGTGTACACCGACGCCTCCGTGCAGCAGTTGCAGTGCTGAGCACCGGCCTCAGTCGTCGCCCAGCTTGAGCCGACTCGGCAGGCGCTTCTCGAGCGCCCACTTCAGCAGCGCGGCGCTGCGGAAGATGCCATGCGCGAACTTGCCGTAAGGCAGCGTGAGGAACAGCGCCATCACACAACCCAGGTGCAGCGCCAGCAGCGCCGGCATCGCCGACGTACCGCGCGCGGCCCACAGGCCCAGGCCGGTCAGGCTGGTGAAGAACAGCAGGGCAATGAAGCCGCGATCCATGGGCTTTTGCGTCACATCGCCGTGCTGCGGATGACGACGCAGGTTGAGGCGCCACAGACCTGCCGAACCGATCAGCAGGCTAAGACCGCCGGCCGCGCCCAGCAGCTTGGGCAGGCTCGGCAAGTCATATGGCGCCACCCAGCCGGCCAGGTAGTGGTAGAGCGTAGCCACGCTGGTGGCAGCGAAGCAGAGCAGAAAGCCGTAGAACGTGAAGTGATGGAACACGCGGCGCTGCTTCGTCCAGGCATCGTCCTCGTTGTGGCAACCCTCGCCGTGGCCGCCGTCGAGGTACTTCAGGCGCAGCGCATCGTGTGCCGCCTCCGCGGCAGCCGCAGTGCGCACGGCGGCAATGGCCGGCATCTCGCCATCGTGCCCGGGCGTCACCGCGCGCCAGAAGCGACGCACGCCCAAGGCTAACGCCAGCACGGCGAACAGGAACACCGGTGCGAACAGGAACACCAGCAGGTTGTGCGGAAAGATGCTGTAGAAATCGGCCGAGGCCGACACGCGCCAGAGCGTGTCCTTGAGCCAGAGTGTGAGCAGCAGGAAGAAGCCCAGGGCACCCGCCGTGGCCAGTGCCACCGTCAGGCCGTTGCGCCGGTAGAGCTTACCCAGCGCAGGCGGCCAGGCAAAGTCGCTGTAGGTCTGCAGCCGCACCTTGGCCATAGCCTGTGGCACGTTGACCGCAAATTCATGCGGTGGCGCGTACTGGCAGGCATGCAGGCAGGCGCCGCAGTTGTGGCACAGGTTGGCCAGGTAGTGCACGTCGGCGGCAGGGAAAGCCAGGCGGCGCGTCATGGCCGGGAACACGGCACAGAAACCCTCGCAGTAACGACAGGCATTGCAGATCTGCAACTGGCGTGCCACCTCGGCTTCGGCGCTGCCCGGCACCACCTCACCGCGGGCCAGCGCGCGCGCTTCGCGGGTCAAATTCTCAAGCTGCTGCACGTGCCGCCTCCTTGCCCCACACCGAATTTGCTCCTTTTTTCATAGCACTCTGTGCCGCCTGCGTGCCGGCAATGCGGCCAAAAGCCGTCCCGATGGACATGCCTACACCCGCCGTGTAGCCCTTGCCCAGCACGTTGCCGGCCATCATCTCGCCGGCCACGAACAGGTTGTCACTCGGCACGCCGCCGAAGTGCACGGCCGAGTGCTCGTTGACCTTCAGGCCCAGGTAAGTGAAGGTGATGCCCGGGCGCAGTGCGTAGCCGTAGTAGGGGCCGGTATCCAGTGGCAGGGCCCAGTGGGTCTTGGCTGGCGTCACGCCTTCGGTGTGGCAGTCGTCCAGCGCCGTGTGGTCGAAGGTGCCGACGCGGCACGCCGCGTTATATGCCTTGAGCGTGCCCATGAAGGTCTCGACCGGCAAGCCCAGGTTGCCCGCCAGTTCGGGCAGACTGTCGGCCTGCACACCGGGGAAGACCGGCGGCATGAAGCGGCCAACGGCCTTGCTGTCGATGATGGAGTAGGCGATCTGGCCCGGCTGCTGCGCCACCAGGCGGCCCCAGATGGCGTAACGCTTGGGCCAGAAGTCCTCGCCCTCATCGTAGAAACGTTCGCCGTTCTTGTTCACCACCACGCCCAGCGACACGCAGTCGATGCGGGTGCAGATGCCGCCGTCGTACAGCGGTGCGCGTGCGTCGATGGCCACGCAGTGCGACTGTGTCGGATCGCCGATCATGTCGGCGCCCTGCTCCTGCATGTGGCGGATCAACGTTCCCTGGTTGAACTTCGTGCCGCGGATCAGGAAGTTGTCGGCAGGCCACTCGCCGCGCTCGTTCTGCCCCCAGGCCTCGCGCAGCCAGTCGCGGTTCGACTCGAAGCCACCTGCCGCCAGCACGCAGGCGCGCGCCTCGATGCGCTCACCCTTGACGTAGGCCGCCTGGAAGCGGCCATTCTGGATGTCGAGCCGGTCCACTGGTGCCTCGTAGCGGATCTGCACGCCCAGCTTTTCTGCGCTGCGGTAGTAGGCATTGACCAGCGCCTTGCCGCCGCCCATGAAGAAGGCATTGGTGCGCGCCACGTGCAGCGCGCCGGACAACGGCGGCTGGAAGCGCACGCCGTGGCGGCGCATCCAGTCGCGGCAGCTGCTGGAAGCCCGGATGGCGATGCGCGCCAGCTTCTCGTTGGTGATGCCGCCGGTGACCTTGAGCAGGTCCTGCCAGAACTCCTCTTCGGGGTAGGCATCCACCAGCACGTCCTGGGGCGCGTCGTGCATGCAGCGCAGGTTGCGCGTGTGGCTGGAATTGCCACCGCGCCACGCACGCGGCGCGGCTTCGAGCAGCAGCACGGAGGCGCCTGCCTCACGCGCCATCAGGGCGGCACACAGGGCGGCGTTGCCGCCGCCGATCACAAGCACATCGATCATGCGTCAAATTGTCTTTCATCCCTCGCCCGGAAAGGAATCGATGGGCGCAGGATAATTACGTACCTATGAGCAAGTCAGGCAAACAGCGGGTCGTGGTGGGTTTGAGTGGGGGCGTGGACTCCGCGGTCAGCGCTTACCTGCTGAAACAGCAGGGCTACGACGTGGTCGGCATCTTCATGAAGAACTGGGAAGATGACGATGACAACGAATACTGCTCGTCCAACATCGATTTCGTGGATGCCGCCAGCGTGGCCGACGTGATCGGCATCGAGATCGAGCACGTCAACTTTGCCGCTGAGTACAAGGACCGGGTGTTTTCCGAGTTCGTGCGCGAGTACCAGGCGGGTCGCACGCCCAACCCCGACATCCTGTGCAATGCCGAGATCAAGTTCAAGGCCTTCCTCGACCACGCCATGCGCCTGGGGGCCGAGATGATCGCCACCGGTCACTATGCCCGCGTGCGCTACAACGGTCAGACCGGCAAACATGAGCTGCTCAAGGGCCTGGACCCCGGCAAGGACCAGAGCTACTTTCTGCACCGGCTCAACCAGGCGCAGCTGGGCAAGACGCTGTTCCCGGTGGGCGAACTGCACAAGACCGAGGTGCGCCGCATCGCGGCCGAGATCGGCCTGCCCAACGCCAAGAAAAAGGACAGCACCGGCATCTGCTTCATCGGCGAGCGGCCGTTCCGGGAGTTCCTCAACCGTTACATCCAGAAAGAATCCGGCCCGATCCGAGACGGCACGCCCGCGCCGGGTGACAAAGCCTACGGCCGTGTCATCGGTCAGCACGTGGGCCTGAGCTTCTACACCCTGGGCCAGCGCCAGGGCCTGGGGATCGGCGGCGTCAAGGCCAAGGGCGCACAGAAGGGCGGCGGCGAGCACGCGCCCTGGTTCGTGGCGCGCAAGGACATGGAAAAGAACACGCTGTGGGTGGTGCAAGGTCACGACCACCCCTTGCTGCTGAGCCACACCCTGCACGCGCAGGACGCCAGCTGGGTCGCCGGCGAACCACCGACACCAGGAACGATGGCGGCCAAGACGCGCTACCGGCAGGCGGATGCACCGTGCACACTGGGTGGCATCGACGGCCAGGCCTTCACGCTGACCTTTGCGCAACCGCAGTGGGCCGTGACACCGGGGCAGTCTGCCGTGTTGTACGACGGCGAGGTATGCCTGGGCGGTGGCGTGATCGACGCTGCACGCGCCTGAGCGCGCGTAGTACCGCTTACGCTCCGCACAGCGCTCAGTGAGCCTTGGCGCGGATGGGGTGCAACGCTCAGCGCGTACCGGCCTGCTCGGCCAGGCGTTGCGCCAGCATGTTGTGGCGTACCACCAGCGCCCCGGCGTCGACCGTGGTGAGTTCTCCTTGACGCACCACCACCTTGCCGTTGACGATGGTGTATTCCGTGTTGCCGCTCGCGCACAGCAGCAGCGCGCCCACCGGATCGTGCACGGCACCCCCGGCCATGGCCAGGGTATCCGTGCGGTAGAGCGCGAGGTCGGCGCACTTGCCGGGCGCGATCTGGCCGATATCGCTGCGGCCCAGCACACGCGCGCCGCCGCGCGTGGCCAGCCAGAGTGCATCGCGCGGGGTCATCTCGCCGGGACCGGTGTCGCAGCCGAAAGGCTCCAGCGCCTTGCCCACGCGCGCCAGCAGCATGGCCTGGCGCGCCTCGTTCAGCAGGTGGCCCGCATCGTTGCTGGCGCTGCCATCCACCCCCAGCCCCACCGGCACACCGAGGTTCAACAGCTTGCGCAATGGCAGGATGCCGCTGGCCAGGCGCATGTTGCTGCAGGGGCAGTGGGCAATGCCGGTACCGGTCTTGGCAAACAGATAACTGCCGTGCTCGTCGAGCTTGACGCAGTGGGCGTGCCACACGTCTTCACCGACCCAACCCAACTCCTCCACGTATTCGGCCGGCGTGCAGTTGAAGTGCTCGCGGGTGTAGGCAATGTCATGGTCGTTCTCGGCCAGGTGGGTGTGCAAGCGCACGCCGTAGGCGCGCGCCAGCTTGGCGGATTCGCGCATCAGGTCCTGACTCACCGTGAACGGTGAGCAAGGGGCCACGGCGACCTGGAGCATGGCGCCGTCCTTCGCGTCGTGCCAGGTCTCGATCAGGCGCCGCGTTTCCTTCAGGATGACGTCTTCCTTTTCCACCACACAGTCCGGCGGCAGGCCGCCCTGGCTCTCGCCCACGCTCATGCTGCCGCGCGCGGCGGTGAACCGCATGCCGATGGTCTGCGCGGCTTCGATGCTGTCCTCCAAGCGCACGCCGTTGGGGTAGATGTAGAGGTGGTCACTGCTGGTGGTGCAGCCGGACAGCAGCAGCTCGCCCATGGCGACCTGGTTGGACACCTTGACCATCTCGGGTGTGAGCCCGGCCCAGATGGGATACAGACCCTTGAGCCAGGCGAAAAGCTCGGCGTTCTGCACGCCGGGAATCGCGCGCGTGAGGCACTGCACCATGTGGTGGTGGGTGTTGACGAGACCCGGTAGCACCAGAAGCTGGCGCGCATCGATCACCTCGTCCGCCTGCGCCAGCAGGGTGCGGGTGTCACTGCCGGAAGGCAACACCTGCTCGATGAAGCCGTCACGCATGAAGAGTGAGGCGTCCTTCAACTCGCGGCGCGCGTCGTCCTGGGTGGCAATGCAGGCCGCGCGATGGATGAGGAGCGTGGTCATGGTCCTGATTCTCGCACCGGGGTGCAGCATCCTGCGCTGAGGTCACAGACAGGGAGCGTCTCCTGATCGTGTACGCCAGCGGCGTGCGGCGGCAGTGTTGACAATCCCCACGGACAGGGACCATTCTCGCGTTCGACGTGATCGACTCTGGGGTCTCGGTGGTCGCGGCCGACTGGCCTGCGCGTGACAAGTACCGGCCCGACCGGACGGCGTTTTTGGCTTAAGCTTCATCCCCCATCCACGCCACTCCCCGATACTGCAGGCTTTTCCCTCATGAGCCACCCCGCCATGAACGACGTTCCCCGCCTCGAGCTTTCAGGCATCAGCAAAAGCTATCCCGGCGTTGTGGCCAATCAGGATGTGTCCCTGCTGGTGCATCCCGGTCAGATCCATGCATTGCTGGGCGAGAACGGTGCCGGCAAGTCCACACTGATGAAGATCGTGTATGGCGCGGTGAAGCCGGACGCCGGCGAGATCCGCTACAACGGCCAGGCGGTGCACATCCGCAACCCGCAGCAGGCCCGCGCGCTGGGCATCAGCATGGTATTCCAGCACTTCAGTCTGTTTGACTCGCTGACCGTGGCAGAGAACGTGTGGATCGGGCTCGACCGCAGCCTCAGTCTGGCCGAGGTCACGCGCCGCATCCGCGAGAAAGCCGGCGAGTACGGCTTGGACATCGACCCCGAGCGACCCGTACACACCCTGGGGGTGGGCGAGATGCAACGGGTGGAGATCATCCGCGCGCTGCTGGGCGAACCGCAGCTGCTGATCCTGGACGAACCGACCTCGGTGCTGACGCCGCAGGCGGTGGACAAATTGTTCGAGGTGCTGCGTCGGCTGGCCGAGCGGGGCTGCAGCATTCTCTACATCAGCCACAAGCTGCACGAGATCCGCACCCTGTGCACGGCGTGCACGGTCTTGCGTGCCGGCCGGGTCAGCGGCGTGTGCGATCCGCGCCAGGAAAGCAATGCCTCGCTCAGCCGCCTGATGATCGGCGCCGAGCCGCCGACGCTACAGCGCCAGGCCCCACGCACCGGGGAACCGCAGCTGGAGGTACAGGCCCTCAGCCTGCCGCGCCTCGACCCCTTCGGTACCGACCTCGACGACATCGCGCTGCAGGTGCGCGCGGGCGAGATCGTGGGCATTGCCGGCGTCTCCGGCAACGGCCAGCGCGAGCTGCTGTACGCCCTGTCCGGGGAAAACCGGCGTGCCCCATCGGGCAGCATCCGCGTGGCGGGCCAGGATGCCTCGGCACTGGACCCGATCCGCCGACGCGCCCTGGGCTTGCACTTCGTCCCCGAGGAGCGGCTGGGCCGCGGTGCCGTGCCGAGCCTGGACCTGGCGCGCAACCTGCTACTGACGCGCGGCGAGGCCATCGGCCCGCTGGGCTGGATCCGCCATCGCCAGTTGGCCCAGCAAGCTGGCGCCATCGTGGCGCGCCTGCAGGTCAAGGCTGCTGGCGTGCAGGCCGCGGCGCGCAGCCTGTCGGGCGGCAACCTGCAGAAGTTCATCGTCGGGCGCGAGATCGACGCCGCGCCGCGGTTGCTCATCGTCGCCCAGCCGACCTGGGGCGTGGACGTGGGGGCTGCGGCGCAGATCCATGCCGAGCTGCTGGCGCTGCGCGATGCCGGCTGTGCGCTGCTGGTGGTGAGCGAGGAGCTGGAGGAGCTGTTCGCGCTGTGCGATCGGCTGCACGTGATGGCGCGCGGCCGGCTTTCGCCGTCGCTGCCGATGACCGAGGCCACCACGGAACGCATTGGTGCCTGGATGAGCGGGCTGTGGCACACCGAGGTGCAACAGCACCTGCAGGACCTGGAGGTCGCGCATGCTGCAGCTTGAGCCGCGCCCCCACCCCTCGCACCTCTGGCGCTGGGGTTCGCCAGTGCTGGCATTGGCACTGACCGTGCTGCTGGGCATCGCCCTCTTCCTCGCGCTCGGCAAGGACCCGCTGCGCGGCCTGCAGATGTTCTTCTGGGAGCCGGTGAAGTCCGGCTACGCCGTCGGCGAGCTGATGGTCAAAGCCACGCCGCTGCTGCTGATCGCGCTGGGTCTGGCGGTGTGCTTTCGCGCCAACGTCTGGAACATCGGCGCTGAGGGTCAGTTCGTGATCGGTGCGGTCTGCGCCGGGGGCGTGGCGCTGCTGGCCGGCCCCGGCACCGGGCCGTGGATCGTGCTACCGGTGATGCTGGCCGGCGTGCTGGGCGGCATGCTCTGGGCCGGCATCACCGCGCTGCTGCGCGACCGCTTCCATGCCAACGAGATCCTGGTGAGCCTGATGCTGGTCTATGTGGCCATCCAACTGCTCAGCTTCCTGGTGCACGGACCCTGGAAGGACCCGGGCGGCTACAACTTCCCGCAGACCCGCACCTTCGAGGCCGTGACCCAGGTACCACGCCTGCTGCCGGGCTCGCGCATGAACATCGGCCTGCTGCTGGCGCTGCTGGGTGCTGGCGTACTGTGGGTGTTTCTGTTTCGCCTGCGCGCCGGTTTTGCGCTGCAGGTCGGCGGCTTGGCGCCGGCGGCCGCGCGCTACGCGGGCTTTTCTTCTCGCAAGGCGCTCTGGCTGGCGCTGCTGATCTCCGGCGGCACTGCGGGTCTGGCCGGCGCGCTGGAGGTGGCCGGCCCGCTCGGCCAGCTCACCCCGTATG
>Ga0114986_1000111_pt1 | contig 21909 bp, 20 predicted proteins | sample Shrwel1BS1Day17_FD_96988 | JGI IMG/M metagenome (GOLD analysis project Ga0114986, IMG submission 96988) | Subsurface microbial communities from deep shales in Ohio, USA - Utica-3 well 1 S-1-Day17 | ecosystem: Environmental > Aquatic > Deep subsurface > Shale gas/oil reservoir > Produced... | reverse complement strand
GCAGTACACCCTGCCGGCCTGAGCACGGACTGGCCACACACGGTCACCATCCCTTCCGGGCTGGGGGGTTCTTGACGCTGGATCGGCCTTGGCTCATGCTGGCACGAGATAATTCCGTCCCCCCGCAACCTTGCACACCACGCCCCCAGTGCCCACCGCCACGGAATCACCCGCCTCGTCCCGCCTGTTCGTCGGCTACCTGGCGTTGACCCTGCTGATGGTCAGCCTGGCTTCCTGGCTGGCGGTGGATTTTGCGCGCGAGCGTGACCGCATCCTCGACCAGTCGGCGCGGCTGGCCGTGCACAAGAGCCAGCTCATCAGCCGGGCCTTCGGCGACACCTTCCTGGCTGCCGACTATGTGCTGCGCGACCTGATGGGCCGGGTCGATGTGAACCGCGATCTGGCCTATCCCATGAAGGACCCGGCACGCGCCAGCAGCCTGAAGGTGTTGCTGCAGGACAAGGCAGGCACCGTCGCCGGGGTGAGTGACCTGGTGCTGCTGAGCAAGGACTGCCGCTTTGCCATGGTGGCCTTTTTGCCGCTGGAAGGCACCCGGAGCAATCAGCGCTTCTGCGGGCAGGCCCGGGTCTATCCCGGCCAGAGCGTGCACATCCAGTACATGCCGAGAGAGAAGTCGGCCTCGCACCGCCCGGTGCTGCTGATGTCGCGCATCGTCGGCTCGCCCGAGGGGCAACTGCTGGGCGGTGCCATGGTGGTGATCGATCTGTCGTATGCGCAGCAGTGGCTGTCGGAACTCGCAACCGAAACCAACGACATCCAGGCCATCGTCGATGCCGACGGAACGCTGCTGGCGCGCACCCCGCACCTGCCGGAGCTCATCGGTCAGCGACTCAGGCCACCCGAAGGACAGCGTGTCTTCTCGGGCACCGAGAACACGGCCAGCCTGGTGAGCCAATCCACCCTCGACGGACGCGAGCGCATCCTGGCCCTGAGCCGGATGGACAAGTTTCCCTTCGTGGCGATCGTGGGCTTTGACACCGCTCGCGTCCTGGCGAGCTGGACCTACCGCGCCTGGCAATTCGCCGTCGGCTTCGTGGTGCTGCTGATCATCTCGGTCTGGGCGCTGCGTGCCCACCTCGATGCGCTGGCGCAGCGCGAGCACCTGCGCCAGCTGGCCACCACCGACACGCTCACCGGCATCGCCAACCGTCGGCACCTGATGGAGGTGGCCGCGCGCGAGTTCTCGCGCGCCAAGCGCTACGAACACCCGCTGTCGGTGCTGATCGTGTACATCGACCGCTTCAAGAGCATCAACGACCGCTCGGGCCATGCCACCGGTGACCGCGTCATCCAGGAAATGGCCCGCATCCTGCAGACCGTGGCGAGGGACCTCGACGTCAGCGGCCGACTGGGCGGCGAGGAGTTCGTCCTGCTGCTGCCCGAGACGGATCTGCACGGGGCGCAAGCCATTGCCGAACGCCTGCGCAGCGCGGCAGAGGCCTCGGACCAGGTGCACACCGGCAGCGGCAAGGCGCTGCGATTCACGGTCAGCATCGGCGCGGCCGCGCTGGACGTGGCCGACACCACGTTCCAGGCCACGCTGGAACGGGCCGACCAGGCCCTCTACCAGGCCAAGGCCGGTGGCCGCAACCGCGTGGTCGTGGCCGAGCCGTCGTCCCCGTACTGAGGGTGTCCCCGGGCACGGTGGCTACTGCACCAGCGCCACTGACTTCACCTGGGCCCAGACCGCATCACCCGGCTGCAGCCGCAAGGACGCCTGCGCCCGGCGCGTGATGCGCGCCAGCAGGAAGGCCGCGCCACAGCGCACGCGGACCAGCACCTGCGAAGGGTGGGCATCGGGTGAGATGGCGTCGATGACACACGGACAATGGTTCTGGATGCTGGTGTGCTGCGGCTCCACCGTGGTCAGGCTGACATCGCGCGCCAGCACGCGCAGGCGAACACGCTGCCCGACCGCCACACCACTGTCGCGCAACCACAGCTCGCCACCATCAAAGGTCACGCGCGCCAGCTGCCACTGCGAGCTGCGCTCGGCCAGCGTGCCCTGCAGCAGCACACCCGCGTCCTCGCCCACCACCACCGGACTGTCGATGGCAGCCAGAACCTCCTGCACCGGCCCGGCGGCGCGCACCTGCCCGCGCTCCAGCACCACCAGGTGGTCCGCCAACCGGGCCAGTTCGTCCGCCGAGTGCGTGACGTAGAGCATGGGAATGCTGAGTTCGTCGCGCAGCGCCTCCAGCCAAGGCAGGATCTCCTGGCGACGCGCCAGGTCCAGCGCCGCCAGGGGCTCGTCCAGCAGCAGCACCTTCGGCGCCGTGGCGAGGGCACGGGCAATCGCCACGCGCTGGCGTTCACCACCGGACAGCTGCCCGACTTGGCGCTCCAGCAGGTGGCCAATGCCCAGCAGCTCAATCGCCTGCTGCAGGGTCTGCGCGGCTTGGGGTGAGCGTGTGCGCTTCATGCCGTAGCGCAAGTTACCCTGCACATCCAGATGCGCAAGCAGGCTGGCCTCCTGGAATACATAGCCCAGCGCGCGCTGATGGGTGGGCAGGAAAACACCCGCCGCATCGTCCTGCCACACCTCGCCGGCCACCACCACGCGTGCTTCGCGCGCGCGCTCCAGGCCGGCCACGCTGCGCAACACGCTGGTCTTGCCGGAGCCGGAGGTGCCGAACAGCACGGTGATGCCGCGCGCCGGCAACTGCAGGTCCACGCTCAGCTCAAAATCCGCCCGCGGCAGGCGGAGTCGCACGTCGAAAGCATCACCCGCAGGGTCGTGTGTCCGCTGTATGCCCACGCTCATGACAACACCCGCGCATGGTTGCGGCGCAGCAGGGCCAGCGCCAGCAGCACGACGAAACTGAACAACAGCATGCCGCCGGCCAGCCAATGGGCCTGGGTGTACTCCATGGCCTCCACGTGGCTGTACATCTGGATGGAAACCACCCGCGTCACCCCCGGAATGTTGCCGCCGATCATGAGCACCACGCCGAACTCGCCCACCGTGTGGGCAAAGCTCAAGATGGCGGCGGTCAGCACGCCTGGAGCGGCCTGTGGCAGCGCCACGGTGAAGAAGGCATCGAGCGGGGAAGCACGCAACGTGGCGGCCACCTCCATGGGGCGCGTGCCCATGGCCTCGAAGGCGTGCTGCAGCGGCTGCACGGCAAAGGGCAACGAAAAGACGATGGAGCCAATCAGCAGGCCAGTGAAGGTGAAGGACAGCACGCCCCAGCCCAGTGCCTGCGTCAGCTGACCCAAGGGCCCGTTGGGCCCCAGTGCCACCAGGAGGTAGAACCCCAGCACGGTGGGCGGCAGCACCAGCGGCAGCGTCACCAGCGCGGTAACGGGTGCGCGCCAGCGCGAGCCGGTGCGCGCCAGCCACCAGGCCAGCGGCGTGGCGATCAGCAGCAGCAGCACGGTGGTCAAGGCGGCCAGCTTGGCGGTGAGCCAGATGGCTTGCAGGGCTTCGGGGCTGAAGGGCATGGTGAAAAGTGTGCCTCAGTCGGGACCAGGCTCAGCGCTCGTAGCCGTAGGCACGGATGATGCCCGCCGCCTTGTCGCCGCCCAGGTACTGCAGCAGTGCTGTCGCCGCAGCGTTGTCTTTGCCCTTCTTCAGCAAAATGGCATCCTGCCGGATGGGGCTGTGCAGCGTGCCCGGCACGAGCCAGGCCGAACCCTCCCTGAGCTTGCCGTCGGCCCAGACCTGTGACAGCGCCACGAAACCCAGGGGCGCATTGCCGGAGGCCACCGCGAGATGGGTCTGTGCAATGTTCTGGCCCAGCACGAACCTCGGCCGCAACGTCTCCAGCATGCCCAGCTTGCCCAGCACCTCGACGGCGGCCGCACCGTAGGGCGCGAGCTTGGGATCGGCCAGCGCCAGGCGTTCAAACCGGCCGGCCTTCAACACCTCGCCCTGGCTGTCCACCAGACCGGGTTGCCGGCTCCACAGCGCAAGCTTGCCGATGGCGTAGGTGACGCGGCGGCTGCCCTGCCCTTCCTGCTCCAGCCTGGCGGGGGTCTCGTCGTCGGCCGCCAGCAGCATGTCGAAGGGCGCGCCGTTTCTGATCTGCGCGTAGAACTTGCCGGTGGAACCGAAGGCCAGCACCGCCTTGTGGCCGGTCTCGGCCTTGAACTGGGCAGCGATCTTCTGCATGGGCGCCGTGAAGTTGGAGGCGACGGCAACCGACACCTCCCCCGCCGGCACGCCTGCCGTAGTGACCAGCCCCAACAGCCCCACCAGGACCGACCGCCAACGCTTGACCATGGAATCCCTCGCTATTCCACAAATGAATAGCGAAACTTTAGCACGGAATCACCAGCGCTATTCCAGGAATGAATAACGATCGGCTACCATCGGCCGATGAGCAAGAAAACCCTGCCACTGGCTGACGTTCTGGGCTTCGAGGCCGGCGACAAGCGCATCGACATCCTGCGCCGCATCGGGCAGGCCGGCTCCATCTCGGAAGCGGCGCGTGGCGCCGGCGTGAGCTACAAGGCGGCCTGGCAGGCGTTGGAAACGCTGGCCAACCTCGCCGGCACGCCGCTGGTGGAAAAAGCCGTGGGCGGCAGTGGCGGCGGTGGCGCCGTACTGACCGCTGCCGGTCAGCAGGTGCTGCAGGCGGCCCAGGAACTGGCCCACGCACGGCAAGCGGTGCTGGCGCGGCTGCAGCAGGGCGAGACTGCTGCCGCCACGGGGCGCGCGGCGCTGGCGCTGCGCACCAGCATGCGCAACCAGTTCCCGTGCACGGTGGGCCGGCTCGCCTCGCAGCAGGGCCAGGTGCGCGTGCCGCTGCTGCTGGCCGATGGCAACACGCTGCACGCCCGCATCACACGCGAGAGCGCACAGCTGCTGGCGCTCCAGCCCGGGCTGCCGGTGCTGGCGCTGTGCAAGGCGACGGCGGTGCATGTTGCACAGCGCATCCCGGCCGGCGTCGGGCGCAATGTACTGACCGGCGTGGTGACCCGCGCCTCGCGCGCCGCCGCCGGCGGCGAGGTGGGGCTGCGCCTGCCTTCCGGCATCCAGTTGATCGGTTTTGCGGCGGCCGGCCACGGCCTGCGCAGCGGCCAGGCCGCCATGGCGGCGGTGGACGAAGCGGGGCTCGTGATCGCCGCGGCCGACTGACGCCGTCAGTCCGGCCAGTACTGCAGCACGTCGGCCGCCGTCTTGCGGTTATCAGTGCTGAGCGAACGCGTAGGGGTGCCGATGGACATCCAGCCCACGAGCGTCTCGCCCGGGACGCAGAAGGCCTGCGCGATCTGCGGTGCACGCGCCTTGTCGCCGCTGAGCATCTTGGCGGCGTAACCGTGCGCATGCACGGCGTTCAGGAAGTTGGTCACGGCACCGCCCACGCACATCCACTGCTCATGGGCTGGCACCAGCGGGTGGCCGAGGTCGATGCGGGCGATCACCGCCACCGTCACTGGCGCCTTCAGGGCCCGCTCGCGCTCGATGGCCACGCCGCCCTCATCCTTGCCTTTGGCACGCGCATGGGCGGCGAACAGATCGGCCAGCTGCTCGCGGGCCGCGCCGCGCACCACGCTCAGGCGCCAGGGCACCAGCTCACCGTGGTCGGGCGCGCGCAGCGCCGCCGCCACCATGGACTGCAGCTCGGCCGCGTCAGGCCCGGGCTCGGTCAGGTGCTTGATGCCGAGGGAGTGACGCGAGAGCAGGTTGTCGAGGGCTTGTTGGTTCATGGTCAGAACACCAGGGTACGCCAGGTCGGATCGGCTGTGCGGCCCATGAACTGCACCGAGCCGCCGAGGCCATGGCACAAGGGAGAGAGGTCGTCCGCCTTCAGGCCGGCCGCATGCAGCGCCTGCCCGCAGGCGTAGAGCCGCACGCCAAGGTCGCTCACCTGGGCAAGGTAATCACTCAAGGGCCGCTGCTCGGGACCGAAGCCCACCCGCACGCTGCCCGCCTGTGGCGTGAGCAGTTGCACACTCTGCGCCGTGAAGTAGAGCTCCACCTGCAGGTCAAGCGCGGCTGCGGCCTGTGCCATGACGAAGGGCGTGGCCACGCGCTCCGGATTTTTCAGATCGGCCGACCACAGCAGCATGGCCAGCGAAGGGACGGAAACACTCATGCGGCACCACCCTCTGAAAAGTCCAGGTTCTCCAGCTGCATGCGCCGGGTGGCCGCTTCCGGCAGCGCGGCGCCATGGTGCAGCAGCGCCAGATCGGCCTCCCAGTTCGTCGGCGCCAGCGTGACCAGCCAGCCGGCGCCGTAAGGGTCCTGCTCGATCGTCTCCGGCCGCTCCGCCAACACCGGGTTGACCTCGCGCACGACGCCAGCCACCGGCGTCTTGACCGTCACCACCGACTTGTTGAGTTCCACCACCGCCACCGTCTGCCCCTGCGCCAACTCGGTTTCGGGAGGCTTGGGCCGGCACATGAAGAAGTTGCCGCTGATGCGCACACCAAAGGCCGTGATGCCAATCTGCACCAACCCGTCCGGCAACCGACGCGCCCACATGTCGCGCTCCAGCCAGTAGTACAGCTCGTCCGGATAGTCGAAACCGAGAAGGTTCATGAGATCACCTTAGCGCACAAGCCCCGGGGAGCGCAGCGTCACCCGGGCCAGCACGATGTTGAAGATTCCGTCGCGAGCGGCCTCAGGCCGGTCCGAGACGCGCAGCCGTACCCATGTACGGCGAGCATCGCAGGGCCGGCCTATGGCCGCGCAGCAGGAAGATTCAATATCGTGGCGGAAGGAAGCAGGAGTCGAACCTACCCGGCGACGCATGGCGCCACCCACTGGGTTTGAAGCCCAGCCGCCCCACCAGGAGCGTGTTCCTTCCATGTTCTTCATGCCGGCACCTCGTCGCGTGGAAACAGCGGGGTGCCGGGTCGCAGCAAGTGTATGTCACCCACACGGCGCAAGAAGCCGATACGGTCGAAAAATTCCAGAATCTGGATCGCGCGCTTGCGGCCCAGATCGGTGGCGTCGCGGAAAGTGGCGGCCGTGATCTCGCCGTCGCGCGCTTCGATGTCACGCGCCAGTTGCGCCAGCTCGTGCACCACCTTCGGGTGGTAGTACAGGTCCTTGACGATCTGGAACACCTCGCCGCTCTTGGCCAGACGCGCCAGCACGCTGCGCACCTGCGCCTCGGGCAGGCGCGCGGTGCCGGCGATGTCACGCACCCAGGGCGGGTCGAAGCGGCCCTGCTGCAGCATGGGCAGCGCGCGCTGGGCAACGATGCGGTCGGCCTCGCGCAACTGCTCGCCGTGCGCCGGCAGATGAATGAAGCCGTTGCGCCGGCTTACCTTGCCCTGCGCGACCAGATGCTCCAGCAGGTGCGCCCACAGCACGTCGGGCATGCGCGGCGCAGCCAGACGGCGTGCGCGCCGGGTGTCAGGCCCCAGGTCTTCCGGCAACTGCGCATGGAAGTCCTTCAGCATGGCCAGCACGGCACCTTCGCTCTTCGCCAGCTGCTCGGCGGCCACCAGCCACTGCTGCCGGGCGTCATACACGATGCCGGGCAGCACAGCGGCGTCGGCCGGGTCGAAAGGCCACTGCAGGTAGCCGTTGTGGCGCAGCCAGTCGGCGCCGTTGAGGCCAAAGGGCGCATGGGCCAAGGCGCCCAGCAGGCGGCGCGCGGGATCAGCGTCGCGCTGGCTGTGCAGGTAGGCCAGGCGCTCGGGCGTCTGGCGGTAGCGCGCCAGGCCCTGAGGGTCGAGCACGCTGCCGCCAGCCACGGTACGGGTGGCCGAGGCGTCGCGCAGCACGAAGCGCTCGCCCCACCACAGATGCACCGGCTGCTGCACCACCAGCTGTGCCGGCGCGGCCTCGCCTGGCGTAATGCTGGGCTGGCCCAGCACCGCCACGGTGGCCATCACATCCTGCGTGCCGGCGTGCAGGTGCACCAGGGTGCCGGAACGGAACACCTTCTCTTCGGTCGGCGAGATCTGCAGCCAGACATCGAGGCGTTGCGAACCCTGTGCGATGGCCGGGTCGCACAGCGTCATGCCACGCTCCACCCGGCTGCGCTCCAGGCCCACCAGGCCGATGGCGCAACGCTGGCCGGCCTGGGCACTGGGCACGCTCTGGTTGTGGCTGTGCAGGCTGCGCACACGGTAGCTGGTGGCCGGGTCGTGCGCCAGGCACAGGCTGTCACCCACCGCCACCCGACCGGCGCTGACGCTGCCCGCCACCACGGTGCCGATGCCGTCGAGCGTGAAGACCCGGTCCAACCCCATGCGCAAGCCCATGCCCTGCACCGCCCGCCCCGGCAGGCCGCGCGCGGCCGCCATCAGGTGCTCCCTGAGTTCGGCCATGCCGTCACCGCGATGGGCCGACACCGCGAGCACCGGGTAGCCCGTGAGGCCATGGGCATCGAGCAAGGCACGCACCTGGGAACGGCGCAGGTCCACCTCCTCGGCGCTGCTGCGGTCGATCTTGGTGATGACCGCCGCCCCATGGCGGATGCCCAGCAGCGAGAGGATGGTGACATGTTCGACGGTTTGCGGCATCACACCGTCGTCATCCGCTATCAAAACAAGAGCAAAATCGATGCCACTGGCACCCGCCACCATGGTGCGCACCAGCTTCTCGTGGCCAGGCACATCGACAAACGAAATCGTCTGCCCATCCGGGCCGGCCAGGCTGGCATAGCCCAGCTCGATGGTGATGCCGCGCTTCTTCTCTTCTGGCAGACGGTCGGCGTTGACGCCGGTGAGCGCCTGCACCAGCGCGGTCTTGCCGTGGTCGATGTGGCCTGCGGTACCGATGATCATGCCAGCGCATCCCTGAGCTGCGGCAGCTGTGCCGCCACGGGTGCCGCGTCGTCGAGGCAACGGCAGTCGAGCAGCAGGCGATCGTCGTCAATGCGGCCGATGATGGGCACCGGCAGCGCGCGCAGCGCAGTGGCCAGAGTCTCCAGCGCAGTGCCGGCGCCGCGCTTGCCGGACAGCACCGGGGCGATGGCCAGGCCCGCCGAAGGCAGCCGGTCCACCGGCAGGGAGCCGGAGCCGATCTGGCTGCTGAGAGCCACCACCTCCACCGTGTAGCGCGGCGCCACCGCCTCGCGCAAAGGGGCCAGCAAGTTGTGCGCCATGGCAAGGACGTCGGCCTGCGGCCGCGTGAGCCAACGCAGCGTGGGCAGATCACGCGTCAGAAGATCTGGTTGCAGGTAGAGCGTGAGCGTGGCCTCCAGCGCCGCCAGCGGCAGCTTGGACAGGCGCAGCGCACGCTTCATCGGGAACTTGCGGATGCGGCCGACCGCTGCCTTGCTGCCGACAATCAGGCCGGCCTGCGGACCACCGAGCAGCTTGTCGCCGGAGAAGGTGACGACGTCGCAACCGGCGGCCAGCATCTCCTGCGGCGTGGGCTCCTTGGGCAGGCCGTACTTGCCCATGTCGATCAGCGAGCCGCTGCCGAGGTCCGTGGCCAGCAGCACCCCCTTGGCTTTCGCCAGCGGCGCCAACTCGGCCTCGGAGACGGCGGAGGTGAAGCCCTGCACGGCGTAGTTGCTGGTGTGCACTTTCATCAGCAGCGCGGTGGCGGGGTTGATGGCGCGCTCGTAGTCGGCCAGGTGCGTGCGGTTGGTGGTGCCCACCTCCACCATCTTCGCGCCGGCGCTGGCCATGACGTCGGGCATGCGGAAGGCTCCGCCGATCTCAACCAGCTCGCCACGCGACACCACCACCTCCTTGTCGCGCGCCAGCGCAGCAATGGTCAGCAGCACGGCGGCGGCATTGTTGTTGACCACGGTGGCGGCCTCGGCCCCGGTGATCTCGCACAACAAGCCTTCGACGATGCTGTCGCGGTCGCCACGGCTGCCGCTGGCGAGGTCGTACTCCAGGTTGTTGGGGCCGGCCATCATGGCCGTGATGTGCTCGATGGCCGCCTGCGGCAGCACGGCGCGGCCGAGGTTGGTGTGGATCACCGTGCCGGTGAGGTTGATCACGCGCTGCATGCGCGGCGCCAGCCGCTGGGCGCAATGCCCGGCCAGCACCTGCGCGAGGCCAGCCTCATCCAGCGCGTGGGCCGGCGTCTGGCCAGCCAGCAGTTGCTGACGCAGCTCGGCCAGCAGCGCACGCGCCTGCTCGGTCACCAGCGAGGCGCCGTACTGCGCCACCAGCGCCGGGCTGTGGTTGAGAAGTCGGTCAACGGAAGGGAGCCTGCTGAGCATCGCCTTCGGACCATGAACCATGGATCCGTCGGGCGCTGTCACTACGGTGCTCCCGCGTGGCTGGGCTCGGCGGCCTGGGCTTCGTCGCCCGGCTCGCCCCAGAGCAGCATGTAGTTGAGGCCATGGCGCACCTTGCCGGTCTCGCTCACCAGCAGATCGAGCGCCACCGTGGCCAGGTCGTCGGCCACCGGATCCACATGGGCGTCCTTGCCCATGTCGACGATCTTCAGGTAATGGCCGCATTCACCGCAGCACTCTGCGCGCACCGCGCCCTTGGGTACCACCAGGGTAGGCTGCTCGACGCCTTCGGCTGCCTCCAGTTCCTGGTAGGTGATGTCCTTGGTGTTTTCGCAATGGCTGCACTTGATACGCACCATGTGCCATTCGGTCTGGCAGAGCGAACAGTGCAGGTAGCGCGAGCCTGCTTCATCGGCGCCGATACGCGCTACGCTGGCGACCGGCTGCCCACCGCAGCAGGGGCAGACACGGGCGTTGTCGATGGGACCGAACGCGAGGTCGGGGAAAGCACCCTGCACGCGCGACACCAGTCGCGTCCAGTAGACCTGCAGGGCTGCGCCGACCAGCGGTGCACTGGCCATGTCCAGCCCGAGCATGATGCCCGCCAGCAGACGTTCGGCCTGCTGTTGCAGTTGCTCGGGCGTGGCCGCCTGCAGGCCCGCCAAAACCTCGGCCGCCGGCCCTTGGACACGCGGCTGGAGCTGGGTCAGCAGTTCCTGCAGATCGTCCCGCCATTCGTCGTTGAGCGACCAATGCGGGAACTCCAGCGGCGCCACACCGGAGCGCGCCGCGTCACCGAGGAACTCCTGCGACGGCAGCGCCACGCTGCGCGGGGCGTTCAGCACGGTGTGCTGGGCGTCGGCCACGTCCGCCATGAAGATCAGGAAGTCACGCATCGGGTGGCCGGCCGCCAGCTGGCGCAGGCGCAACGCGCGGTCGCGGAAAACGAAGGCGAGATCGGCAAACTTGAGATGCGCCGCCTCACCGACGTTGCGGGTGGCAATCTCTTCCGGACTGAGGAACTGGACGGTGCTGGAGGTAGTCATCAAATATCGATCAGAAAGAAAATGGGTGGCACAGACGCCGTGCCACCCATCGTTGCTTCAGAGAGGCGCGCCGCTTTACTTGCGCGTCATCTCCTCGTACCACAGCGGGTGGTTCATCTTCGCCCAGCCGGGAGACACGGTACCACGGGTCATGGCGCGCGTGGTGCCCTTGACCCAGATCGCCGCATAGACATGGACGATCACGGTCAGCACCAGCACCACGGCGGAGAAGGCATGGAGCAGTACCCCGATACGCCGCGCCCAGATCGGGAAATCCGGGAACCAGGCGTGCCAGAACAGGATGCCCGTCAGCAACAGGACCAGCAGGCTGCCGGTCATGAGCCAGAACACGACCTTCTGGCCGGCGTTGTACTTGCCCACCGGCGGCATGCCGGCCTTGTTGCCCTTGAACATCTCGCCGGCCTTGGCCATCCAGGCCTTGTCCTGCTGGTTGATGACGTTCTCGCGCCACAGCCGGACATACATGCCGAGGAAGCACAGGAACATCAGCACGCCCAGGTAGGGGTGCAGGATGCGACTCCACGTGCCGCCGCCAAACAGGCTGGAGAGGAAGAACAGGGACGGATGGAAGAACGCCAAGCCCGACAGGCCCGCAGCGAAGAACAGCAGGGCGATCGCCCAGTGGTTCATGCGGGTGTTGTCGTCGTAGCGCTGAAGTTCATTGCTGGTTTTCATCATGATCTCCTTAGGCGCTTTCCTTCTCGTCTTCTTTCTCTTCGACCGGACCGACCTTCATGTAGTGGAAGAACCCACCCACGACGGCGCCGATCATGGCGAACACGGCCAGCGGCTTGAGCGTGCCCTTCCAGAGCGAGACCAGCGGGCTGATGCTCGGGTCATTGGGCAGGCCGGCGTACTTCTCGGGCGTGTCGGCATGCTTGAGCACGTACATGACGTGCGTGCCACCGACGCCGGCCGGGTTGTACAGCCCCGCGTTCTGGAACCCGCGCTCCTTGAGCTCGCCGGCGCGCTTGTTGCCGTAGGACACCATGTCTTCCTTCTTGCCGAAAACGATGGCGCCGGTCGGGCAGGTCTTCACGCAGGCCGGCTCCAGGCCCACCGACACGCGGTCGGAGCACAGCGTGCACTTGTAGGCCTTGTTGTCCTTCTTCGAGATCCGGGGGATGTCGAAGGGACAGCCAGTGACGCAGTTGCCGCAGCCGATGCAGTTCTCCTGCTTGAAGTCGACGATGCCGTTGGAATACTGCACGATGGCACCGGGCGACGGGCAGGCCTTGAGGCAGCCCGGGTCGGCGCAGTGCATGCAGCCGTCCTTGCGGATCAGCCACTCCATCGTGCCCTTGGCGGCATCCTCCACCTCGGTGAAGCGCATCAGCGTCCAGGACTTGTCCGTCAGGTCCGACGGGTTGTCATAGACGCCGACGTTGGTGCCGATGTCGTCCGACAGTTCGTTCCACTGACTGCAGGCGACCTGGCAGGCCTTGCAGCCGATGCATTTGGATTCGTCGATCAGCTTGGCCACCTCCACGCCCTGCCGCACGGACGGCGACGGGGTGGTGGTGGCAGAGCGTGCAATGACGTCAAGTGATGATTGCATGGTCATGTCAGTCCCCTCACGCTTTCTCGATGTTCACCAGGAACGCCTTGAATTCGGGCGTCTGGGAATTCGCGTCCCCCACGAATGGGGTGAGCGTGTTGGACAGATGGCCGGTATTGGCAACACCAATGAAGCCCCAGTGGATCGGAATACCGACCGTGTGAACCTTCTTGCCGTTGCAATCCAGCCCCTTGATGCGCTTGGTCACGACCACGGTGGCCTTGATCTCGCCGCGGTTGGACTTGACCTTGACCGTGTCACCGTTCTTGAGGCCCTTCTCCTTCGCCAGCTCCTCGCCGATCTCGACGAACTGTGACGGCTGGGTCACGGCGTTGATCTTCGAGTTCTTGGTCCAGTAGTGGAAGTGCTCGGTCAGGCGGTAGGTCGTAGCCGCATACGGGAACTCCTTGGAAGTACCGAACTGCTCCATGTCACCCTTGTAGACCCGTGCCGCCGGGTTGCTCACGGCCTTGGGGTTGGTGTTCATGAGGTTGGCACTCACCGGGGTCTCGAACGGCTCGTAGTGCTCAGGAAGCGGACCTTCGGCCATGAGACCGACGGCAAACAGACGGGCTGTGCCTTCGGGCGTCATGATGAAGGGACCGGCACCCGTATCGGGGCCCAGTGCCGGATTGATGTCCGGCACGTCAGAACCCGCCCAGGCCGTGCCATTCCAGGCGATCTGACGGCGCTTCGGATCCCAGGGTTTGCCATCCGGCGTGGCCGCTGCACGGTTGTACAGAATGCGGCGGTTGGCCGGCCAGGCAAAGCCCCAGTTCTGGTAGACACCCAGACCGGAGGGGTCGGAGGTGTCACGGCGCGCCGAGTTGTTGCCGGCCTGCGACCAGACACCGGAGTAGATCCAGTTGCCGCAAGCGGTAGAGCCGTCGTCGCGCAGCATGCCGAAGCCGGGCAACTGCTCGCCGGCCTTGACCAGCACCTTGGGCGGCTCCTTCGGGTTCTTCGGATCGGGCGGCGCCATCACATCAGCCAGGGCACGGCCGTTGATCTCGCGCAGCACCTCTTCCGGCGCCGGGTTGGTCGGGTTGCTGTAGCTCCAGGTCAGCGCCTTGATGGGCTCGGGGAAGGCGCCGCCCTCCTTGGCGTACAATCTCGCGCAGCTTGATGAACAGGCTGGCCATGATCTCGCGGTCGGTCTTGGCCTCACCCGGGGGGTCGATGGCCTTGCCGTGCCACTGGATCACACGCCCGGAGCTGGTGAAGGTGCCCGGGTCTTCCGCGAAGCAGGACGCCGGCAGGCGGAAAACCTCGGTCTGGATCTTCTCCGACTCGACGTTGTTGTACTCACCGTAGTTCTTCCAGAACTCGGCGGTCTCGGTCTGCAGCGGATCCATGATGACCAGGTACTTCAGCTTGGCCAGCGCCGTGCCCAGCTTCTTCTTGTTGGGCACCGCCGCAATCGGGTTGAAGCCCTGACAGATGAAGCCGTTCATCTTGCCCTGGAACATGCGCTCGAACATGGCCAGCACGTCGTACGCGCCGTCCCGCTTGGGCAGCCAGTCGTAGGCGAAGTCGTTGTCCTTGTTGGCCGCATCGCCGAACCAGGCCTTGCGCTGACTGACCGACCACTTCGGGAAGTTGGCCGGGAAGTTCATCGACCCCGGACGCAGCGGCTTCGGTGTGCGCGTCTCCAGGTACTTGGCATGGGTGTCGTCGGCATCCGTCGGCGCGCTCAGGTAGCCCGGCAACACTTCTGCGTAGGCGCACTGGTCCGTGATGCCCTGCACGTTGGCGTGCCCGCGCAGCGCGTTGACGCCGCCACCGGCACGGCCCATGTTGCCCAGCAGCAGCTGGATCATGGCCATGGCACGGATGTTCTGCGAGCCCACCGAGTGCTGGGTCCAGCCCAGGGCGTACAGGATGGTCATCACGCGGTCCGGCGTGCTGGTGCCGGCGATCATCTCAGCCACCTTCAGGAAGGCATCCTTCGGTGTGCCACAGATCTTGGTCACCATCTCCGGGGTGTAGCGCGCGTAGTGCTGCTTCATCAACTGCCAGACGCAGTTGGGCGCCTGCATGGTCTCGTCGATCTCGACGTAACCATCCTTGCCCTTGACGTACTGCCAGGTCGACTTGTCGGCGTAGGTGCGCTTGGCTTCGTCGTAGCCAGCGAACAGACCGTTGTCGAACTTGAAGTCCGGGTTGATGAGGTAGGTCGCATTGGTGTACGCCTTCACGTACTCCATGTGCACCTTGTTGTTGCTCAGCATGTAGTTGATCACGCCAGCCAGGAACGCGATGTCGGTTCCGACGCGGATCGGGGCGTAGTAGTCCGCCACCGCCGCCGAGCGCGTGAAGCGGGGGTCCACGACCACCAGCTTGGCCTTGCGCTGCTGCATGGCTTCGGTCACCCACTTGAAGCCGCACGGGTGCGCTTCAGCGGCGTTGCCGCCCATGATGAGGACTAGATCAGCATTCTTGATATCGTTCCAGGAGTTGGTCATCGCTCCTCTGCCGAAAGTCGGGCCCAGACTGGACACCGTCGGCGCGTGTCATATTCGTGCCTGTGTATCGAGGGTGACCACCCCCATGGCACGCAGCATCTTGACGGAGAGATAACCGGCTTCGTTGCTGGAGGCGCTGGAGACCAGCATGCCGGTGGTGTTCCAGCGGTTGACCGTGACGCCCTTGTCGTTCTTGGCCACGAAGTTCTTGTCGCGATCGGCCTTCATGTGCTTGGCGATCCGCGTCAGCGCGTCATCCCAGGAGATGCGCTTCCATTCCTTGCTGCCCGGCTCGCGCACCTCGGGGTACTTGAGGCGGTTCGGGCTGTTGATCATGTCGGCCAGGCCGGCGCCCTTGGGGCACAGCGTGCCGCGGTTGACCGGATGGTCCGGATCGCCCTCGACGTGCACCAGGGCCGGCTTGTTGTTCTTGGCCGTGTCACCCAGGGTGTACATGATGACGCCGCAGCTGACCGAGCAGTACGGGCAGGTGCTGCGTGTCTCGGTGGTGCGAGACAGCTTGAAGTTGCGGGTCTGGGCCAGCGCCGCCGTCGGCGAGAAGCCCATCGCGACCAGACTGGATGCGACCAGCCCTGCGCTGCTTACCCGGAAGAAATGCCTCCGGTTCATGTCCATAGATCGACTCCTTTGTGTAGCTCGCACAGGCGCACCATAGCGCCAGCACAGGCATAGCGAAATCATTCTAGGAATGCCCCTACTGGCAACGCATAAGCGTTAACCCGTAGGTGCACGGATCACGCATTAACAGTGAATAAGCAAGTGACAATATGTCGCCTGACCGACGCTGATGGGAAACAAGATTTGCGACAAGTTGTCGCGCATCGAACACCAGACTGACGAGAAAAAAATTTTCGGGAAAACAGCGGTGATCACGCCCGCGCTGTGGTGTACAGCACGAAATCAGCGCTCAGCGGCAGCGACCACGCGATTGCGGCCACCTTCTTTCGCCTCGTACAGCGCCTTGTCGGCGCGCGCGATCATGTCAGCGGCCAGTTGGGCGGCCTCGCCGGCGTCGGGTGCGGGGCGTAGCAGCGACACGCCGATGGACACCGTCACACGGATCTGCGACTGGCCCGCCGCCGGGATACTTTGCGCCGCCACGATGCGGCGGATGCGCTCGGCAATCTCCACGCCCACCGCCTGCGGGGTGGCCGGCAGCAGCACGACAAATTCCTCGCCGCCGTAGCGCGCCACCACATCGCTGCCGCGCAGCTGGACCTTGATCAGCTTGGCCACATAGCGCAGCACCTCGTCGCCCGCCTGGTGACCCAGGGTGTCGTTGAGCTGCTTGAAGCGATCCACATCGAGGAACATGCACACCAGCGGCTCGGCACTGCGGCGCGCCGCGATCACCGCCTCCAGGCAGCGCGACTCGAAGTAACGGCGGTTATGCACCCCAGTCAGCATGTCGGTCAGCCCGGCGAGCTTGAGGCGTTCGGTGGCCAGCGCACTGTCGAGGCACACCGCCACCAGCGCAGCCAGGCGCTCCAGGAAGTCCGTACTGCTGCCCGGCACGAAACGCTGCGGGTCGCAGCTGCCCAGGTTCAGGCTGCCGATGTAGCGACCGTGGTGCAGCAGCGGCAGCAGGGCCACCGAGGCCAGCTCCGTCGACACCTCCTCGAACAGAAAGTCGTGGTCGCCGTAGGCGGCCAGTTGTGGCCTTGCGGTGCCCCCATAGAACACCTGCAAGGGTTGCTCGCTGTCGAGGAAGAGCAGGCCGTCGACCGTTCCTTCCACCTGCCCCAGGATGCGTCCAACCTCGTACTCCGGGTCCAGCAGCGCCAACGTCACCGCATCAAGGTCGAAGAGGGCCTTGTAGTCCACCAGCAGGGTGTTGATGAGCGCGGCGAGCGATGGTGCGGCAATGACGCGCCGTTCCAGCTCGTCGAAGCGACGCATCTTGTCCTGGTTCAGGCGTGCCTCGCGCAGCATGGCGTCGAGCTGAGCCCGCAGGCGCTGGTTCTCCGCCTGAAGCGTGGCAAGGCGAAGGGCGCTGCCGGCCGCGTGCTCTGTCGTCTTGCTCAAGCGCCTGCTCCCTGCCGGCATGTTGTGATCGCCATGCCGTAATGGTAGCGTCCCGCGCCGGGCGGGCTCAGAGCGCGCAGGATCGGAAGCCGCTGAAGATGTCGTCGCGGTGCGGCGCGTAGTAGTTGCGGTACTTGGGCGACTTCAGGCGCACGCGGGTGGCAAACGAGGCGCCACGCAGTACCTTGTGGGTACCGAACCAGGGTTCGGAATAGTCTCGGTACGGATCGGCACTGAAACCAGGGTAGCCCTGGAAGCTCGAGCCGGTCCACTCCCACACATCGCCCCAGCGGAACCCGCGCCGCGCCGCCGTGTGGGCAGCCACCTCCCACTCCACCTCGGTCGGCAGCCGGCGGCCGGCCCAGCGGCACCAGGCGTCGGCCTCCCACCAGCTCAGGTGCATGGCGGGCTGGTCTCCGGCGCGGCGCTGGGTCTGGCCAAACAGGGTCTGCAGCACACCGCCCTGCCCGCCACCGCGCGCCACGCCGATCTGCTCCACATGGCGCGGGGCGCGCCGGCCTTCCTGCTGCGCCAGGGCCTGCAGCCAGTCCCAGCCGGCCGGTAGCCAGAACTCGGGACGGTCGTAGCCGCCATCGGCGACGAACTCGGCGTATTGCGCCCAGCTGACCGGCTGGGCATCGATCTCGAACTCCGGCACCGCCACCTCGTGCGCCGGACGTTCGTTGTCGAAGGTGAACCCGGGCCCGGCACTCAGCCCCAGCTGCCAGCGTGTGGCCGGCACCCACAGCGGCTCGCGCGGCACGCCGACATTGGGCAACGGCAGCTTGAGCGGCAGGCCCAGGGTCTGTGCCATGTAGATGAAGGCCTCGCCGTGCATGTCTTCATGGAACAGGCTCAGGCGGTAGAAGTAGAGCGCGTCGTCCTCGTCCGGCGTCTTGGCCAGCAGATCGAGCGTGGCCTCCAGCGTGTTCAGCAGGTAGGCCTTGATGTCGGCCGGCGAACGCGGCCCGAGGAACCAACGGTGATCGTGCGGCACGCGGGAGGAGTCCCACCAGCCGTCGGCCTGCGGCAGCTGCGAGGCCAGTGGCGCGGCCGTGGGGTCACAGCGCGGCCCCTGATGGCGCTGCAGGTTGCGGCCGATCCAGCGTTCCTGGAACCAGCCGACGTGACCAAGTTCCCACAGCGGCGGGTTGAGCTCCGGCACGCGGGGCACGGCATAGCCCTGCTCGGCCAGGGCGCTTTCGTAAACCGAGAACAGATGCAAGGTGTGGTTGCGCGCATCCATCAGCGCCAGGCCAAGCAGCTCCCGGCCGGCGCGGCGCAGATCGGCAGCGTCCAGCGAGAAGGTCGAGGCAGTCGAATCGAAGCCCATGGCCCATTATGGGCAGCGCCTTCGGCGCTGTCGACCCGCCACCGTCCGAAGTCCCTACGTAGTTACACCACCGTAGAAACACCGAAGCCACAACGCGCGCGCGACTTGGGCGGACCGGTAAAATTCGAGGATTTGCCCGCCACAACGTGGCTGACGCCCCATCCAGGCGCCCGCCACGCCAGGCTGACACCGGACCACCCCTCCTGGAGTAACCATGCAGGCCCTATTGACACTTTCCAAGCTGATGGACGGACTGAGCACCCGCATCGGCAAGCTCACCATGTGGCTGATCCTCGCCACCACGCTCATCAGTGCCGGCAACGCCATCGTGCGCAAGGTCTTCGGCACCAGTTCCAACGCCCTGCTGGAAATCCAGTGGTACCTGTTTGCCGGCGTCTTCATGCTCGGCGCCGGCTACGGCCTGCTCAAGAATTCGCACGTGCGCATCGACTTCGTGTCCTCGCGCCTGTCGGCGCGCACCCGCAACTGGATCGATGTGGTGGGCATCGTCGTGGTGCTGGTCCCGTTCTGCCTGATCTCGATCAACCTGGGCTGGCCGCTGTTCACCCAGGCCCTGGCCTCGGGCGAAATGTCGCAGAACGCCGGTGGCCTGATCCGCTGGCCGGTCTATGCCCTGATCCCCCTGGGCTTTGCGCTGCTGATGCTGCAAGGCCTGTCGGAGTTGCTGAAACGGGTGCTGTTCCTGATGAACCTCGGGCCGGACACCCTGTCTGATGCCGAGCACAAGAGCGACGAACAGAAGCACCTCGAAGAACTCGAAGCCGAGGCCGAACGCCAACTGGCCGGAGACAAGTAAATGGAATTCCTCGCACAACAGTTCGTGCCGATCATGTTCGCGGGCCTGCTGGTCCTGCTGCTGACCGGCTTTCCCGTTGCCTTCGCGCTGGCCGCCACCGGCCTGGGCTTCGGCTTCATCGGCATGGAAATCGGCCTGTTCCCGGCCACGCTGTTCCAGGCCCTGCCACTGCGCATCTTCGGCATCATGCAGAACGACACGCTGCTGGCCATCCCCTTCTTCACCTTCATGGGCATCATCCTGGAGCGCTCCGGCATGGCCGAGGACCTGCTGGAGACGGTGGGCCAGGTGTTCGGCCCGCTGCGCGGCGGCCTGGCCATCGCCGTGATCCTGGTCGGCGCCCTGCTGGCCGCCACCACCGGCGTGGTGGCTGCGGCCGTGATCTCCATGGGCCTGATCTCGCTGCCGATCATGCTGCGCTACGGCTACAGCCGCACGGTGGCCATGGGCGCCATCACCGCGTCGGGCACGCTGGCACAGGCCATCCCGCCCTCGCTGGTGCTGATCGTGCTGGCCGACCAGCTCGGCCGTTCGGTCGGTGACATGTATGCCGGCGCGCTGATCCCGGGCCTGTTGCTGGTGGGCTGCTACATCCTCTTCGTGGTGGTGGTTGCGCTGCTCAAACCGTCCATGGTGCCGGCCCTGCCGCCCGAAGCGCGCATCTACCGCGAGCCCAATGGCAGCTCCGGCCACCGTTCGCTGGGCGTGCTGGTCCTGATCTGCGCCGCCGTCGGCTACGCCTGGTCCCAGGCGCACGATGGGCTGATGACAGCCTGGCTGGAGCGCACGGTGCCCTCACCGGGCGACGAGATCGTGATCCTGTCCATGACGCTGGCCTCCCTCACCGGTCTGGCGCTGGCCATCATCAACCGCGTTACCAAGCTGGGCTTGCTCTCGCGCTTGGCCGAGCAGGTGACCTTCGTGCTGATGCCGCCGCTGATCCTGATCTTCCTGGTGCTGGGCACCATCTTCCTGGGCGTGGCCACACCCACCGAAGGCGGCGCCATGGGCGCCCTGGGTGCGCTGGTGCTGGCGCTGGGCAAGAAGCGCCTGAGCTGGCCGCTGATGACGCAGGCGCTGGACAACACCGCCAAGCTGGCCACCTTCGTGCTGTTCATCCTGATCGGCTCCACGGTGTTCAGCTTCACCTTCAACGCAGCCGACGGCCACATCTGGGTCGAGCACCTGTTCGACAAGATCCCGGGCGGCGCCTGGGGCTTCCTGATCGTGGTGAACATCCTGGTCTTCATCCTGGGCTGCTTCATCGACTTCTTCGAGATCGCCTTCATCGTGATCCCGCTGCTGGCACCGGTGGCCGAGAAGATCCTGCCGGGTCTGTTCCCGGGCATGACGCCCGACATGGCCATGATCTGGTTCGGCGTCATCATCGCCATGAACCTGCAGACCTCCTTCCTGACGCCGCCCTTCGGTTTCGCCCTGTTCTACCTGCGCAGCGTGGCACCGAAGCACGACTACAAGGACCGCATCACCGGCAAGATGATCCCGGCCGTGACGACGACCCAGATCTACAAGGGCTCGATCGCCTTCATTGCCATTCAGCTGTTCATGGTCGGCATCATCATGGCCTTCCCCGGTCTGGTGTCTGGCAACATCAGCCAGGTCAAGGGCCTGTCGGATGCGGAAGTCATGCAGCAACTTGACATCCAGAACATGAACGACGACGGCGCCGCGCCTTCGGGTGACGAAAACGCGGACGATGAAGACGCCGAGAAGCTGGAAGCGCCGGCCGACTTGGAGAGCAAGACCGACGACGACGATCCGATGAAAGCCATGCAAGAGGCGTTGAACAAGGGCAAGAAGTAGCCTCGCGCCCACTAGGCCAGTCGTTCTCCGATGACTGGCCCCAAGAAAAAGCCCCGCCGAAGCGGGGCTTTTTCTTGCCTGCGATCCAGTGCTTACAGCTTCTGCGCTTGCATGAACTGGTCGAAGCGCGCCTCAGTGAAGCGGAACCACAGGTTCTGCTCGCGACGGAAGTTGCTGTAGTCCTCGTAGACCTTCTTCCAGTTCGGGTTCTTGGCGCTGATCTCGCTGTACAGAGCCATGGAGGTCTTGAAGGCGTTGTCCAGCACATCCTTCGGGAACGGCACCACCTTGGTCTTGGCCGCCACCAGCTGCTTGAGCGCCGCCGGGTTCTTCACGTCGTACTTGGCCTGCATCTCGGTGTGGGCGTAGGCCGCAGCGGCCTCGACGATGGCCTTGTTCTCAGCCGACAGCGAATCGAAGGCCTTGTTGTTGACGAAGACGTCGAGCTGCGGGCCGCCTTCCCACCAACCAGGGTAGTGGTAGAACGGCGCCACCTTGTTGAAGCCCAGCTTCTGGTCGTCGTAAGGCCCCACCCACTCGGCGGCGTCGATGGTGCCCTTTTCCAGCGCCTGGTAAATCTCGCCGCCCGGAATGTTCTGCGGCACACCGCCCATGCGCTCGATCACCTTGCCTGCAAAGCCACCGACGCGGAACTTCAGGCCCTTCATG
>Ga0114986_1000110_pt1 | contig 21971 bp, 16 predicted proteins | sample Shrwel1BS1Day17_FD_96988 | JGI IMG/M metagenome (GOLD analysis project Ga0114986, IMG submission 96988) | Subsurface microbial communities from deep shales in Ohio, USA - Utica-3 well 1 S-1-Day17 | ecosystem: Environmental > Aquatic > Deep subsurface > Shale gas/oil reservoir > Produced... | reverse complement strand
GCCTTGTGGCTGATGCTGACGCGCAGCCGCATCGGCCTGGTGATCCAGGCCGCGCTGACGCATCCCGAAATGGCCGAGGCCCTGGGCCACAACGTGCCGCGTGTCTTCATGCTGGTGTTCGGTGCCGGCGCCGCGCTGGCCGGCCTGGGCGGCGTGATTGGTGGCAGTACCTTCGTCACCGAGCCTGCCATGGCGGCCACGGTCGGCTCCGTGATCTTCGTCGTGGTGGTGGTCGGCGGCCTGGGGTCGCTCTCCGGCGCTTTCCTGGCGTCAGTGCTGATCGGCGTGATCCAGACCTTTGCGGTGGCGGTGGACTACTCCTTCATCACGCTGGCACAGCAGCTGGGCATCGAGCTTAGTGAGGCGGCAAAGGTCAACTCGGTCGTCAAGCTCACCTTGTCGCAGGTAGCTCCCATCCTGCCGTATCTGTTCCTGGTCCTGATCCTGATCTTCCGGCCCAAGGGTTTGCTGGGTACGAGAGACGAGTAACACCATGGCCAAGCAGTACTACGAATTCAAACCCTATAACGTCGGACGCTGGATCGTCTGGGGCTTCTTTGCGCTGATCCTGTTTTTCGCGCCCAAGGTGTTTACCAGCAGCCTGTCGGTGACCATGCTGTCGCAGATGGGCATTGCCATCATCGCCTGCCTGTCCTACAACATGCTGCTGGGGCAGGGCGGCATGCTCAGTTTCGGCCATGCCGTCTATTCAGGCCTGGGCTCCTACATGGCCATCCACGCGCTGAACATGGTGAGCAAGGGCACCTTGCCGATCCCGGTCAGTCTGCTGCCCATCGTCGGCGGCTTTGCCGGCCTCGCGTTTGCTGTGCTGTTCGGTTTTGTTACCACACGCAAGGCCGGTACGCCTTTTGCCATGATCACGCTGGGCATGGCCGAGCTGGTGTTCGCCATGTCGCTGATGTTCTCCGAGTTCTTCGGTGGCGAGGCTGGCGTCTCGGGCAACCGGGTGGTCGGTCAGCCCTTCTTCGGCATCAATTTCGGCCCCGCCACCCAGGTCTACTACCTGATCGCGGTCTACACCTTCGTCTGCGTGGCGCTGATGTTCGCTTTCACGCGCACGCCGCTGGGCCGCATCCTCAACGCGGTGCGCGACAACCCGGAACGGGTGGAGTTCATCGGCTACAACACGCAGCGGGTACGCTACCTGGCCTTCATCATCTCCGGCTTCTTTGCCGGCATTGCCGGCGGCCTGGGCAGCATCCTGTTCGAGATCGTGACCGCCGAGGTGGTGGGAGCGCACCGCTCGGGTGCCTACCTGCTGTTTACCTTTCTGGGTGGCGCGACCTTCTTCTTCGGCCCCATCATCGGCGGCGTGCTGATGGTGCTGGCGTCCGTGCTGCTGTCGGAGCTGACCAAGGCCTGGCTGCTGTACCTGGGCCTGATCTTCCTCTTCATGGTGATGTACGCGCCGGGTGGAATCGCCAGCCTGATCATGATGAACCTGCGTGTGGCCAGCTTCGGCTTCCTGCGCAAGCTCTGGGTGAGCTACCTCGGGCTGGCGGTGTCGGCCCTGGTGCTGCTGCTGGGCGCAGCGGTGATGATCGAGATGGTCTACCACCTGCAACTCAACGCCGCGATGGGGCCCACGCTGCGCTTCGTCGGCATTGACCTCAATACCCAGAGCCTGGACCACTGGTTCGGCGCCATATTCGTGCTGCTGACCGGTTTGGGCCTGTTCGAGTTGTGCCGCCGCCACTACCAGCATGACTGGGGCGTGATCCAGGAGGATATCGAGAAGGAAATCAAGCGGAGGGAGACGCTGTGAACCACGCCACGACCTATGCACTGGAGCTCAAGGACGTGCGCAAGAGCTTCGGCAAGACCGAGATCATCCGCGGCGTCAATCTCGCGGTGCAGTCGGGCGAACGGGTGGCGGTGATCGGCCCCAATGGCGCCGGCAAGTCCACGCTGTTCAACCTGATCAGCGGCCGCTTCGGCCCCAGCAGCGGTGAAGTGCTGCTGCATGGCCAGCGCATCGACGGCAGGAAGCCCTACGAGATCAACCGCATGGGCCTGAGCCGCAGCTTCCAGATCACCAACATCTTCCCCAAGCTCAGCGTATTCGAGAACCTGCGCTGCGCGGTGCTGTGGAGCCTGGGCTACCGCTACACCTTCTTCAAGTTCCTGGCCGACCTGGAAGATGCCAACGATCGCACCGAGCAGCTGCTCGAGATGATCCGCCTGGAGAAGAAGCGCGACGTGCTGGCCATGAACCTGACCTACGCTGAGCAGCGTGCGCTGGAGATCGGCATCACCATTGCCGGCGGCGCCAGCGTGATCCTGCTCGACGAGCCGACCGCCGGCATGAGCAAGAGCGAGACCGCACGTTTCATTCACCTGATTCGTGAGGTGACCGAAGGCAAGACGCTGCTGACCGTGGAACACGACATGGGCGTGGTGTTCGGCCTGGCCGACAAGATCGCCGTGGTGGTCTATGGCGAGGTGATCGCCTTTGACACCCCCGAGGCGGTGCGTGCCAACGCCAAGGTGCAGGAAGCCTACCTGGGCTCCGCGGTGGCCGACGCCCAGGCCGGAGGACACTGACCATGTGCCCCCACGTTCGTCACTTTGTGTACTCACTGCCCCCCGAGGGGGCCCAGTCCTCCTTGGGACGGCCCAGCGGAGTCCTGACATGCTGAAGATTGAGAATCTGCACGCCTTCTACGGCAAGAGCCATGTGTTGCATGGCGTGCATTTCGGGGTGCAGCCGGGCGAGATCGTCGCCTTGCTGGGGCGCAACGGCTCGGGCCGTTCCACCACCGCCAAGGCCATCATGGGCCTGGTCGACTGCGAAGGCCAGATCCAGTGGAAGGGGCAGAACATCCGTGGCCGCAAGGCCTTCGAGGTGGCCCATCTGGGCATCGGCTACGTGCCGGAGAACCGCGACATCTTCCCCAAGCTCACCGTGCAGCAGAACCTGCAGCTCGGTCAGAAACGGGCCGGGAAGAACGGCCGCTGGAGCCTGGACGATATGTATGCTATGTTCCCGCGCCTGAAGGAACGGCAGCACACCGAAGCCGGCGTGCTGTCAGGTGGTGAACAGCAGATGCTGACGCTGTGCCGCACGCTGATGGGTGACCCGGACCTGATCATCATCGACGAACCCACCGAGGGCCTGGCACCCAAGATCGTCGAGCTGGTGGGCGAATACCTGAAGAAGCTCAAGGAGCGCGGCATCTCGGTGCTTCTGATCGAGCAGAAACTCACCATCGCCATGGCGATTTCCGACCGTGCCCTGGTCATGGGGCATGGCTGCATCGTGTTCGAGGGCACCCCCGACGGGCTGCGCCAGGACACCTACATCCGCAAGGAGTGGCTGGAGGTCTAGGCCGCAGGCCGCCTGACCTTCGTTTGTCCCAGCTGCGACAGGCCGTCATGGCGTCGCCGCACTAAGCTCTTACAATCAAAAAAGAACGACCGTTCTATTTTTCAACCCGAGGAACGCAAGCATGAGCGCTGAATACCAAGTGCACGGCGACGTGGCCGTGATCACGCTGAACAATCCCCCCATCAATGGCCTCGGTCTGGCAACCCGTCAGGCCGTTGCCAGTGGGCTGGAGCGGGCCAACGCCGACGCGGCAGTCAAGGCCATTGTCATCACCGGCGCCGGCAAGGCCTTCTCGGGCGGGGCCGACATCAAGGAGTTCGGCACGCCCAAGGCCTTGCAGGAGCCCAACCTGCTGAGCCTGATCCTGGCCGTCGAGAACTCCGACAAGCCTGTGGTGGCCGCCATGCACACCATTGCCATGGGCGGCGGCCTGGAGCTGCCGCTGGGCTGCCATTACCGTATTGCCGTACCCGGTTGCAAGGTGGCGTTGCCGGAGGTGAAGCTGGGCCTGATTCCGGGCGCTGGTGGCACGCAGCGCCTGCCGCGCGCCCTGGGCGTGGAGCCGGCCCTGAACATGATCGTCAGCGGCGAGCCCGTGGCGGCCGAGATGCTGGCCATGGTGCCGGGCCAGAAGCTGTTCGACAAGATGGCCAAGTCCGCCGAGACCCTGCTCGAGGAAGCGATTGCCCTGGCGCGTGAGAAGGCCGATGTGCGGCCGCTGCCGCTGGTGCGCAACCTGAAGGCGGCGCACCCGCAGGGGGATGCGTACTTCCAGTTTGCCCGCAACATGGTCAAGGGCATGGCCAAGAACTTCCCGGCACCGCTCAAGTGCGTCGACGCCGTGGAAGCAGCCACCAAGAAGAAGTTCGACGACGGCATGGTGTTCGAGCGCGAGATCTTCATCAACCTGATGTGGACGCCCGAGTGCCGCGCCTTGCGCCATATCTTCGCAGCCGAGCGGGCTGCTTCCAAAATTCCCGATGTGCCGGAAGACACCCCGAAGCGTGAGATCAAGTCCGTGGCCGTGATCGGCGCCGGCACCATGGGCGGTGGCATCACCATGAACTTCCTCAATGCCGGTATCCCGGTGAAGATGCTGGAGATGAAGCAGGAGGCGCTGGACCGTGGCATTGCCACCATTCGCAAGAACTACGAAGCCCAGGTCGCCAAGGGCAAACTCAAGCAGGACAAGTACGAACAGCGCATGAGCCTGCTGAGCACCACCCTGAGCTACGACGACCTCAAGGACGCCGACCTGGTGATCGAGGCGGTGTTCGAGGAAATGGGCGTCAAGGAGGCCGTGTTCAAGCAGCTGGATGCGGTGATGAAGAAGGGCGCTATCCTGGCCTCCAACACCTCGACGCTGGACGTCAACAAGATCGCCTCTTTCACGAAACGCCCGCAGGACGTGGTTGGCCTGCATTTCTTCAGCCCGGCCAACGTCATGAAGCTGCTGGAAGTGGTGCGTGGTGAAAAGACCGCCAAGGACGTGCTGGCCACGGTCATGGCGGTGGCCAAGACCATCAAGAAGACGGCCGTGGTCTCCGGCGTCTGCGACGGCTTCATCGGCAACCGCATGATCGAGCAGTACAGCCGCCAGGCCGGCTTCCTGCTGGAGGAGGGCTGCACCCCGGCCCAGGTGGACAAGGCGATCGAGAAGTTCGGTTTTGCCATGGGCCCGTTCCGCATGGGCGACCTGGCCGGCAACGACATCGGTTGGGCCATCCGCAAGCGCCGCTACCAGGAAAAACCGAACATGAAGTACAGCAAGACGGCCGATCTGCTGTGCGAGCTGGGCCGTTTCGGCCAGAAGACCGGTGCCGGCTGGTACGACTACCAGGCCGGTAAGCGCGACGCTATCCCCAGCCAGCTGGTGGTGGACATGATCGAGAAGCACCGCAAGGACCTCGGCATCACGCCGCGCAAGATTTCCGATGAAGAGATCGTGCAGCGCCTGGTGTACTCGCTGGTCAACGAAGCCGCCCACATCCTGGAAGAAGGCATTGCCTCGCGCGCCAGTGACATCGACATGGTCTACCTGACCGGCTACGGCTTCCCGATCCACCGCGGTGGCCCGATGCAGTACGCCGACACCGTGGGCCTGTTCAACGTGGTACAGAGCATGAAGCGCTTTGCCAAGAACCCGCTGGACGATGCCCAGTTCTGGCAACCCGCGCCCCTGTTGGCCCGCCTGGTGGCCGAAGGCAAGACGTTCAACGGCTGAGCCGCAGATTTGGAGTAACCGACATGACTAACGCCGTTATCGTTTCCACCGCCCGCACCCCCCTGGCCAAGAGCTGGAAGGGTGCCTTCAACATGACCCATGGCGCCACCCTGGGCGGCCACGCCGTGCAGCACGCGATTGCGCGCGCTGGCATCGAAGCCGCCGAGGTCGAGGACGTGATCATGGGCTGCGCCAACCCCGAAGGCGCCACGGGCGCCAATATCGCACGCCAGATTGCCCTCAAGGCCGGCTGCCCGGTCAGTGTCTCGGGCATGACGGTCAACCGTTTCTGCTCCTCCGGCCTGCAGACCATTGCGCTGGCTGCGCAGCGCGTCATCGCTGGCGAGGGCGATGTCTATGTGGCCGGTGGCGTGGAGAGCATTTCCTGTGTGCAGCAGGAGATGAACCTGCACATGCTGCGCGACCTGTCGCTGGCCAAGACCAAGCCCGAGATCTACTGGTCCATGCTGGAAACGGCCGAGATGGTGGCCAAGCGCTACAACATCGGCCGTGACGCCATGGACGAATACGGTGCGGCCAGCCAGCAGAAGGCCTGTGCCGCGCAGGCGGCCGGTTTGTTCGATGCCGAGATTGCCCCCATCACCGTCACCGCCGGTTTTGCCGACAAAACCTTGGGCCTGATCACGAAAGAGGTGACGGTGGCCAAGGACGAGGGGACGCGCGACGGCACGACCAAGGAGAGCATCAGCGGCCTGCGCTCGGCCCTGCCGGGCGGCCTGATTTCCGCAGGCAATGCCAGTCAGTTCTCCGACGGTGCCGGCGCCTGTGTGGTCATGAGCGAGCAGCTGGCTTCCAAGCGTGGCCTGAAGCCGCTGGGCCGCTTCCTCGGCTTCGCCATCGCCGGCTGCGAGCCGGACGAGATGGGCATTGGCCCGGTGTTTGCCGTGCCCAAGGTGCTGACCAAGCTGGGCCTGAAGGTGTCCGACATCGACCTGTGGGAACTCAATGAAGCCTTCGCCGTGCAGGTGCTGTACTGCCGCGACAAGCTGGGCATCCCGGCCGACCGCCTGAACGTCAACGGCGGCGCCATTGCCCTGGGCCACCCCTACGGCGTGAGTGGCCAGCGTCTGACCGGCCATGCGTTGATCGAGGGCAAGCGCCGCGGCGCCAAGCGTGTCTGCGTCACCATGTGTATTGGTGGCGGTATGGGCGCGGCTGGGGTGTTTGAGGTCCTGTAAAGACGCGCTCGCGACAGTCGTGTCAAGCGATCCGGACTTGGGCCAGCTCCTCATGGGGCAGGCACAAATCGTCGACGGCCCAAGCCCAGATCGCAAGCAAACATGGTTGGATGTCTGAGCCCCAAAGCCAGGGCGCCAGCGGGTACGGCTATGCCGGGCAACGATTTGTGCTCACACCATGAGGCGCCCGGCATGCCTGCCTCTGCTGCACCGGTCGTCGTCCTGAAAACCCAAACGCTACGACGGAGATTCGCATGAGCTACCGCCAGACGCTCGAGTTCCTGCTATACCACTGGCTCGACGCTGCTTCCCTGAACCTGCGGACGCGGTTTGCCGACCACAGCCGCGAGACGTTTGACGCCGTGCTTGACACCTGCGAGCGCATCGCGCGTGAGAAATATGCGCCGTTCAACCGTCTGGTGGACACCGAGGAGCCGCGTTTCGACGGCGAAAAGGTGATCCTGCCGCAGGCTACCCATGAAGCGCAGCAGGCCTACGCCGCCTCCGGCATGCTCAGCGCGGCGCAGGACTATGAGGTTGGCGGCATGCAGCTGCCTTACACGGTGGAGGCCGCGGCCAATTCCTTCTTTGCCATGGCCTCGGTCAGCATCGGCTCCGGCCTGTTGACGGCGGGCAATGCCAACCTGCTGATGGCGCACGGCACGCCGCTGCAGAAGGACGTCTTTGCGCGCAACGAATTCGCCGGCCGTTTCTCCGGCACCATGTGCCTGAGCGAGCCGCAGGCCGGTTCCTCCCTGAGCGACATCGCCACCCGGGCTGTGCCGGACGGCGTGGATGCCGAGTCAGATCCGCTTGGTCCACGCTACCGCCTGACCGGCAACAAGATGTGGATCTCGGCTGGCGAACACGAGCTGACCGAGAACATCATCCACCTGGTGCTGGCCAAGATCCCGGGGCCGGACGGCAAGCCCGTTCCGGGCACGCGCGGTATCTCGCTCTTCATCGTGCCGAAGAAGCTGGTCGACACGCAGGGACAGCTGACCGGCGAACGCAACGACGTGGCGCTGGCAGGTCTGAACCACAAGTGCGGTTGGCGCGGCACGACCAACACGCTGCTGAATTTCGGCGAGGGCAAGTACCCGGTGCGCGGGGCCACGGGAGCGATCGGCTATCTCGTGGGCAAACCCGGTGAAGGCCTGCGCTGCATGTTCCACATGATGAACGAGGCACGCATCGGCATTGGCATGGCGGCCACCATGCTGGGCATGGCAGGTTATCAGGCCTCGCTCGACTACGCGAAGAACCGTCCCCAGGGCCGTCCCATCGGTCCGGCGGGCAAGGACTCGGCCAAGCCGCAGATCCGCATCATCGAGCATGCCGACGTCAAGCGCATGCTGCTGGCGCAGAAGGCCTACTGCGAAGGTTCGCTGGCGCTGCAGCTGTACTGCGCGCGGCTGGTGGACGAGCAGCATACCGGCAATGCCGAAGCGGCCGATGAGGCACGCCTGCTGCTGGAACTGTTGACGCCGATCGCCAAGAGTTGGCCCAGCGAGTGGTGCCTGGAGGCCAATTCCCTGGCGATCCAGGTCCATGGCGGCTACGGCTACACACGCGACTTTCCAGTCGAACAGTACTGGCGCGACAACCGCCTGAACATGATCCATGAGGGCACGCACGGCATCCAGGCGCTCGACCTGCTGGGGCGCAAGGTGCTGATGGAGGAGGGGCGTGGCCTGCAGCTGCTGGCCGCGCGCATGGGAGCAACCATCGAACGTGCCAAGCCCCATGCTGAGCTGGCCGCGCATGCCGATCATCTGGCGCACGCCCTGCAGGCTGTCGGTGGGGCCACGCGCGCTGCCTGGGTTACCGGACAGCCGACCGAGGCGCTGGCCAATGCGGTGCCCTACATGCAGGCCTTTGGCCACACGGTGCTGGCCTGGATCTGGCTGGAGGTCGCCCTGGCGGCCTGCGACGCGGCGTCTGAGCCGGCCAACCAGGGGCGGCTGTTGGCGGCGCGTTTTTTCTATCGCTACGAATTGCCGAAAATCGAGGCTTGGCTTAAGGTGGTGCAGGCGCGCGACCTCACCTGCGCCGAGTTTCCCGAGGAGGCATTCTGATGGCATCGAAGTCGACCCTGCAGTGGATCCAGCGCCTGGTGTGGATCTGCATTTACGGTGGCCTGCTCGCCATTGTGCTGGGGGTATTTCTGAACCGCGCCGAGCCGGACCAGGCTGACGCGATCCAGAGCGTCGGTGGCGTGTTCGTCGCCATCGGCGTGCTGCTGCTTTACGTGCGTTCCCTGCTCAGGGAATCGCCTGACCGCTGATTTTTGATAACGAGAGACAACATGACAAGAACCATCCAACAACTGTTCGACCTCAAGGGCAAGACCGCGCTGGTGACCGGCGGCTCGCGCGGTCTCGGCCTGCAGCTGGCCCACGCCCTGGGTGAGGCCGGTGCGCGCATCATGCTCAGCGCCCGCAAGGCCAACGAGCTGGAGCAGGCTGTGGCCGAGCTGCAGGCCGCTGGCATCGATGCCCGCTGGGTCGCGGCCGATTGTGCCAAGGACGCCGACATCCAGCGCCTGGCGAGCGAGACGCTGCAGCGCATGGGCGAGGTCGACATTCTGGTCAACAACGCCGGTGCTGCCTGGGGCGCACCGGCGGAAGACCACCCGGTCGAGGCCTGGGACAAGGTGATGAACCTCAATATCCGCGGCTATTTCCTGCTCAGCCAGGCCATCGGCAAGCAGAGCATGATTCCGCGCAAGAGCGGCCGCATCATCAATGTGGCCTCGATCGCCGGCCTGGGCGGCAACCCGCCGCAGATGACGACGATTGCCTACAACACCTCCAAGGGGGCGGTGATCAACTTCACGCGCGCCCTGGCGGCCGAGTGGGGCAAGTACAGCATCAACGTCAATGCTATCTGCCCGGGCTTCTTCCCGAGCAAGATGACGGCCGGCACGCTGGAGGCCTGGGGTGAGGAGGAGCTGAAGAAACATGCGCCGCTGCGGCGCCTGGGGGACGACGAGGACCTCAAGGGCCTGTGTGTGCTCTACGCTTCAGATGCCGGCAAGCACATCACCGGCCAGTGGTTGGCGGTGGACGGTGGCGTGAGTTGCGTGACGGGAGGCTGATGCTGTGTCGATTCCTTTTGGCGTCCGCATTCCCTTTGTCGATCACCTGGGCTTCACCCTGGAGCGCTTCGAGGGCGGCGAGTCCGAGCTGCATTACACGCCGCAGCCCGAGCACCTGAACTCCTTCGACGTCACGCACGGCGGCGCCAGCATGACGCTGATGGACGTGGCCATGGCCACGGCGGCGCGCAGCGTGCAGCCGGACATGGGCGTGGTCACCATCGAGATGAAGACCAGCTTCATGCAGGCGGCGCGCGGCAAGCTCATCGCCAAGGGCCGATTGATCCACCGCACCGCCACACTGGCCTTCACCGAAGCCACCATTTTCGATGCCGAGGGTCGGGCCTGCGCCCACGCCACCGGCACCTTCAAGTACGTCAAGCGCCTGCCGACCGGCCCCAAGGGCAGCCATGCACTGAACGTGATCTCCACCGACTGAAGAAACCGAGGATGACCATGCCCAACAATCGTCAATGGCTGCTCGACAACCGCCCGCAGGGCGAGGCCAGCGTCAGCAATTTCAAATTGGCAACCGTCCAGACCCCGGCACTGGCCGACGGCCAGGTGCTGGTGCGGCACCACTACCTGAGTCTGGATCCGTACATGCGCGGCCGCATGAACGAGGGCAAGAGCTACGCCGCGCCACAGCCGCTGGGCGAGGTGATGATCGGCGGTACCGTGGGCGAAGTGGTGGAAAGCCGCCATCCCAAGTTCGCGGCTGGCGACAAGGTGGTGGGCATGGGCGGCTGGCAGGAGTACAGCGTGGTCGATGCCAGCCAGCCGGGAGCCATCCGCAAGGTGGACACCACCCATGTGCCGCTGAGCCACTATCTGGGTGCTGTCGGCATGCCGGGCGTGACGGCCTGGTATGGCCTGGTGAAGATCATCGACCCCAAGGCGGGCGACACCGTGGTGGTAAGCGCAGCCGCGGGGGCGGTGGGCAGTGCCTACGGCGCGCTGGCCAAGGCACGCGGCTGCCGCGTGGTCGGCATTGCCGGCGGCAAGGACAAGTGCGACTATGTGGTGAACGAGCTGGGCTTTGACGCCTGCATCGACTACAAGCAACACCCGGATGCCATCTCCCTGTCCAAGGCGCTGAAGACCGGCTGCCCGAATGGCATCGACGGTCACTTCGAGAACGTGGGCGGCATGGTACTGGACGCTGTGCTGCTGCGCATGAACGCGCACGGTCGCATCGCCGTGTGCGGCATGATCGCCGGCTACGACGGCCAGCCGTTGCCCATGGCCTACCCGCAGCTGATCCTGACCAACCGACTCAAGGTGCAGGGCTTCATCGTCAGCGAGCACATGGAAGTCTGGCCGGAGGCCCTGAAAGAGCTGGGCGGCCTGGTGGGCAGCGGCAAGCTGCGGCCGCGCGAGTCGGTGGCGCAGGGCATCGAGGCAGCCCCCGAGGCCTTCCTGGGCTTGCTCAAGGGGAAAAACTTCGGCAAGCAGCTGGTCAAGCTGATCTGAGGGACGCTCGGCGCAGCAAGGAGGTCGCCCGTGCACGCCACCCATGAAGTGCGCAATCAACCAGAACCGCTGGTGCACTACAACCTGTTCGAGACCAACCAGCCACTGCAAGAGGCGTTGAAGTTCAATGCGCCGCAGCAGGACACGGCGCCTCTGCATGCGCTTGGCGCGGAGCTGGGTACGCCGGCGATGCAGAACCACGCAAGACTGGCCAATGTGCACACACCGCAGCTGCGCAGCCACGACCGCTACGGCCACCGCATCGACGAAGTTGAGTTCCACCCGAGCTACCACACGCTGATGACGGCGGCCACCGAGGCCGGCCTGCACGGTACGCCCTGGGCGGGTCAGGCCGCCTCGGCCCATGTATTGCGCGCGGCCGGCTTCATGCTCTTCACCGAGCTGGAGCCATCGATCCTGTGCCCGATCTCCATGACCTATGCGGTCACGCCCGCCCTGCGGCACAACGCCGCCCTCCACGCCGATTGGGGGCCGCGCCTGAGCAGTCGCGCCTACGATCCGGTGCTCAAGCCTCACACCCAGAAGCTCGGTGTCACCATGGGCATGGGCATGACCGAAAAGCAGGGCGGCTCCGACGTACGCGCCAATACCACCCAGGCGCTGCCCGATGGCCACGACGCCTGGGGGGCACGCTACCGGCTCACCGGCCACAAGTGGTTCTTCTCGGCGCCGATGTGTGATGCCTTTCTGGTGCTGGCGCAGGCGCCTGGCGGTTTGAGCTGCTTTTTCCTGCCGCGCGTGTTGCCGGACGGTTCGCGCAATGGCCTGTACATCCAGCGCCTCAAGGACAAGCTGGGCAACAGGGCCAATGCCAGCTCCGAAGTGGAGTTCGTGCAGGCCTGCGCCTGGCTGGTGGGCGAGGAGGGGCGCGGCGTGCCGCTGATCCTGGAGATGGGCACCATGACCCGGCTGGACTGTGCGCTGGGCACCAGCGGGCTGATGCGTCAGGCCCTGGTACTGGCTCTGCACCACACACGCCAGCGTCACGCCTTCGGCAAACGTCTTATTGAGCACGACCTGATGCGCAATGTGTTGGCCGATCTTGCTATCGAAAGTGAAGCAGCCTGTGCACTATCCATAAGACTCGCACGTGCTTTTGACCATCAAGCCAAGTCCCATGAGCAGCTCATGGCACGCCTGCTGACGCCGATCGCCAAGTTCTGGATCTGCAAACGCGGCAGTGCCTTCGCCCAGGAGGCAATGGAGTGCCTGGGCGGCAACGGCTACGTGGAAGAGGGCGGTGAGGGCGTGATGGCGCGCATCTACCGCGAGATGCCGGTCAATTCGATCTGGGAAGGCTCCGGCAACATCATGGCGCTCGATCTGCTGCGGGCCTTGCGCAAGGGCGATGCCGCCGTCGCGCTGGAGCAGGAACTGGCGCCGGCACGCGGCCAGCACCCGGCGCTGGATCGGCTGTCCCAGAGCCTGCCGCACCGCGTGGAAGCCATGGCCAGCGAGATGGAGGCACGCCGGCTGGCGCAGGACGTGGCGCTGGCGGTGCAAGGCGCCTTGCTGGCCCAGAGCGCGCCGCCGGCGGTGTTCGCCGCCTTCTGCGATTCGCGCCTGGCTGGCAACTGGGGCCATACCTTTGGCAGCCTGGGTGCCGGCACGGCGTTCGACAGCATCCTGCAGCGCGCGCTGCCCGACTGACAACGAGGAGCAAATACAGTGATCACGGATTACAAGGACAAAGTGGCGGTGCTGACCGGTGCCGGCTCCGGTTTTGGCCTGGAGTGCGCGCGCCTGGGCGCACAGTTCGGCATGCGGCTGGTGCTGGTGGATGTGCAAAAGGACGCGCTGGAGCAGGCCGCCGCAGAAATGAAGGCGGCGGGCGTAGACGTGCTGGCGCTGCAGGTGGACGTCTCCGACGCCGCACAGATGGAGCACCTGGCGCGCCGGGTGCAGGAGCGTTTTGGCGCGCCGCATTTCGTCTTCAACAACGCAGGCGTTGCCGCTGGTGGGCTGGTATGGGAAAACACTGCGCAGGATTGGCACTGGGTACTGGGTGTCAACCTCTGGGGAGTGATCCATGGTGTGCGCCTGTTCACGCCCATGATGCTGGAGGCGGCCCGAAAAGACCCGGCCTACCGGGGGCACATCGTCAATACGGCGAGCATGGCCGGCTTGCTCAACCCGCCCAACATGGGCGTCTACAACGTCAGCAAACATGCGGTGGTGAGCTTAAGCGAGACGCTGTACCAGGACCTGGCGCTGGTGACGGACCAGGTCGGTGCCTCGGTGCTGTGCCCGTATTTCGTGCCGACCGGCATCCACCAGAGCGAGCGCAACCGGCCGGGCGAGCTGGCCAGCGCACCGCTGACGCGCAGCCAGTTGATCAGCCAGGCCATGAGCGACAAGGCTGTGAGCTCCGGCAAGGTGACAGCGACCGAAGTGGCGCGCAAAGTGTTTGACGCGATGAGCGCCAACCAGTTCTACATCTACAGCCACCCCCAGGCCATCGGCGCGGTGCAGACGCGGCTGGAAGACATCCTGCAGGCGCGCAACCCGACCGACCCCTTTGCCCACAAGCCGGCCCTGGGTGAGGAGCTGCGGCGCGCCTTGCGCGCCACCTGAACGGACGACGACCCCGATCCGCGCGGGCTCAGTGCACCTTGCGCGGCGGTGGGACGTCGTCGTCCAGAATCAGGTCGACCTTGCCCAGCGGATCGTCGGGCTGCCCCATCAGCTCGACCAGCTGCAGCAACCTGCTGTCGGAGATGAAGCTGGCCGACGAGGTGGCCTGCAGCAATTGTTCGGGTGCTTGCGGGTGGGCCACCACGTAGCCCTGCACGTAGTCCACACCGATCTCGGCCAGGGTTTCCACGGTGTCGGCGTCTTCCGCCCACTCGGCCACGGTCTTCATGCCGAGGTTGCGTGCCAGATTGACGATGGCCTCCACGATCGACACGTTGGCCGGGTGCTGGTTCATGCTGACGATGAAACTGCCGTCGATCTTGAGCAGATCGGCCGGCAGCTCCTTGATGTACGCAAACGAGGTGTAGCCGGCGCCGAAGTCGTCGAGCGCCACCCGCGCACCGAAGCCACGCACCTTGTCGATGAAGCGACGGGTGTTGTTGAGGTCATGCAGCGCCACGCTCTCGGTGATCTCGATGCTCAGGAAGCTGGCGACATGGCTGTTGCTGCGCAGCAGGTCGAACACCTCTTCCATGAACTCCTCGTCGTTCAGCGAGGTGCCGCTGAGGTTGACACAGACGAACTGGGTCTTGAGCAGTCGCGGGCGGTGCTCATCCAGCCACGCCAGCGTGGTCGACAGCACCCAGCGGTCGATCACCCCCATGCGGCCGCTGTGCTCGGCCGCGGCGATCAGACGGTGTAACGGCACCGGCTCGCCGTGCGGATCGCGCATGCGCAGCAGCACTTCGAAGTTCAACGTATCGTTCGGCCGTGTCAGCGACATGATGGGCTGCATCACCAGGTAAAGACCGTCCAGCGCCGACTCACCGGCCAGACTTTCGGCCAGGCGAATCTCGGCCTCGTGCTCGCGGAACGCCGGCGCGCCGCGCTCATAGACCACCAGCCCCTTGCCCGGGCTGGCCTTGGCCTCGCGGCAGGCGCGGTCGGCGGTCGAGATGGCATCCTTCATCTGGGTGCCGGGCACGACCTCGATCAGGCCGATGGAGCCGTGTACATGGAAGGCCTTCTCACCGACGCGGTAGGGCTGGTTGTCGATCCGCTCCAGGATGCCGCGGCAGACGACGCTGGCCAGAGGCATGTGGGTGTCCGGCAGCAGGATGAGGAACTCGTCGCCACCGACGCGCCCCATGCTCATGCTGCCGGACAGCATCTGCTGCACGCGGGCGCAGACCTCGCGCAGTATCTCGTCGCCGGTGTTGTGGCCGTACAGGTCGTTGATCAGCTTGAAGCGGTCCAGGTCGAGGTAGGCCATGGCCAGCGGACGTCCCTCGTGCAGCCGTGCCTGTGCCTGATCGAACATCTCTTCGATGCCGCGGCGGTTGAGTACCTTGGTCAGCGCGTCGTTATGCGCCAGATAGCGCATCTCCTCTGCGGCGATCGAACGGTCGGTGATGTCCTGCAGCGAACCTTCGATCTTGTCGCCGGCCTGCGTGGCCTTGACCAAGTAGCGTCGCTGGCGGTCACGCGGTAAGCTCTCCAGGCTGCACACCTCGATCTCGACCTCGTGCTGGCGCACGAGTGCTTCGTTCAGTGCGAGCCAAGACCCGTTGCTGAAGAAGTCGCTCCACGCGTTATGACCGCGGCGCAGGACGAACCGGCCCAGCATCTTGTGCATCGCCGGATTGGCGCTCAGGAATGCACCTTGGAGATTCAGTGTGAACAGGCCTATCGGCATGGCGTCGTAGGTCTGCTGCAGTCGGGTCTGGGCGCTCAGTCGCTGCTGGTGCTCCTGGCGAATCTGCTCCGAGATGGCCAGCGATGCCAGCAGACTGGACGCAAACGCCACCGCGACACTGTTGAGTGAGTTATCGATGCCCTGCGTGCCATAGGCCGCAGCCATGATCTCGAACAGACTGGAAATCAGCATCACGGCCAGAGCGGCGCCATAGAGCAGGGCTGCGTGCGACCGTGTCCGGTAAACAATGACAATCAAACCGAGGATCATCATCGGCAACAGCACGCCACCGGTGATCCACATCAGCGTGAGAAAGTTCTGGCGCGCAAGGGTAACGGCGGCCACAAAAAGCGCGATGCAAAGCCACTGACCGAATGCCACAGAATGGCCGACGAATCGGTTCCGGAGATGTTCCCGGAAGAGGTTTTTGAACAGGGTGATGGTCAGCAACCCCCAGGCCGCACGCGTCAGGGACCGCCCGGTGGCCAACCAGTCGGCTGGTACCGCATGGTTCAGCCACTGTTCATCCCATCCCGCAGACGTGGCACTCACGCGCAAGGTGACCATGAGCCAGGCCGCGAAGATGATGTTCAGTTTCTGGCGGTAGATGACGGCTGTGATCACGACGAACGCAACGAGCACCAGCATCCCGCCGTCCAGCAGGCCGGACTTGCGATGGAAGTCGCGCGCTGCGTTGTTCAGCTCATCCAGCGCCCACAGGTTGACACTCAGTCTGGCCGGACCACTGAACACGGTGCGGCAGACGATGCTGGTCCGTGTTGCGTCGAGTTTCAGCCCATAGCCCGCCTTGACCCGGAAAAAGTCGTCATCAGCCTTGATGGCCATGGATGAACCGAGTGGCGCTTGCGTCTTGCCGTCCCAACAGCTCAGCGCGACAGCGTGGCGTGAAGGGAATTCAACCGCCAAGTGTGCGCCGTTGGATGGTGGCAGTTCGAGGCTGAACCAGACCGGGTGCTCTGACAGACGTGGATTGAAATATCGGGTCAGAGGACCTTGCTCCAGTTTCGATTGCACCGAAGCGAGTTGCGCTTCGCCGACGTCCAAGATCAATGCCCTGAACTCGAGCGGCTTCTCGGCCTTGCTGTCGTAGACGTCATCCCACAGCAGCAAGGAGGCCAGGCACAGGAGGGCAATGGCCAGGGGGATCACGTAGAAGGAGAACGCATCAGGCAGCCCTTGGAAGGCGGCGGAAATCAACCTTGTTCGCGTCGAGCGTGGTGATGTGATGCGATTCAAAAACGATCCTCTCTGTTGCCGTTGGCTGTGCACAGGCCGCAGAAGCACGGCGCGGCTGCGAACGCCATCTTTGGTTGCGTAGGATAGCCTGATTCGACATATCCCTCGGGCATCCGCAGCCGTCGTGTGGTCTACAGCCGTGCGGCTTGGCTTGGTGCTTCCGCACGCATCGGGCCCGGGAACCTGAGCGCTTGTGACTTGTCTGCGATCGCCGCTCGACTCCCGTCGACCTTGATGTCCGGATGGTGCGTATGGCAGAAGAAGTCCAGCAGCGGATGTCCGGCCTGGGTGTAGGTGGCCTCCAGTTGCTCCATGTCGAGACCCAGCACGCGGTGCGGCACGTTGTGGGCGCGCGGCAAGGGAATGAAGGTTTCTCCGTTCATCAGATCGCGGAACAGGAGCTTCTCGTACATACGGTCAAGCGGAGGCCGGGCGGCCAGGACTGACCACTGCAGTCGATGCTCGATGCTGTAGAGCAGACAGGCTTTGATCAGTGCATGCTTGACCAGACGGCCGGCACTGCCGGGCGCCACTGACAGTCGGCGCGCTTCGGCCAGTCGCTTGCCCTTCAGCCAGTCGGGCAACTTGACCGATTGCTCCAGGTTCAGGGGACGCCGCAGGTTGTTCTGGATCCTGGCCGAGCCGAGTGCCGAGCCGTCGACCTTGGACGTGGCCAGGAATATGGTGACGTCGTCTTCCAGGTCGTCCGTCTCCGGGGTCTTCAAGGCGTCGGCAAACTCCGGCAGGTGACGCGCATATGCAGCATGGCGAATATGCAGCGCCCGCTCGAAGTCCTCTTTATTGCATATCGGTCTGATGGTGAACGGCAGGTACTCCACATGGGATGTTGGCGGTTCTGGAGCCCGATAAGCCATAGGGGGCGTGGCTTGAGGAACGAGAAGTGGGAGTGCTTGAGTGTGTTTCATGGTGACAGCGGTAGTTAAGGTTGAAAACGACAGGCAAAGGGCCTGCCTCCTGGATGAATCCGCAGCCACTGTAGGTTGAGTTCGATCAGAACGCGTTGGTATTTGCCTCTAAACCCTCTTAACTTCGTGCTGTCGGCAACAAATTCGGTGGATTTGAGCGCTGCGGGTGCCGCTTGTCGGCTGTTTGGGCGTTTGCGGTGCCGACGGCTTGACAGGTGCCTGCGCAGGCCCTGAAATATGTAAATAAATGTGACAAATCGCGTTGGGGCTTAGCAGCTTGCCAAGGAGGCACCGGCATGGACAGGTACGCCGCCAACGTGGTTTTGGCGCCCCACCAGACACCCCTCGCGTTTCGCTACCCGACGGCCAATGCCTGGGGCGCGAGTTTTCTGCGCCATCTGCGAATCGATGCGCCCCAGCATGTCGAGGCGGTCTGCGCCGAGGCACAGCAATGGTTCGATGCGCGGCAAACGGGCCTGCCGGACGCACCGTCCCACACCGTGCTGGGCGTGTGCGCCTTGATGGTGGCCAGCTACCGCGCTCTGTGCGCCAGTTCGCGAGACGCTGCCACCGCCTATGTGCGGGTGGAGCGCTGCCTGCTGGCCACCTATGAGGACTTCATCCAGAACATCTGCAAACCGCTGTTGCTGAACGCGGGCCGTTCGACGCAGGCGCTGGCGCGCATGAACTTCCAGGCGTGGAGCGGGCGCATGGCGCGGCCGGTGGCGGCAGCCCTGGGGCAGTCCTCCACAGGCGGTGCAGGCTATGCGCGCTGCTTCGCGGACCTGGGCGAGCCGGTACTGGCGCAGATCATCGAGCACGCGGACCGGGCCTGGATCGAGCTCGTGGCCTCATCAGTGCAGGCATCGCTGGGTGAGCAGCGCGGCACCCGGGCCCGCGACCGGCGCACCTCGACCAGCGGCGGCTTCGAGCCGTTTCGCTTTGCCCCCCGCCCGTCCCGCCAGCGGCCTGATCCATCCGCGGTCGTGCTGGAGTTGCAGACCCACTCGCCGGCTGACCGCCGCGGGCGCCCGTTCAGTGGCGAGCAGCGCCAGCACTGGGCTGGCGTCGAACGGCGCCGGTCGCCACGACGCCAGGACGATCGGCTGCCTGGACGCCCCTAGGTCGGCCGGACGCCGCATGGGGCTGTACTGTCGGCCCCCACGCCGGAGCCCCTCCGGGGCCGGGCTGGCTCTATGGCACACTCGCGGACTTCGTTTCGTTGGAGTGGCCGGCACCGAGACCGGCGGTTAAGAGAGTCATGCAGAAAATCATCGCGCAGATCGCGCAGGAACTCCGGGTTCAGGACAGACAGGTCGAGGCCGCCGTGGCCTTGCTCGACGGGGGCGCCACGGTGCCCTTCATCGCCCGCTACCGCAAGGAAGCCACCGGCGGGCTGGACGATGCGCAGCTGCGTGAACTGGAAGTCCGGTTGTCCTATCTGCGTGAACTGACCGAGCGGCGTGCCGCCATCCTCAAGAGCATTGAGGAGCAGGGCAAGCTCACGCCCGAGTTGCGCGCCGCCATCGAGGCCGCGCCCACCAAGCAGGAGCTGGAAGACCTCTACCTGCCCTACAAGCCCAAGCGCCGCACCAAGGGCCAGATTGCGCGCGAGGCCGGCATCGAACCGCTGGCCGACCAGCTGTTTGCCGACCCGACCCTGGATCCCGCAGTGGAGGCGCAGGCCTTTGTGCTGCCGCAGAAGACCGAAGCCGGCGACGATTTCACCACCGTGGCCGCGGTGCTGGACGGCGTGCGCGACATACTGTCCGAACGCTGGGCCGAGGATGCGGCGCTGGTGCAGAGCCTGCGCGAGTGGCTGTGGGCCGAGGGTCTGTTCACCTCGAAGCTGGCCGCCGGCAAGGATGAAAACAACCAGGATGTCGCCAAATTCCGCGACTATTTCGACTACGACGAGCCGATCGGCCGCGTGCCGTCGCACCGCGCGTTGGCGGTGTTCCGTGGCCGCGCACAGGAAATTCTCGATGTGAAACTGGTGTTGCCCGAGCCGGAGGCGAGCTCCAATATCAAGCCCGGGCCGACCGAGCCGTCCCTCGCGGAGGGCAAGATCGCACTGCACTTGGGCTGGAGCCATAAGGGCCGTGCGGCCGACGACCTGTTGCGCAAGTGCGTGGCCTGGACCTGGCGCGTCAAGCTCAGCCTGTCCACCGAACGCGACCTGTTTGCCCGCCTGCGCGAGGAGGCTGAGAAGGTGGCGATCAAGGTCTTTGGCGACAACCTGCGCGACCTGCTGCTGGCCGCCCCGGCCGGCCCGCGTGTGGTGATGGGCCTCGACCCCGGCATCCGCACCGGCGTCAAAGTGGCGGTGGTCGATGCCACCGGCAAGCTGGTGGATACGGCCACGGTCTATCCGCACGAGCCGCGCAACGACTGGGACGGCTCGCTGCACGTCCTGGCGCGTCTGGTCGAGAAACACGGCGTGAACCTGATCGCCATCGGCAACGGCACCGCCAGCCGGGAGACCGACAGATTGGCGGCTGACCTGATCAAGCTGGCGGCCAAGGCGGACAAGCAGATCGAGAAGGTGGTGGTGAGCGAGGCGGGCGCCTCGGTCTATTCCGCCAGCGAGTTCGCTTCTCAAGAAATGCCCGACGTGGACGTGAGCCTGCGGGGCGCCGCCAGCATTGCGCGCCGCCTGCAGGACCCGTTGGCCGAGCTGGTGAAGATCGATCCCAAGTCCATCGGCGTCGGCCAGTACCAGCACGACGTGAACCAGAGCGAACTGGCGCGCACGCTGGACGCTGTGGTGGAAGACTGCGTGAACTCGGTTGGCGTGGACCTAAACACGGCCAGCGTGCCGCTGCTATCGCGCGTCTCGGGCCTGTCGGGCGGCGTGGCCAAGGCGGTGGTGCGCTGGCGCGAATCGAACGGCGCCTTCCGCAATCGGCAGGACCTGCTGAAAGTCACGGGCTTGGGGGCAAAGACCTTCGAGCAGAGCGCGGGCTTTTTGCGCATCCGCGGCGGCGACAACCCGTTGGACATGACCGGCGTGCACCCCGAAACCTATCCGGTGGTGGAAAAGATCCTGGCCCAGACCGGCAAGCCGGTGGCTGAGCTGATGGGCCGCGCCGACATGCTCAAGTCACTCAAGCCCGAACTGTTTGCCAACGAGCAGTTCGGCGTCATCACCGTCAAGGACATTCTGGGCGAGTTGGAAAAGCCGGGGCGCGATCCGCGCCCGGACTTCAAGGTGGCGCGCTTCAATGACGGCGTGGACGACATCAAGGACCTGACGGAAGGCATGGTGCTCGAGGGCACGGTCAGCAACGTGGCCCAGTTCGGCGCCTTCGTCGACCTGGGCGTGCACCAGGACGGCCTCGTGCACGTGAGTCAGCTGTCCAACAAGTTCGTCAACGATGCCCGCGAGGTCGTCAAGACCGGCGACATCGTCAAGGTGAAGGTGCTGGACGTGGATGTGGCGCGCAAGCGCATCAGCCTGACCATGAAGCTCGATGCCGCCCCTGCACGACGCGATGGGCCGCGCGAGAACCGCTTTGAGGGGGCCGGGCGTGGCCAGCAGCCGCGACGCTACAACGATCCGGCGCCCCAGTCGGCCATGGCCTCGGCCTTCGCCAAGCTCAAGCGCTGAGCCTTGTAAGGCCTGAACAAGCGGGCAGGCCATAATGTCCGCATGAAATGCCAATGGGTTCGGGGACTGACACCATGGAGTTGAGCGCCTTGCTGGCGCAACCCTTTGTGTTGCCCAGCATTCCCAAGGTGATTGCGCTGCTGCTCGGCGAGCTGGACCGCGAGCAGCCCGATCTGCGCAAGGTGTCGCAGCTCATCAGCACCGACCCGGCCCTGACCACCCGGCTGCTGCAGGCCGCCAATGCGCCGGCGTTCCAGCTGGTGGGCAAGATCAACAGCGTGTCGGAAGCTCTGGCAGTGCTGGGCCTGGCGGACATCCGCGAGATGGCCGCGCAGGCTGCCTCGGCCGCTTCGCTCAAGGCGGTGCCGGGCATCAACCTGCAGCAGTTCTGGGCCTACAGCCTGAACGTGGCCAAGCTGGCCCGCTCGCTGGCCGGCGTGGTGCGGCAGAACCAGGGCGCGGCCTTCACCTGCGGCCTGATC
>Ga0114986_1000109_pt1 | contig 21973 bp, 19 predicted proteins | sample Shrwel1BS1Day17_FD_96988 | JGI IMG/M metagenome (GOLD analysis project Ga0114986, IMG submission 96988) | Subsurface microbial communities from deep shales in Ohio, USA - Utica-3 well 1 S-1-Day17 | ecosystem: Environmental > Aquatic > Deep subsurface > Shale gas/oil reservoir > Produced... | reverse complement strand
CCGGAGCGGCATAAGAGCCCATCGCATGCCCGCAAGATTGTCAAACGCGTGGCCGAGGTGCTCAAGCCTTTCCAACAGGTGCGCGTTGTGGAAGGGAACGACGAGTGGGCGCGCGCGCGCGCCGAAATGGACGAACTGCTGTTCGATTACTTCGAGCTGTCGGCGACCGAGCGCACCGTGGTGAGTGACACTTGCGATTTTATTATTCCCAGCCGTCTGCCACGCAGCCTGCAACGGCTGCGCCTGCAACTGTTCCGCCCGCCCGCGGCCAACGAGTACAACACCTACGCCCGGTTGCTGCGCGACGAACTGGAAACTTGGCGCGTGCGGCTTCAGGGTGAGGGCGAGTTCGACGTAGAACTCAGCCGCCCGAAAGCGGCCGAGCCCGGCGCCATGGGCGTGGTGCGGATCGGTCTTTCCACTGGACGGACCAAGCGCACGACCACGCCGGCAGCGGTAGAAAATGTGTTGCAGCAACTGCGCGGCTCCGATGCTTTTCCCCAAGTGGGCAGCGAAGGACTGACCGTTGCCTCTGACCTGCTGCTGTTCCACGGCGGCGATTACTACTTCGTCAAGCCGCTGGTACGACGCCTATGGCTAGCCACCGCCGCAGCCCAGGATGCCTGGCGGATCGTCCAGACCGTGCGCCAAGGCGTCTCCATCCAGTAAATGAAGGCACCGGCGCGCTACCACCAGGTTCTCTCGGATGTCCGTTGGCAAGGCGCCTTCGGGCGGCAAAGCACCGTCGAACAGGTTCTGGCCTACGTGGTGGCCCATTGGCAGGAGTTGCAGGCCAACCCGCCGGGTGACATGCACTTTGCCAATCCAGAGCCGAAGATCACCCAGTATTTCGGGCATTCGCTGCGCAAGAACGCCATGCGCAACGGCATCACCGGTCTGTTTTCCCCGGAAGCGGTACAAGCCGACGTCGACGAGGCCAAGAAGGTACTTGAGGCACGCGGACGTTCCGACATCAGCTACTTTAGTGACCGCACCGACCCGCCGTTGGACTTCGTTCTCGAGTTCAAGAAGATGAAGCTCAAGCCGGGCGGCAATCAGTCGCGCCTGGCCTATTGCAAGGATGGCGTGACCCGCTTCGTCAATGCGATCTACGCGCGCGACTCGGACTTCGGCTTCATGGTGGGCCTTGTCGAAAAACCCGAGCATGTAAAGTCGGTAGTCGACGCTCTGGTGCGGGCCATCCAGCAACCGGAGATGGTGCGCCTCCTGCGCGTGATTCGCCACCCGGACGGGACTGCCGTCACAGTCAGGCCGCTGAAGTTTCGGCAATCGGGCTTCGAAACGCGGCACGCGCGTGACCATATCCCGCGGCCAGATGTGCTGCTCGGCCATCTGGTGTTCGCCCATTGGACGTGAGCATCGCCATGAGAGCCAGCAATCGGAAGCGGGGGCCGGCCGCCTGAGAGTCGCGCCAGATGTTGGAGGCCATCACTTCTCCCCCATTGTTGCCGAGGCGCAGTTGCAGCTTGCCGTGCAGCTGAGTGGTACGGATTCCTCGTGCTCGCGGGAATCATGGCTGCTTCACATCGAATGCCAATATTCGTGGCAGCTCCGCGCCAGGTCCAAGAAGACCTGCAGATGGCTCACTTCGCCATCCACCTCGCGCAGACCAAGAAAAATCTGCTTTTTCAGACCGGTGCGACCCAGGCGCACCGGGACGATGTCCATGTCCGCTGCGTACTCCTCAACCAGCCAGCGAGGTAGTGCTGTCACCCCTCGGCCGCTAGCCACCATCTGCAGCAGGATGTCGGTGGTCTCAATGGCTCGATGCTGCCGTGGTGCAATGCCTGCGGGCGTGAGAAATTGGTTGACGCTGTCCAAGCGCTCCATTCCCAGCCGGGCCTGCATGAATTCCATGGTAAACAAGTGACATGATGCAGGCTCTAATTCATTTCCGCCCTACGCACTCCGCTGAAGGTAATGGCCTGCGCGGCGCCTTAGAGCGGCCCGTGGAGGAATTGGTCGCACATGCTGCGGAGGAGGTCCTCTCGTTATTGCGCAAGGTGGAGAGCTATGCCAAACGTGGTTATTGGTGCGTAGGCTATCTCCGCTACGAGGCGGCTTCCGCCTTTGATCCCGCATTCGTCGTTCATCCCGCTGAAGGGCCGCTGGCCCGGTTCGGCGTTTATGAACAGTTCCTGCCCTGGCCTGAACTACTGGCGGAGCCCTCCGCAATGGCGCAATGGCAGGCAACGTTGTCCAGGGAGACCTTCGATGCACAGATGGCTCAAATCCACGCATCCATTGCCGCAGGGGGCCTCTACCAGGTTAACTACACGGCCCCGCTTGTGGGCTCGCTGCAAGGCCAGCCGCTGGACTTGTTCCGGTCCCTACTACGTGCGCAACCCCATGGGTATGCCGCGTATATCGACAGCGGGGAAGAACAGGTGCTGTCGGTCTCGCCGGAGCTGTTTTTTGACTGGCAGGCACCCAATATCCTAACTCGCCCCATGAAGGGAACCGCGCCCCGTGGCCATGATCCGGCCGAGGATATCGCGCTGGCAGAGCAGCTAAGCGCCTCTCCAAAGGAGCGGGCGGAAAACGTCATGATCGTGGACTTGCTGCGCAATGATCTCTCACGCATTGCCGAGCTGTTCTCGGTCCAGGTGCCCGAGCTTTTTCATGTAGAAACGCTCCCGACCGTGCTGCAAATGAGCTCTGATGTCGTTGCCAAAACGCGTCCGGACGTCGGATTAGCAGACGTATTCCAGGCACTGTTTCCTTGCGGCTCCATCACGGGCGCGCCCAAGGTGCAGGCCATGCGTCTCATCCAGGAACTCGAGCCCCAGCCGCGAGGCGTCTATTGCGGTGCCATCGGCGTGGTACGCCCGGGCGGGCATGCCACCTTCAACGTGGCGATCCGTACGGTGACGCTGCGCGATGGCCGGCTGCGCTGCGGCATAGGAAGCGGTATCACCTCGGGTGCGAAGGCAGCGGACGAATGGGCTGAATGGCGGCACAAGCGCGCCTTTCTGGAGCGTGCTAGCCAGCCCTTCGAACTGCTGGAAACCCTGCGTCTCGAAGAGGGGGTGCTGCGCGACGCGTCGCGCCACTTAGCCCGTATGGAACGTGCTGCCCGGCACTTTTCCTATCCGTTCGCACGGGCTCGCATCGAGACCTCGCTGGCCGAGGTGGTTCAAGCGCATCCACAAGGCACTTGGCGTGTTCGTCTGCTCTTGGCTGCAACAGGGCAGTGCCGCGCCGAGGCCTATGCGCTGGCGGAGAGGCCAGCGCGCGCTCGGCTTGTGTTGGCGGAGCGCCCCTTGGAGGAAGCCCATGGAGAGTTCGTACGCTTCAAGACTACCCGTCGTGCACATTACGAGGTGTTCGCCCCCCAGGCGCCAGACATCTTTGACACGCTCCTGTGGAATGAAGACGGGCAATTAACTGAGTGCACGCGCAGCAATGTTGCGGTCCAGTTTGGGGACCGCTGGGTCACGCCCGCGTTGTCTTGCGGCCTGCTGGGCGGAGTAATGCGGGAACGTTTGCTGGAGGAGGGGTGGTTGAAAGAGGGCGTCATCGCGCGGGAGGAATTGCCTCAGGCGCGAGGGGTAGCCGTGTTCAACAGCCTGCGCGGCTGGATGGAGGTGGAGTTGATTATGCAGAACGCTGATGGGCCGGACCGCGGCATAGTCTGGGGACCACCCGGGGCGTGCAGAAGCAACTCGCGGGACTGACGACGCGTTTCCCTGTCTACGAGCCGGGCAGCCGCGCGATCGGTCAGCCGAGCAGATCCCCACCCAGCGGCTGAAGGGCAAGCCGGACTGTGGCCAGAAGACTCGCCAGGAGGGCCAAGGTGATTCCGGCACTGACCAATATGGTGACTTCAGCCAAGACGCTGCGCGCGTCGGCCTGACCGAAAGCGTCGAGGCTGCTGCCTGTGCCAGGTTCGACGCAGCACGCCACCAAGCAGACTTTTTGTTGATCCAGAACAACTACCTATAGTGTTTTGTCGGTAGAGTAAGCGCTACATATAGTGTTTTTGGTGAACGCCATGTCTGTTGCATCGATTCTGAATCTGCCGCACCAAGTGGTCCAGCGCGACGGGCAACGCGCCGACTTCGATGCGCAGCGCATCCAGTCGGCCATAGCCCGCGCGGGGGCCGCTACCGGAGAATATGGCGATGACGAGGCTGCGCTGCTGACCGCGCAAGTTACGAAAGTGCTGATCCACCGCTGGCGCGGCGAAGCACCGCTTGTCGAGCAGATCCAGGACGTGGTGGAGCAGACACTGATCGCCGCCAACCATCTGGCCACGGCGCGGGCTTACATGTCCTACCGCCAGCGCCACGCCACGCTGCGCGCTGACCGGCAGACGCTGGTGGACGTGGAATCTGCGATCAACGAATATTTGACGCGTAGTGACTGGCGTGTGAACGCTAATGCCAATCAGGGTTATTCGCTTGGCGGCCTGATCCTCAACGTGGCAGGCAAGGTGACGGCCAACTACTGGCTCTCGCACGTCTATGCACCCGAGGTCGGTGCGGCCCACCGTGAGGGTGACATCCACATCCATGACCTCGACATGCTCAGCGGCTATTGCGCCGGCTGGTCGCTACGCACCTTGCTATACGAGGGGCTGAACGGCGTACCGGGCAAGGTAGAGGCTGGTCCACCCAGGCACATGTCCTCGGCCGTGGGGCAGATTGTCAACTTCCTGGGCACGCTGCAGAACGAATGGGCCGGGGCGCAAGCCTTTTCGTCGTTCGACACCTACATGGCACCGTTCGTGCGCAAGGACTGTATGGACTACGCTGCCGTGCGCCAGTGCATTCAGGAGCTGATCTACAACCTCAACGTGCCCTCGCGCTGGGGCACTCAAACACCGTTCACCAACCTTACCTTCGACTGGGTCTGCCCCGAGGATCTGCGTGAACAGGTGCCGGTGATCGGCGGCGAGGAGATGCCTTTCAGCTACGGCGAACTGCAGGCCGAAATGGACCTGATCAACCGCGCTTACATCGACGTAATGAGCACCGGTGACGCCAAGGGTCGGGTGTTCACCTTTCCCATACCCACCTACAACATCACGGCCGATTTCCCGTGGGAGAGCGACAACGCCCGGCTGCTGTTCGAGATGACGGCCAAGTATGGCCTGCCGTACTTCCAGAACTTCATCAACTCCGAGCTGCAGCCCAATATGGTGCGCTCCATGTGTTGCCGGCTGCAGCTTGATCTGCGTGAACTGCTCAAGCGCGGCAACGGCCTGTTCGGCAGCGCCGAGCAAACGGGCAGCGTGGGCGTGGTCACCGTCAACTGCGCGCGCCTGGGCTATCTGCACGCGGGCGACGAAACCGCGCTGTACGCCGCGCTAGACCGACTGCTGGAGCTGGGCTGCCAGAGCCTGGAGGTCAAGCGCAAGCTCATCCAGAGGTTAATGGACCAGGGCTTGTTCCCCTACACCAAGCGCTACCTAGGCACGCTGCGCAACCATTTCTCCACGCTGGGCGTCAATGGCATCAATGAGATGGTGCGCAACTTCACCCACGACGCGCACGACATCACCAGCGAGTGGGGCCATGCGTTCGCGGTGCGCCTGCTCGATCATGTACGCGAGCGCATTGCGGCCTTCCAGGAGCGCACCGGCCACCTCTACAACCTGGAGGCCACGCCGGCCGAGGGAACCACCTACCGCTTCGCGCGTGAGGACAAGAAGCGCTGGCCGGACATCCTGCAGGCCGGCACGACCGAGCAGCCGTACTACACCAACTCCTCACAACTGCCGGTGGGCTACACGGACGATCCCTTCGAGGCGCTGGCGCGGCAGGAGCAGCTGCAATCCAAGTACACCGGCGGCACCGTGCTGCACTTATACATGGGCGATTTAGCTTTCTTGACTGTCTTTGTGGGAATATTGTCAATGAGTCCCCCGAGAGAAGTAGCTCTGCTTTCATGAACAGCTTTACCCCTAGTGATACAGAGACTGCGGGCGGGTTGAAGCGGTGCAGAGTTGTCCACGGCGGCGGTCGGCGCTTGCGACGAACCGGCCGACGCTGTGGGCAACTCGGGGCGCACCAGGGATTTTCATGGGTGAAGTCTTCGACTGTGAACTGGCTGCCCTGATTGTGTTGACGATCTCGTGCACCCCGAAGCGGGCAAATGCCTGCTCGATGAATTCGCAAGCGTGGCAGGCTTTCAGCGTGATGGCCACCTTTTGGGCCAGCACCCGGCGGTTGGCTACATCGATGACGGCGGTGAGGTACACGAACCCCTGGCCATGCAGATGTAGGTTGTATCCAGCGCCCAGACCTGGTTGGCGCGACAGAAGTCCACCTTGCGCAGCAGGTAGGGGTAGACCTTATGCTGGGGGTTGCGTACGCTGGTACCCGACTGTGGACATAGGGGTTCGATGCCCATGCGTTGCATGAGCGTGCCTCGCTGGCGCCGACCGACCCGCACGCCCTCTCGCAGCAACATGCGACGCAGCATGCGAGCACCCATGAGGGGCGGCAGCTGCGGGCCGCGAAGCCGGACGACCGCAGAACCCCTCGACACCGGTCTTCGAAGCCGTCATCCGGCGACTCGTTTCGTGAAGTCGGTTGTAAATCGTCGATGGCTGTAGTCGCTGCACGGCGGCCCCTCGGGCCACGAAGTCCGTTCTAGGCTGAAAGGAGACTATGTCGTCAGCTCAGGAACCGGCTGCTTGCGACTCTGTTGCGAACATCCGATTGAGTGAGAAGACCAGCGTCAAACAACGCTGAGCGAGGCTTTAGAGCCGCTCAAACGACTGATACTTGTACATCCCGGTCCTGTGGTGCTTCAAGCTTGTGCGTGTTTCCGATCGACAAGCGTTGGATCTCCTTCAGCGAGTTGGCCCACCTCGAGCCATTCGATGTTGTCTAGCTTGAGCCGGGTTACTTGTTTGAAGGCATCCACTAGGTTAGCTTCCACGTTGGCTGGTGCCCCTTTTGGTTTGAGTTCTGCACGCAATGTCATGGTCTCTCTGTGGCCCAGGGTCTCTACGACAAGCTGCGCACGATTGATCTCCGGCACTCGACTCAGCAAGTCTTCGATGTTGCGTGGATAGACAAAAACCTCGCGCACTTTTATACCCTGGCCGACGCGGCCTTGCAGAAGACCAATGCGATCAACGAGGCCGTCTTCTGTCTGGCTCAACGCCTGAGCGACGTCGCCTGTGCCGAATCGAACCAATGGCCACCCGCTTTCCAGTGTCGTGACCACGATCTCACCTGTGCTGCCGACTGGCAAAGGCTCGCCCGATACCGGGTCGCACACCTGAACCAGGCGTTCAGGGTGAATGCGATAGCCCTCAAGTCCATCTTCTTCGTACCCGATGAGTCCAAAGTCACCGGTCGCATAGGCGGAGAACGTGTTGATGGCATAGCGCTGCTCAAGATCGCGTCGCTTATCCATCCAGTTGCCCATCTCTCCACCGAGCATGGCGTTTTTGACGCGCCAGTCACGAGGCAACTGGTACCCCATGCGTTCCAAGGTCTCGATCAAGGTAATGAAGAAGCTGGTGGACGCGCAAATACACGTGATGTCCAACTCCAGAATCAGTTGGGCTTGCTGTTCAGCGCCGCCCGGACCACACGGGATGATCGTGGCCCCGGTAGATGCGATTCCTTGGTCAAGCAAAAGACCTGCGGGCACAAGGTGGTAAGACCAGGTATTCAGCACGCGATCGCCGGGGCCGATGCCTGCTTGGTTAAAAACTTGCGCGAATCCACGCCCGGTGACATCGCTTGAAAGCTCTGGTTCATAGATCGGCCCTGGAGACACAAAGATGCGTCGAATGTCGTGAGTGTCCGCGGCCAGGAACCCGCCAAAAGGGGGATGTGCTCGTTGGAGGGCGAGTAGTTGGTCTTTGGTCGTGACGGGCAGGCGGGCAAGATCACTGGCGCCGCATAAGTCGGCCGGCGCCATATTCGCCCGCTCATAGATGTCTCGTATTGCTGGGGCCTTCCGGTAAGCCTGGGTCTGAATGCGCTGAAGTGCTGCGAATCGGTTGGAGCATGGGGGCGTGGTCATGGTTCGGAACCTTGGTTCACTTGCCGGTGAAACGCGGCGCGCGTTTTCCCTGAAAGGCCTCCAGCCCCTCTTGAAGGTCGGCGCTGAAAGCATGAACTTCTGACGCCAGCAGCTCCAAGCGAAGTGCCGTGTCCTCTGATTGATCGAGCCCGTCGTCAACCAGAGCCTTCATGCGCTGAAGGCCCAAAGGGCTCTTGGTGGCAATGGTGTCGGCCACCTTCTGGGTCGCTGCGTCGAGCTGCGAGTCGTCCACGACCTGATTCACCAACCCGGCTTCTCGCATCTCCTCGGCTGAAACGAATTCCCCGGTGTAGAGAAGGTACTTGGCGCGCGTCGGGCCAATCACACGGGGGAGACGGACCGAGCCACCACCTCCAGGAAGCAGACCGTAATTGGCGTGTGCATCGCCAATCTTTGCGCTTTTGGCAGCGATGACCAGATCGCAGCACAGCACCAACTCCAGCCCTCCCGCGAGGGTAATGCCGTTCAGCGAGGCAATGACCGGCTTGGGGAAGCGGTCCAGGCGGTTCATCGTGTGCAAGACACCCGCGAGGAAGGCACTCGTGCCGTTGTCGCCCAGTTGACCTCGCACGTACTTCAGGTCGGCCCCAGCGCAGAAGGCGCGGCCGTTACCGGTAAGAACAACGGTCATGACGTCGGTGCACTCCAGCGCCTGGTCCAGCCCCTTTTCGATGGCTTGGAGCACTTCTGGGGTGAGCGAGTTCATTGCATCCGGGCGATTCAGGCGGATCCAAAGAGATCGATTCCGGACTTCGGTAACCACCACTGACTCTGACATGTCTTCTCCATTCTCGGCGTGCATAGGGACCTCACATTCTTTCATTTGACTATCGAGTAAGTAACTTGGTGGTTTCCCTTACTCATAGTAAAAGCGAGTTACTATAGAGTAAAAAAGAGGAGTGCCCATGAAGTCATCTAGTCAAAGCAGTCAGCTACCGTTGACAGGCGTCAAGGTAGTAGAGTTCGAAGGAATCGGCCCCGGCCCGTTGGCGGGCTTTCATCTGGTACAGCTCGGCGCGAGCGTGACCCTGGTCGCACGCCCAGGTCGAGGTGCTCTGCCAGCAGAAATGTCCCCGCCTACCGATAGCTTGATCAACCGCGGTAAACATCGTGTCACTCTGAACTTGAAGACGCCACACGACAAAGCGGCTGCAATCGACTTGATTGCCCAAAGCGATGCCTTGATTGAAGGGAATCGTCCAGGGGTGATGGAGCGGCTGGGTCTGGGGCCTCAAGACTGCGCCAAGGTGAACCCCCGCCTCGTCTACGGTCGTATGACGGGATGGGGGCAGGATGGTCCGCTGGCCCAAGCCGCAGGCCATGACATGAACTACGTGGCCCTAACCGGACTGATGTCGCTGACCGAAACGCCGGGGCATCCTCCAATATTGCCACCCACGGTCTTGGGAGACGCGGCGGGGGCCTTGGGCCTGACGATGGGAGTCGTCGCCGGGTTGTTCGCCTCGAGAAGTGGCGAAGGAAAGGGTTGCGTAGTCGATGGAGCGATCGTGGATGTGCTGGCCCTTCTGGCGCCCTTGGTTCAGCTTCTCCGCAAGGGTGGTGTTCTAGAGGGGACAGTGGCCAGCGTCTTTCACGACTCACCGTTCTATGACCGCTATCGGTGTGCAGACGGTCGCTACATCACGGTTGGCGCTATTGAGCCGCAGTTCTATGCGCTTCTTCTTGAAAAGATGGGGCTGTCGGACGTGGATCCCTCTCAGCAGATGAACAGGGCATCGTGGCCCGCACTGAAAGCCCGAATGACTGAGGCATTTGCGTCGAGGTCAAGCAGCCATTGGACTAGAGAGCTGGAAGGCACAGATGCCTGTTTCGCACCAGTCCTCACCTTGGGAGAGGCGGCGAAGCATCCCCACAACGCCAGTCGCGGTCTGTATCGCGTGACCGACGAGGGTGATGTAGAGACGGCGCGGGGCTTGCGCTTCCTGCCTCTGGTCGATCCAGACCTTTTCAAGAAGCCCCAATGAGGGTTTACCCCTCTCTCTTTTTTTGACTTTTACCCTAAAGTAAAACTATTGCACGGCGGGTAAGTATGAGCTATTCCGCCAGCATTCAATAGCCATAAGGAATCTGAGCATGAATGACATCTACGTGATTGGGGTTGGCATGACGCCGTTTGGCCGACACCTCGACCTTGACATGAAAGCCCTTACCAGGCAGGCGGTGGAGGCAGCCCTTGCTGATGCCTCCATGCAGAAGGAGCAGTTGGAAGCGGCCTTCTTTGGCAACACTTCTCAAGGACACATGGAAGGGCAGCACATGATTCGCGGGCAGATTGCCTTGCGCGCCATGGGTATTGGCCGGATTCCAGTGGTGAACATCGAGAACGCCTGCGCGAGTGGCTCATCTGCGTTTGCGCTGGCGTGCAGTCACTTGAAGTCCGGAGCGGGCGACGTCGCTCTCGCGGTGGGAACCGAGAAGATGTTCTCTACCGACAAGGCGCGGATGTTCTCCGTGTTTGACAGTGCTTGGGATATCTCCCGTGCACAAGAGATTCGAGATTCCCTGATGAAGCTGGGCAGGGAGGTGACCGTACCCGAAGGATCGACCTCGCCCAAGCCCTACAGCGTCTTCATGGACGTATATGCCGCCTTCGCGCGTTCGCATATGCGGACATTCGGCACGACCCAGCGGCAGCTCGCGGCTGTGGCGGCCAAGAACCACAACCATTCGGTTCATAACCCGCTCTCCCAGTACCGAGTGGCATACACCATCGACGAGATCCTGGCGGCGCCACCCATCACCTATCCGCTGACTTTGCCAATGTGTTCACCAATCTCAGATGGTGCCGCGGCCGCAATCTTGTGCACCGGCAAGGCCCTTAAACGCCTCAACTTGGACGCACGCCGAGCGATCCGTGTACTCGCTTCGGTGGTGCAAAGCGGATCGGATCGCGATGAGTCCGACTACCGCTCCCACTGCACAGCGTTGGCGGCCACCAAGGCCTACGAATTGGCCGGTGTGGGAGCCGCAGACATATCGGTGGCCGAAGTCCATGACGCTACCGCCATGGGCGAAATCATCCAGTCCGAGAACCTTGGCTTCTGCGAGTTCGGCATGGGCGGTGTCATCGCGGAGCGCGGTGAGACAAGCATCGGAGGGCGGATTCCTATCAACCCATCTGGTGGTCTGGAGTCCAAGGGCCACCCTGTAGGTGCGACCGGGCTTGCACAGATCCACGAGCTGGTCACTCAACTGCGAGGGGAGGCAGGGAAGCGCCAGGTGGAAAGTGCCCGGCTTGCGCTCGCCGAGAACGGCGGGGGACTGGAAGGGATTGAAGAAGCCGTGGCCTGCATAACGATTCTTGGCCGCTGAATCACAGAAATAAGTACGAACAAGGAGACAACATGAACATTCAAAACGTAGTGGCACTCGTCACTGGAGCAGGATCGGGCCTGGGCCTGGCCACCTGCCAGGCGCTGGTAGCGGCGGGCGCGAAGGTGATGGCAGTGGACGTTGATGAAGAACGCTTGGTCAACAACGTACTGCCCCTAGGGTCAAGCGTTCGCATTCAACGGGTCGACGTGTCCAACGATGCTGAGGTGAAAGCTGCCGTCGACTTTGCGGTGCAGGCCTTTGGCTCTTTGCAGGTGGCCGTGAACTGTGCTGGCATTCTTGGGCCGTGCAAAACCTTGAGCAAAGGCGAACTGTTTCCCCTTTCGCTCTGGAACCAGGTTATTGCCGTCAACCTCACGGGCACGTTTAACGTCATCCGCCACGCGAGCCTTGCGATGTCGCGAAACACCGCCAGCGAGGACGGCGAGCGAGGTGTGATCGTGAACACCTCTTCTGGAGCCGCTTGGCAGGGACAGATGGGTCAGGCAGCCTACAGCGCAACGAAGGCTGGGGTGATGGGAATGACTCTCCCAGTATCCCGTGACCTGGCACAGCACGGGATTCGTGTCGTCGCTATTGCGCCCGGCCTGTTCGAGACGGGCATGTCCGCCGGCATGCCGCCCAAGGTCTCTCAGGGGCTGATCGATAACTCGATCCTCTTCCCCCACCGGATGGGGCGACCACAGGAGTTTGCCTCACTGGTTCAACACATCGTCGAAAACGCCTACTTCAACGCCACCACCATCAGCCTGGACGCGGGGACCCGCTGACGGTCAGCATCTCACAAGAAAGAGCTGAACCTATTCTGGGACTGAATGAAAAGAGGTTTCCATGCAAGTAAGACGACTGATGGATCGCGGAGGAAAGAATGAGTGATCTGCCAAAGGGTAAGCACGCTCAGATCGTGCTTTCCGCAAGCCATCTGCTTTTGAAGTTTGGGGGAATCGTGGCCCTGAACGATGTCTCCATTGATGTACGCGACGACGAGTTGTTGGCCGTGATCGGTCCTAACGGAGCAGGGAAGTCGTCGCTGATGAATTGCCTAAGTGGCTTCTATCGTCCCAAGGCAGGCGAAATCCGTCTTGGCGAGCACTCGATCAGAGGCATGGCCACACACGAAGTGGCCGCCCGCGGATTGGCCCGCACGTTTCAAGGTACCCACATCTTCTCGGGCATGACGGTCATTGAGAACCTGATGGTGGGGCGCCACTTGCATATGCGCACCAACCTGATCCAGTCCTTTTGCCATTTCGGACCCGCTGTACGCGAAGAGGTGGCTCACAGGGAAGCGGTGGAGGAAATCATCGAGTTCCTGGAAATCGAGTCGATCCGGCACTCCCCAGTGGGCAGCCTGGGTTATGGACTTCGCAAGCGCGTCGACCTCGGGCGCGCTCTCGCTCAAGATCCCAAGATCCTTCTCATGGACGAGCCAATGGCCGGAATGAATACCGAGGAGAAGGAAGATCTGGCTAGGTTCATTCTGGATGTGAGAGAAGCCAAACGCATCCCGATCGTGCTGGTCGAGCACGATATGGGGGTTGTCATGGACCTTGCGGATCGCGTGGCTGTGCTGGACTTTGGCCGAAAGATTGCCGAGGGAACACCCAAGGAGATCCAGGCCGATCCTGCCGTATTGAAAGCATATCTGGGTGAGGGGGTGGCATGAACATTCGCATGGCAACACTGCCGCAACTGCTACGTGACCACGCCAGACGCTCACCGCAGCGACTTTCGCAGCGGCACAAGACGCGTGGTATCTGGCGCGAGTACGACTTCTCACAGGTCCAGCGCAATGTCATGGACTTGGCCTTGGGTCTTCACCAACTGGGTATTCAACGCGGAGAGACGGTCGCAATCATTGGTGAGAACGAGCCTCAGCATTACTGGGCCGAATACGCGGCACAAGCAGTCGGGTGCAAGGTGATCTCACTGTATCCGGACCTCACGGCAGACGAAGTGCAGTACCTGCTGGATGACAGTGAGGCCGTCTGCCTCTTTGCTCAGGATCAGGAACAGGTGGACAAAGGGTTGGCGGTGAAGACGGCCACTCCCAACCTGCGGCACATCGTGTACTGGGACGACACGGGCATGTGGTCGTACCGAGACCCCATCTTGCGCAAGTTTCATCAGTTGCAGAGCGAGGGGCGGTCCCTTGGCGAAAAGGATGAGCTGATGTACGACCGTCTCGTTGATCAGGGCCGTCCTGACGACATCGCGGTGCTTTCGTACACATCAGGCACCACGGGCAAACCCAAGGGGGTGATCCTTTCGCATCGTAGCTTGGTTGACAACGCCCAACGCCTGATCAATGCCACGAAGGCCAGGCCAGGCACCCAGTACCTGAGCTACATCGCCCCAGCATGGGCCACGGAGCAATTCATGGGTCTGGCCTTGGGAATCGGCCTGCCCATGGTGGTCAACTTTCCTGAGGGCCCTGAGCAGGTTCTTGAAAACATTCGAGAGCTGGCGGTCGAGGCCATGACGTTTGCCCCGCGCCAATGGGAAAGCATGGCGTCTTCCGTGCAGGCACACATGCTCGACGCGGGCGCTGTGCGGCGAGCCATTTACGAGTGGGGTTTGAAGGTTGGACATGCTGTGCACGTCGCGCGTATGGACGGCAAGCACGTGTCGTGGTGGAGTCGGGCCTTGCTGCCCCTCGCCAATGCGCTGGTCCTTAGGCCGTTGAGAGACCAACTTGGCCTGACACGATTGCAGGTGGCCATCTGCGGAGGAGCCACCATGGCACCAGATGTGTTCCGCATGTTCCATGCGATGGGCGTTCCCTTGAGAAACATCTATGGCTCGACCGAGGTCGGGCTGTTGACGAGCCACCAGGGAGACCGTTTTGACCTGGAAACCGTTGGTCACTGGATGCAGACGCACCCCGAGGCAGGAACTCCACTGGAGTGGATGCTGACAGCAGATGGGGAGTTGTGCGTCAGGGGAGGGAGCTCGTTTCTGGGCTACTACCGACGCGAAGGCTCTGTCGAAGCCAAGGTCAAAGACGGGTGGTACCAAACCGGAGATGCGGTTACCAAGACGGATCGAGGCGAACTTGTGTTTTTGGAGCGTGTGTCCGATCTGAAGCGTCTTGCCGATGGCCAGACGTTCCCGCCGCAGTTTGTTGAAACCCGCCTTCGCTTCAGCCCGTTCATCAAAGACATCATGACTGTCGGAGATGAAAGGCGCGACTTTGTTGCAGCACTCATCAACATCGACATGGGTGTGCTGTCTCGCTGGGCAGAAGACAAGCGCATTGGCTTCTCGACCTTCACGGATCTCTCGCAGCGCCCAGAGGTAGCCGACCTCCTTAGCCGGGAAATCTCCCGGGTAAACCAGTTCCTGCCGGCCCACGCGCGAGTCCGACGTTTCGCCAACTTTCCAAAGGAGCTTGACCCGGATGAGGGCGAGTTGACCCGATCGAGAAAGCTGCGTCGAGAGTTTCTGGAAGATAGGTATTCGGCGCTGATTCAAGGTCTTTACAACGGGGCGTCTGAAGTGACTGTGGACATACCGGTGACCTATCAGGATGGACGTCGCAGCCAGTTCACCGCGCAGGTATTCATTCGCGACGTAACGGCTGCCGACCAGACGACCAAGGCCGGCATTTCAAATGGGAGAAGGTGATGATTGATTTCCTGAATTACCTCATCAATGGCGCGTTGACGGGCCTCTTGTATGCACTGATTGCCATGGGTTTTGTGGTGATCTATCGGGCATCAAAGGTGTTCAACTTCGCGCAGGGGGAACTGGTCGTCTTCGGCGGGTACATGGTCTGGTGGACAGTGATTCAAATGGGAATGCCGTTGTGGATCGGCCTGCCAGTGGCATTCGTGAGCGCAGCCATCTTCGGCTTGATGATCGAGCGGATTTTCTTTGCGCGACTTGTCGGTGAATCCGTTTTTTCCATGGTGATGGTGACCATCGGGCTTCTGATCCTAATTCGTGGCGTGGTCTTGGTCCTGTTTGGTCCACAGGTCCGCGCCTTTCCGATGGTTTTTCCAATTGATCCGCTGATCTTTGGCGACATCCTGATCTCTCGCTCGATGTTCTATGGCGGGTTGCTCACGATTGCCATTGGCTTTGGACTTTCGTGGTTTTTCAACAAAACGCGTACGGGTTTGACGATGACCGCCGTGGCCGAAGACCATCAGGTGGCGATGTCAATGGGTATCTCCGTGCAGCGATCCATTGCCTTTGCCTGGATCCTCGGCTCTGTGCTTTCCACTCTGGGTGCGATGGTTCACCTGAGTGGCCGCTCCATCAACATGCTGAGCTCCGACATCGGATTGGCAGCGCTTCCTGTGGCATTGCTCGCTGGCTTGGAATCTCTCGCAGGTTTGTTGCTCGCCGGTGTGCTGGTGGGCGTGATTCAAGGTTTGGCATCGGCCTATCTTGATCCTCTGGTTGGCGGTGCAATTGGCTCTGTATTTCCATTCATCATCATGTTGCTGATGCTCTTGATTCGTCCAACCGGTATGTTCGGTTGGAAAACCATTGAAAGGGTTTGATCATGGATCCCGCTGGTATTTTTGCAACCTCCTATCGTCAGGATCAATCGCTTATCCGTACGCGAAATCAAGCAATTGCGCTGTTGTTATTTGTTGTGGCTCTGTTTGCCCTGCCGATGGTCGCCGAGGTTCGATCGGTGGCAGTGATGACATCGATGCTGATCACGGCAGTGGTGGTTCTTGGTCTGCAAATCAATACTGGTTTGGCTGGGCAGGTCAATATAGGCCAGGCCGCCTTCATGGGGGTCGGTGCGTATTCGACGGCTGTGCTTGCCAGCAAATTGCACCTTCCATTCTGGCTGGCCCTGCCCGCGGGTGGGGTGTTCGCCGCACTTTTTGGGCTCATTTTCGGTCTTGCTGCTGTCCGGATAAAAGGGTTCTACCTCGCACTCACCACGATTGCTGCACAAATCCTGTTCCACTTTTTTGTGCTCAATCTTCCGCAAAAATGGCTGGGGGGTTCAAATGGCATTACCTTGGAGCCTGCTGAGCTGTTTGGGTTTAAGTTTGAGTCGGATATCGGTGTGTATTACCTGTGTCTCGTGGTCGCTATGGTCATGATCGCGGGAGCATACGGTATTGCACGGAGCCGACATGGGCGCATTTTCGCCGCTGTTCGTGACGATGATGTGGCTTCAGGGATGATGGGCATCAACGTGGTGAGGACAAAAGCCCTGGCATTTTTGGTGGGCGCCTTCTATGCAGGTATTGGCGGAGGGTTGTGGGCATACTACGTTCGCTTTGTCGCGATTGACCAGTTCACGCTGATTCATTCAATCTGGTTTATTGCCATGATCATCGTGGGCGGCATGGGCTCGATTACTGGTGCATTGATTGGTGTTTTCGTCATTCGCATGGCTCAGGAATCTATCACCAGCATGGGGCCTGCACTGATCGAGCGCATTCCATTTCTAGGCGGAGACCTGGTGTTCGCGGCCATGAATATCTTTCTCGGCGGCATTATCGCGGGCTTCCTGATTTTCGAGCCTCGTGGCCTGATGCATCGTTGGAATATTGCCAAGCGGTCGTACCGAATGTGGCCCTACCCTTACTGAGTATGAACAGTATCCCGACCCCCTTTTCACGCTGGTGGGTGGTTGACTTTGGTTAAACAGCGTAATCACCAAGGAGACAAGCAAATGGTTAAGCAAAAGATAAGTGTTTCGGTAAGAGTCCGCCATGTTTTGGGCTCGGCGGCTTTATTGGCCATACTGGGTGGAGGAAGCACCGCTTACGCTCAGACGACATACAACATTGCTGGAATCGCTGATTTCACTGGGCCATTCGCTGACGTAATGAAGGACATCACGGGCTGCCGTCGCGGGGTACTCGACTGGTGGAATGATGAGGTGGGCAAATCCCTTGGCGTTACCCTAAAAGTCAAAGAGCATGACGCACGCTACGACGTGGCCCAAGTCGCTTCCCTCTGGCCAGGCATCAAGGCGGAGCTCAACCCGATTGCCGTCTGGGGCCTCGGCGGGCCAGACAGCAATGCGCTGCAGCAGCGATTGCCCAACGACAAGGTGCCCCTGCTGCTCGGCACGGCTGGCTATGGCTTCGCTTGGAAGGATGGCAGCTGGGTATTCAATGCACGGGCGACTTACCCGCATGAAGCGGCCGGCTTTTACGCTTGGTATCAGAAGAAGATGGGGGGTGGTCCGCTGAAGGTCGGGGTGATCTCTTCGGAAGTTTCTCCCGCTTACGTGGACATTCACAAGGGTGTGGAGCGATTTGCCAAGGACAACCCCCAGATCCTGGAGGTGGTGGAGACGATCTACACCGAGGCACAGCCGACGGACCTTACGCAGCAAGTGAATCGACTGCTTCGCAAAGGGGCGACGGTGATTCAGGTCTTCAACAACACAGCATCGGTGGTGGCAACTCGTCGTGCCTTGCAAAGCCTTGGAAAGGGCAACATCCCTATTGTGGTCAGCGCGCACAACGGATTGCTCTCGTCGGGCAAGGCCTTGGGCGACCTCAACCAGATGGAGGGCAGTTTTGAAGTCTATGGCATGGCCATTGCGACGGAAGACCCGACCACTGCGCGAGCCTTTTTCGAGAAACTTCGCAACCAGTACAAGACGCAGGCCAACTTCACCTCGCCTTGCATGATGGGACTGGCCATGTCCCTGCTCACTGTACGTGCGGTGGAGCAGGTGGTGAAGGTCAAGGGCCCTGCCGGAGTGACGGGCGCGGATATCCGCACTGCGTTGCAAACTAATCCTATCCCAAGCGAGCGGACATTTGGTGTACTGCCCAACATCAAGTTCAGCAACGAGGCTCCGTTCCCAACTTCTGGGTTGGCGGTGAACATCGGAACGATTGAAAAAGGGAAATACAAGCTGGTCGAACAAAACGCTCCCGTTCCGAACGTGAACAAGTGGTAATTGACCGCATATCCAGGCCTGCGGCTGTGGGCCTGGATTGACAAACATTGGAGTTGCCTGTGCTTGAGCTAAATAACGTTGAGGTTCTTTACAGCGAAGTGATTCTGGCTGTGAAGGGCATTACAGCGCATGTACCAAAGGGCAAGTGCGTTACCCTGCTCGGTGCCAACGGAGCGGGTAAGAGCACGACGCTCAAAGCCATTTCAAACCTCATTCGCACCGAAGATGGTCGAGTCACCGCAGGCTCGATCACGTTCGACGGTACCAACATCACAGGGAGGAACCCGGTAGATGTGGTGAGGCAGGGCCTTGTGCACGTGATGGAGGGGCGCAAGGTCCTGCGCCACATGACGGTCGAGCAGAACTTGGTGGTCGGTGGGCACATGGGTAACGGGCGAGAGGCCAAGGATAGGCTAGACGAGGTCTATTCCCGCATCAGGCGCTTGGCCGCCCTGCGCGACCGAACCGCAGGTTATTTGTCGGGAGGAGAGCAGCAACTGCTGGTGATTGGTCGCGCATTGATGTCCCAACCCAAGCTGGTGATGATCGATGAGCCATCGCTCGGATTGGCTCCCCTTATGGTGGAGGAGGTTTACGGACTTCTTTCCGACTTGAAAGCCAGCGGGCTGACTTTGCTGATCGTCGAGCAGAACACCCGCGTCGCGCTTGAACTCGCAGATTACGGCTATGTGATGGAGAGCGGCCGCATTGTGCTGGAGGGGCCTTCTAGCCAACTCAAGAGCAATGAGGACGTTCGCGAGTTCTACCTCGGCTTGACAGTGGAGGGAGAGCGCAAGAGCTTCCGGGACATGAAGCACTACCGGCGTCGCAAGCGCTGGCTCGGTTGAGCTGCATTTTTTGACACAGAAAAGTTAACCCCAAGGACATCAGATGAGCAGTGTTTCCAACGCTTTCCTCAGCGAACAAGAGGTCATGATTCGGGAGTCGGCCCGCCGCGTAGCGGAGGAGGTCGTGGCCGTCACAGCGGCGCAACGTGACCAAAGCGGCGAGTGGCCTCATGCCGAAATTCAGTCCGTGGCCGAATTGGGGTTCATGGGCATGCTGGCCCCTCAAACACATGGAGGTGCGGGACTTTCTTTCGTGGAGTATTGCTTGGCCATCGAGGAGTTCGCTGTCGCCGATGGTGGCTTTGCCACCATGATGCACGTGCACAACTCGTCAGCGCATGTCTTGTGCAATTTCGGCACAGAGGAGCAGAAGGCTCAGCACCTGCCCGGGCTGGCCTCGGCTAAGAACATCGGTGCATTTCTTCTGTCGGAACCTCATGCTGGTTCTGACACTGCCTCCATCCGAACCTCCGCCAAGCGCGATGGCCAACACTACGTGATCAATGGGAGCAAGCAATGGATCTCGAATGGCAGCGAAGCGGGTTTCGCCTTTGTCGTGGCGGCCACGGGGGAGCCTGGGTCTCGGAATAGATTCAGCCTGTTCATTGTTGATCCCAAAGATCCGGGCTATCAGGTGCTTCGTATCGAGAACAAGCTCGGACAGCACACCGCGCATACTGCCCAGATTCAGCTGGACAACCTGCGCGTTCCAGTCGGCAATCTGGTGGGAGAAGAAGGGCGAGGATATGCAAAGGCCCTGTCGCTATTGTCAGACGGGCGCATCGCGATTGCCGCCCTGGCGATCGGTGTCGCGCGCGCTGCGCTCGAGGCTGCCATTCGTTACGCCAAAGATCGGGAAGCCTACGGCAAGCCGATCTCAGCACTCCAGGCAGTCAGCTTTGATCTGGCCGACATGGCGATGCAGGTTGAGGTGGCTCGACAGTACATGATCTATGCCGCTCGCCGGCGAGATGCGGGGCTTCCTTCAGACAAAGAGGCTTCGATCGCCAAGCTGTATGCCAGTGAGATGGCAGAGAAGGTCTGCTCTGCAGCGATTCAAGTCCATGGTGGCTACGGCTACGTTTCGGACTTTCCGGTGGAGCGCTATTACCGAGATGTTCGTGTGACCAAAATTTACGAAGGTACCAGCCACATTCAGAAGCTGATTATTGCGCGCCAGATTTTGGCTGAGTGAGTGTCTGGGCAAGCCGCCGAAGGCGGCTGCCCGAGGTCATTGGATATCATGTTTGACTAACCACTGTCTCCCCTTAGCAAAGCGCGATCTCTAACCTTATGAGCCAATCCATCGAAGCGGAACCCAAGCCACGGGTGCGTTCAGCGACCAAGCGCGCCACCAAAGGGGCGAGGTGGAACAACGCTGTCAGTGGTGCGGATGAGCAGTACGAACTCAAGCGGCAGGCAGTGATTGCTGAAGCGTCTAAAGCCTTTGGGCGCCATGGGTCACAAAACGTCTCGCTCGACGAAATTGCCAACGCACTCAACGTTACCAAGCCTGCCCTCTACTACTATTTCAAGAGCAAGCAGGAACTCATTTATGAGTGCCATGAGCTGGCGATGAAAATTGGCGATCAGGTCTTGAAAGACGCGATCGCATCAGAGTCCACTGGGTACGGACGGATCACCGCGTTCATGCGGAATTACATTTCGCACCTGACAGATCAGATGGGAGCTCCCGCGATCCTGCACGACTTTTCCGCCATGACGCCAGCGGATCGTAAAAAGATCACCGCACGCCGGAGAAAGTTTGACCTCCAGCTTCGCAACATCATAGAAGAGGGCATTCGGGACGGTTCCATTGCGCCTTGTGACGCAAGGCTCGCGGTTTTTTGGTTCATGGGGGCGATCAGTTCTATTTCGCAGTGGTACCACGCTGACGGCACACTCACTGGCGATCAGGTGGCAGAGGTATTCATCCGCTTCCTGGCTGATGGCATACGTCCGCAGGCTGCCTGTCCCACTATCTCTTGAGGCTCACAAGCGAGTGCCCGCTTGCATGACGCGCGCATGCGAGGGCAACTGGCATTCGCGGTGCAGTGGCCGCAATACATGCCAACAACGATGAACTGGTCGAGTCGGCGTAGGCTGATTCGTCAAGACTTGGCTGTGCGATGGGGTTTGACATCCAGTATCCACCAGCAGATTTAACAGGAGTAATGAAATGAAAGTCATCGTCCCCGTCAAGCGCGTGGTGGACTACAACGTCAAGGTGCGAGTCAAGAATGACGGCACGGGCGTGGACATTGCCAACGTCAAGATGAGCATGAACCCGTTCGACGAGATTGCGGTCGAAGAGGCGGTGCGCCTGAAGGAGAAGGGTGCCGCCACCGAGGTGATCGCTGTCTCCTGCGGTGTGGCCCAGTGCCAGGAAACGCTGCGGACGGCCATGGCCATTGGTGCCGATCGCGCCATCCTGGTCGAGACCGATGTCGAACTGCAGCCCCTGGCCGTGGCCAAGCTGCTCAAGGCCCTGGTGGACAAGGAGCAGCCGGGCCTGGTGATCCTGGGCAAGCAGGCCATCGACGACGACGCCAACCAGACCGGCCAGATGCTCGCCGCCCTGGCCGACCTGCCGCAGGCCACCTTCGCTTCCAAGGTGGAAGTCGCCGGTGACAAGGCCAAGGTGACCCGCGAAGTCGACGGCGGCCTGGAGACGCTGGAAGTGACGCTGCCCGCCGTGGTGACCACCGACCTGCGCCTGAACGAGCCGCGCTACGTGACGCTGCCCAACATCATGAAGGCCAAGAAGAAGCCGCTGGAGACCGTCAAGCCCGAGGACCTGGGCGTGGACGTGGCCCCGCGCCTGAAGACCCTGAAGGTG
>Ga0114986_1000108_pt1 | contig 22206 bp, 26 predicted proteins | sample Shrwel1BS1Day17_FD_96988 | JGI IMG/M metagenome (GOLD analysis project Ga0114986, IMG submission 96988) | Subsurface microbial communities from deep shales in Ohio, USA - Utica-3 well 1 S-1-Day17 | ecosystem: Environmental > Aquatic > Deep subsurface > Shale gas/oil reservoir > Produced... | reverse complement strand
TTTACCACGCCGCGCCAGAACGGGCCGACACAGGTTCACCAAGGGGCGGATTACAGCCATGGACACTCTGCGCGGCGCCTTCGATTCCGATCCTTCAGCGGATCGGGGCTGGGACGCAATCGAGGAGGACAGCGCGGAGCCCGCTCCGCGTCAGCTGCCGCCCGAAGCGATCGGCCAGGACGAACGCCGCATGCAGGTGCGCGCGTACAACCACTGGGCATCCATGCTCGGCGAACGCATGTTCCCGAACATCGAAGACCTCGATCCGGCACATCTCCCCGATTTCGGCCCCCATTCGGTGCTGCTCGATTTCTCCTATGGAATCGACAACCCCACGGTGCGCTTCCTCGGCGAGAAACTGGCGCAGGAATGCGGCGGGCAGGGCGTGATCACGCGCCTTTCGGATGTGCCGCCACGTTCGCTGCTGAGCCGCATCACCGATCACTACATGCAGATTCTTGCCAACCAGGCGCCGATCGGGTTCGAGGCGGAATTCGTCAATCACGCCGGAGTCGCGATTCTCTATCGCGGCATCCTGCTGCCCTTTTCCAGCGATGACGAGACGATCGACTTCATCTACGGGGTGATCAACTGGAAAGAGATGGCCGACCAGCTGACCGCTGACGAGCTGCTGCTTGAAATCGATCAGGCGCTTGAGCTTGGCAGCGAACTGGAGCTGGCCGCCGAGACCGCGCCGCGCGCTGCCGATCCGGTCACCGACTGGGCGGATTCGCCCGCGCACGAGCACGAGCATGAGCCGGCAGAGCCCGCGCCGGCCTACAACGATTTCGCTGCCGATTTCGCCGAAGCGGACCTCGGGCCTGCCGATGATGATGGCCTGCCCGACTTCAGCCAGTACACCCTCGACGATCCCGACGAGGAGTATGACGAGGACGAAGGCGAAGGCGACCTGCCCGGCTACAACTTCGCCTCGCTCGCCGATTACATCGAGGCTCCGGCCAAGAAGGCGATCGATCTGACCGCTTTCGAACCGCTGCCGCTCACCGACAGCGCCGATGTGCCCGATTACGGCTTTGTGCCCGAAATCGCGCCCGAACCGGTCCCCGCGCCGGTGTTCGACACCCTGCCCGAGCCCGAGCCCGAGCCCGAGCCCGTCTTCGAGAGCGCCGCGCCGGACGAGGAAGAGGACTTCGCGCCGCTGGTGGCCGATCTGGCCGATGATGCTGGCCTCTACGATTGCCTCGCCGCCGCGCGCGAACTGGCCCGGGCGGCGGATACCACCGAAGACCGCAGCCGCAGCGCGCTCTATGCCGCAGTGAGCCGCGCCTATGACTTCAGCCTCGCCGCACAGGCCGCGCCGGAAGACTATGCCGAACTGATCGCCGATGCGGGCCTCACCGTGCAGGACCGCGCGCCGATGACCCCGGTGGTCAAGCTCGTGTTCGGGCATGATTACGACAAGACGCGCCTGACCGAATATGCCGCCGTCCTGACCCATGCGCACCGCCTGAGGCTGTCGCGCGGGGCGCTGGCGGGCTTCCTTGCCGAGACCGATGGCGGGGTGAAGGCGATCGTGAAGGCGGAACGCCGCCTGCGCCGCGAGGAGCAGGGCAAGCCGGTCGAGGATGCCGGTGCCGTGCGCGAGGCGCTGGCCGCGCAGCTGCGCGCGCTGGAGGCGATCACGCTGGAAGAGCTGGACGGCGCAGGCCCGGAATTCGCGCTGGTGCTGATCCGCCGCGACGAGATCGGCTGTGCGGAAATTCTCGCCGAACTGCCCGAGGACGTCGCCCAGATCGAACGCGCCGCGCGCAAGATCGCGGGATAAGGCCCCGTGCCGCGCTGACGCGCGACACGGACCTTCCGCCCGCCCTTCACATTGCGTTCAGCCGCCAGTCCGGTAGGGTGGCGGCAATGCGCGGTCGTCCCAATCCCCTGACTGTCTGCCTCGCACTGCTGGCGAGCCTGCTGTTCGCGGTCCAGCCCGCGACGGCGCAATCGCTGCTGCGCGATGCCGAGACCGAACAGCTGTTGCTCGACATGGCGGCACCGTTGATCGAGGCGAGCGAGCTTGAGCCCGGCAATGTCGAGCTGGTGCTGATCAACGACAATTCGATCAACGCTTTCGTCGCCGGCGGGCAGGTGATCTATGTCCACACCGGGCTGCTGAACGCTGCCGAAACCGCCAACGAGGTGCAGGGCGTGCTCGCCCACGAACTCGGGCACATCACGGCCGGGCACGTGGTGCGCTTCAATGAACGGACCAAGGCGGCCAACGGCATCTCGATCCTGTCGCTGCTGCTGGGTGTCGGCGCGGCGCTGGCCGGGGCGGGCGAGGCCGGGATGGGAATCATCGCCGCCGGGCAGCAGGCCGCGCTGGGCAGCTTCCTCGCCTTCAACCGCGATCAGGAAGCGTCCACCGACCTTGCGGGCGCGCGCTATCTTTCGGGCGCGGGTATCAGCGGCAAGGGGATGATCAAGTTCTTCGAGCGGCTGCGCGGCAACGAAATCCGCGCCGGTTACAGCCAGGCCGACGAATCCGCCTATGGCCGCACCCACCCGCTCACCGGCGACCGCATTCAGGTGCTGCGCAGCCTGCTGGAGGAAGACCGCGCCTGGAACGCCGAGCCCGATCCCGACTTGCAGGAACGTTTCGTGCGCGCCCGCGCCAAGCTGTTCGGCTACCTGTCCGAACCGCACCGCACGCTGGCCGTTTATCCCCCGCGCGATACCAGCGTGCCCGCCCGCTACGCCCGGGCCTATGCCTATCACAAGGATGCGCGCGTCGATCTGGCGCTGGCTGAAACCGATGCGCTGCTGGCGCGCGAGCCGGATAATCCGTGGTTCCTCGAATTGAAGGGGCAGGTGCTGCTCGAATCCGGACGGCCCAGGGATGCACTCGTCCCGCTGCGCCGCGCGACCGAGCTGACCCGCGCCCATCCGCTGATCGCCGGGATGCTCGGCCACGCTCTGATCGCGACCGAGGACAAGGCGAACTTTGCCGAGGCGGAAAACGTGCTTCGCGCCTCGGTGCAGCGCGATCGTTACAACCCCTTCGCGTGGTACCAGCTGGGCGTGGTCTACGAAGCGCGCGGCGATATCCCGCGGGCGCGATTGGCGAGTGCGGAACAGCAGGTGATGAACCGCCTCTACCCGCAGGCGCTCGCCAATGCGCAGGCGGCGGAAGCCTATCTGCCCTATGGCTCGCCCGACTGGATCCGCGCGCAGGATGTGGCGCTGGAAGCGCGCGCGGAACTGGAACGGCTGAAAGACCGGCGCTAAGGCTGGGCGCGGCCTGCCTCTTGCTGACGGAAAACCTCCATGTCCACCGATGCCCCTTCGACCCTGCGCCAAACCCTGCTGACCGCGTTGCTGGCGCTGGTGTTCGGCTTTCTCGGCGCGGCGGCGTGGTCCTATTCCGGGCTGGCCGACAACCGCACCCGCAGCTTCCTGCTCGGCAATCCCGATCTGCTCCCGCAAATGGCGCAGGCTTACGAGGAGCAGGAGGCGGGCAAGCGCCTCGCCCAGATGGGCGGGGAGGTGTTCGAGCCGTTCCCCGGCGTGGTGCTCGGCAACCCCAACGGCAAACGCGTGCTGGTGGAGTTCACCGATTATAACTGCCCCTATTGCGAGGCGAGCCTGAAGGATGTGAACCAGCTGATCGCCGGGGACCCGGACCTCAAGGTCGTGATCCGCGAATGGCCGATCTTCGAAGGCAGCGACGTCGCCTCGCGCATGGCGCTGGCCGCCGGGCTTCAGGGCAAGTATCGCGCCTTCCACGACGCGATGTTCCGGCTGGACGATGTCGAGGCGGCGGCCAAGGCAGCCGGGCTGGATATGGCGCAGGCGCAGCGCGATGCGGCGTCCGAGGCGGTGTCGAACGAGATCGCCAAGAACCTCGATCACGCCCGCGCGCTGGGCTTCACCGGCACCCCGGCATGGATCGCGGGCAAGAAGCCGTTTGGCGGGGCGGTCGGCTATGAAAAGCTCAAGGAGGCGCTTGCCGCCGCCGATACCGCCAGCTGAGGCGGGGCCGGGATGCGCGTGCTGCTGGCCCTTGCTCTGCTTGCCGCCGCGCCTGCGGCCGGCGCAGCGCAGCCTGCCATCGACTATTCGGCCGAACGCGCCGCGATTGCCCGCTATCAGGATGCCAACCAGCGGTTGCAGGATGCGGGCTGGCGGCTCGCCCGCGCCAATGCGGCGTTCTGCGCGAAGGTCAGCCCCGCGATCGGCCTGCAATTGCACGACATGGCGAGTTACGGCGGGCCGGATGTGGCGCGCCGGGCGCTGGGCCTGACCCGCGATTTTGCCGTCCAGAGCGCCGCTGCGGGATCTCCCTCCGCGCTTTCGGGTGCCTTCACTCGCAACCGCGAGGTGGTGCGGATCGAGCGCTTCGATCCCAATGCATGGCCCGCCACCCCGCCCTTCGACTGGCAGCGCGCCGCCCGCGCGCATGACCATATCGATGCGATGCTCGCCGAACATGGCGGCATCACCATCGCCTTTGCCGACGGGGACGAGGCGCGCGTCGTGCCGGTAGAGGTCTGCGCCAGCCGCTTCGATCTCTACGCCGCCGAGCACCGCGCCTTTGCCGATGGCGCGCGGGTGATCTTCGGCTCGGAATCCCCCGCCTATGCCTATGACGAGCCGGTTTTTGCCGCGCTGGTCGCGCATGAACTGGCGCATAATGTGCTGGGCCACGACGCATGGCTCGATCGTAACGGGCGGCGCGACCGGCATGTGCGCCGGATCGAGCGCGAGGCGGACCGGCTGGTGCCGTGGCTGCTCGCCAATGCGGGTTACGATCCGGCGGCAGGCGCGGCCTTCATGCGGCAATGGGGCAAGGCGAACGATGGCGGCATCAAGCTGCGCCGCACCCATGACGGCTGGGACGAGCGCGCCGATATGATGGCGGCGGAAGTTCCGCAGGTTGCGGCGCTGATCGCCAGCGAGGGGCGGGCCGACTGGGCGACGCATTTCCGGCGCGAGATCGACCCCGATGGCGGTCTCCTCCCCCGCCGCACGCGCTGAAGCGTGGCAGCGCCGCGCTGGTGTGACCGATTAGAAGTGCCCATTGCGACGAAATGAGTTAGACCGGGTGCGTTATGGCAGTGCTACAGATCCAGGCGGCGCCGTTCTTCGCGAGCAAGAACCGGGCGTTCTGGAACCTCCAGCTGGCGGGCTGGGGCGCGGCGTTCCTGCTGCGCGCGGTCTCGGCACTGGCCAACCAGCAACCGCTCGATCTGTTGGCGCTGATTGTCGTCACCACCATCACCGGCTTTTCGATCAGCCTGATCCTGTCGGTGATCTACCGCAAGCTCATCCAGCAGCAGCCGCTGGTGACCTGGGGGCTGACTGCGGTGGTGCTGATGATCGCGGTGCTGCTCCATGCCTCGATCGATGCCTGGGTGCAGGGCGTCTATTACGCCGCCAGCCGCGAGACGACCTTTGCCCAGCGCCTGATCGGCCTGATCCCGCTGCCGCTGGCGATGCTGGGCGGGTGGAGCGCGCTCTATTACGCCATCAACTTCTTCCTGACGGTGGAACAGCAGGCCGACCGGCTGGAACGGCTGGAGGCGCAGGCCACCGCCGCGCAGCTCGCCATGCTGCGCTACCAGCTCAACCCGCACTTCCTGTTCAACACGCTCAATTCCATCAGCACGCTGGTGCTGCTCAAGCAGACCGAACCCGCCAATGCGATGCTGACGCGGCTTTCGGGCTTCCTGCGCCACACCCTGATCGCCGAGCCCGGCAGCCAGGTAACGCTGGCGCAGGAGATCGAGACGCTGCAACTCTACCTCGATATCGAGCGGATGCGTTTCGAAGAACGTCTGCGCACCCATTTCGAAATCGAGGATGCCGCGCTTCAGGCGCAGCTCCCGGCGATGCTGCTGCAACCGCTGGTCGAAAACGCCATCAAATATGCCGTGAGCCCGCAGGAGGAAGGGGCGCAGATTTCGCTGACCGCGCGGGTCATAGGGGAAAGGCTGCGCCTGACGGTCGAGGATACCGGGCCGGGGGTGGATGACAGCCCCCGTGACCCATCGGCACCGCCGGTGCCGGGCCGCCCGGTCTCTACCGGCGTGGGGCTTGCTAACATACGCAATCGCCTTGCGCAGGCCTATGGCGATAACCACCTGTTTGAAACAAGATCCGAAGCTGGGGGCGGCTTCACCGTGCTGATCGAGATTCCCTTCACCCCGGCCATCAGAGCCGAGGGAAGGGCAGCACCCGCCGCGGCAGTCGGGACTGCCACCAGTGGCGGGGGCGACAACATCATCCCCCTCAACCCCCCCAAAACCATCGGAACGACCGCATGACCATCAGAACCATCCTTGTCGACGACGAGAAACTCGCCATCCAGGGCCTCCAGCTGCGGCTCCAGCCGTTCGAGGACGTGGAGATCATCGACACCTGCGCCAACGGGCGCGAGGCGATCCGCAAGATCAAGACCGAGAAGCCCGATCTCGTCTTCCTCGACATCCAGATGCCCGGCTTCGACGGCTTTTCCGTCGTCAAGGGCGTGATGGAGATCGAACCGCCGCTGTTCGTGTTCGTCACCGCTTACGAAGAACACGCGATCCGTGCCTTCGAGGCGAACGCGGTGAACTACCTGATGAAGCCGGTCGATGAGCAGAAGCTCGCCGACACCATCGAGCGCGTGCGCCAGCGCCTCGCCGAGAAGAAGTCGTCGGAGGATGCCGGGCAGCTGCTCGAAGTGCTCTCGGAAATCGCGCCCGAGCGTGCGGCAGATTTTGTCGAGACGACCACCCCCGTCACGGAAAGCGCTGACCGCTTCGAAAAGCTCATCAACGTCAAGGATCGCGGCCAGATCTTCCGCGTCGAGGTCGACACGATCGAGCATATCGAGGCTGCGGGCGATTACATGATCATCTCCACTGGCGATAATTCGCTGGTGCTGCGCGAGACGATGAAGGATCTGGAGCGGCGTCTCGACCCGCGCAAGTTCCAGCGCGTCCACCGCTCCACCATCGTCAACCTCGATCTGGTGCGGCAGGTGAAACCTCACACCAACGGCGAATGCTTCCTGGTGCTGGAATCGGGCGCAGAGGTGAAGGTTTCGCGGTCTTATCGCGACGTAGTTGCGCGGTTCGTGCACTGATATTGTCCCCGCCCCGGGCTTGACCCGGGGCCCAGCTTCCTTGCGGTTGATGGAAAAGTGAGCGGGCCCCCGGATCAGGTCCGGGGCGGGGAGTTTGGGTATCGACTTGGCGCAACCCACGGGTCTAGGGTTGAGCCATGACCCAATTCACCCTCCCCGGCCTCGACCTCGCCACGTTCGTCCGTGCCACGCTGGCGGAGGATCTTGGCGTTGGTTTGGAGAGATGGGGCCTCCCCGGCGGCGGGCGCGATGTGACCTCCGAAAGCGTCATCCCGGCCGATGCGCGCTTTACCGGCGTGATGGACAGCCGCGATGCGATCGTTGTCGCCGGGCTGCCGCTGGCCGAGGCGTTTTTCCGGCACCTCGATCCCGATTGCACCATCGAAACGCTTGTCCATGATGGCGACAAGGTGCCCGCAGGCACCGACCTCATGCGTATCGAGGGCCGCGCGCGGGCGCTGCTCACCGCAGAGCGCAGCGCGCTCAACATCGTCCAGCACCTCTCCGGCATCGCGACGATGACGCAGGCCTATGTTACCGCGATGCGCGGCCCCGGCGGCAATCCGGCCTGCACGCTGCTGGATACCCGCAAGACCATTCCCGGCCTCAGGTTCCTCGAGAAATACGCCACCCGCCAAGGGGGTGCGCAGAACCACCGCATGGGCCTGTGGGATGCGGCGATGATCAAGGACAACCACGTCGCGGTCGCCGGTAGCGTCGGCGAGGCGGTGCGCCGCGCGCGCGAGGCGGGCGTCGAAAAGATCATCTGCGAAGTCGACCGGCTCGACCAGATCGAACCCGCGCTGGCGGCGGGCGCGCATCACCTGCTGCTCGATAACATGGACCCGGCCACGCTGGCCGAAGCCGTAAGCCGCGTCGCAGGCCGCGTGCCGACCGAGGCGAGCGGCGGGGTGAACCTCCAGACCATCGCCGCCAAAGCCGCGAGCGGGGTGGACTACATCTCGGTCGGCCGCCTCACGCAGAGCGCGCCCGCGGCGGATATCGGGCTGGATTTCACGCCGCTATGATCGCGCTGTCGCGGCGGCGGCCGGGGAGCATCAACCTGTTTGCGGTCGTTTTCCTTGCCGCTGCGCTGGTCGCCTTTCTTGACGGGATGCGCGATCTTCCGGCGTTCCAGAACTATATGGGCCAGAACGTGCCGGACATCGTCTGGACCCGCGATGCGGCGATCGTCATGCTGAGTGCGCGGCTTTCGATCGCGCTGATCCCGATTGCGATGGTGTGGCTGTCCGCCGTCCGCTTCGCCCGCTGGATGGTGACGGGGCTGTCGCTGGTCAAGCTGCTCAACCTGCCCGAAGGACACCGCTTCATCACCGGAGGCGGAGCGGGCGAGCCGCTGGTCGGCGCGGCGTGGTGGGCGGCGATGCTGCTAAGCCTTGTTGCCGTGGCCCTGCTGTTTACCCCCGCCAGCAACCGCTGGTTTGCGGAGAAGGGGGAGGTGGGCCCTGCGGTGTTCGAATAGCCTTGTTCTGGCCGCCCTCGCGCTGGCCCTTCCCGCCGCTGCTCACGCGCAGGCCTATCAGTGCCGCGTGCCGCAAAGTGTGCAGGTGCCCAAGATCACCCCCGATGGCCCGCCCCGCAGAACCGCAGTCACCGGCTACACCCTCGCGCTGAGCTGGAGCCCCGAGTTCTGCCGTACCCGCGCGGATGAACCCGCCCACGCCATGCAATGCGGCGGGGAGCGCGGGAGCTTCGGCCTTGTCGTCCACGGGCTGTGGCCCGAAGGTGCCAAGGGCTGGCCGCAGTGGTGCGGGGCGAAGACACCGCTCTCCCCCGCCGAGGTGCGCGGCGCGATGTGCCTCATGCCCTCAGAACGCCTCGTCGCGCGGCAATGGGCCAAGCACGGCAGCTGCATGGTGCCAGGGCCGGACAGCTACCTCAAGGTCATCCGCATCCTCCACGGCGGGCTGCGCCTGCCCGATTACGACCGCATCAGCCGCGAGCGGGGCCTCACCGCCGGACGCATCCGTGCCGCCTTCGCCGATGCTAACCCCGAATGGCCCGAAAGCGCGGTGGGGGTGGAACTGAACGGGCGCGGCTGGCTGGAGGAACTGCGCCTGTGCTATTCGAAACGCTTCCGCCCCGCCCCCTGCCCCGCTGCCCGGCGCGGTGCGAAGGACAGCGCGCCTGCGAAAATCTGGCGCGGATTGTAAGCCATCGGCGGGCCGGTCAGACCGGTTCCACCGTCGGCCCGTCCGGAGCAGCCACCCTTGCCATCCGGCCAGCGGCGTTGCCGAGCCGGCCCTTCGCCTCGATCAGGGTGGCGCAATCGCCCAGCAAGGTCGGGGGCATGTTGACGAACACGTTCTCGTACCGGCCGGGCGCGATGCAATAGGTCTCGTGATAGATGCCGACAGTCCCGTCATTGCCGACCTTGCGGTTGAAATCGGCCCAGGCCGGCACGTGGCTGCTGTCCTTGGCCTTGGCATAGGCTTCGAGCGCCTCGAATGACCGCCAGTACTGGATGATCACGATCGTCCGCCCGAACCATGTCTTGCTGCCGAGGTAACCCAGCTCCGGCTGCATCGCCAGTTCGCGCAGCATCGTCGCCATGGCCCGGATCGGAGGCAGCCAGCGGTGCACCATCCACCAGCGATTGATCCGCATCCCGATGATGAAGACGACGAAGTCCTCGTCCGTGTGCGCCGTCCAGCGGCCCTTGAGTATGTCCGTCATGCGCCCTCCCCCTGTGTATTTCCGGCCATGCCCAGTCCGGCCCCGATCCTTTGCAAGGCCTGCATCACGAAAGCATCCCGCGCGCCCGGCGCCAGATCCAGCGTGCCCATCGCGTCGGTGCGCAGCAGGCTGACCACCCCGTGCAGGCTCGACCAGGCGAACAGCGCCTCGCTGTCGATGGCTTCGCGGTCGGGCGTTTCGCCCCGTGCTGCGGGGATCCGCGCCAGCGCCGTGCGCAGCACCTCGAAGGCATCGCGGGCGCCGCGCATCATCTCGGGATGGGCGACGGGATCGGGCAGGCTACCGCCGAACATCAGGCGATACTTGAGCGGTTCGGTCAGGGCGAAACGGACATAGGCGAGGCCCATCGCAAGGCTATCCGCCGCCGGATCGGCAGTGCAGGGCGCGGCGCGCAGGGCGGCGGCGAAATCGGCATAGGCGCGGCGCACGATCTCGGCCAGCAGGTGATCGCGGCTGGCAAAGTGCCGGTAGGGCGCCTGATGCGAAACCCCGATCCGGCGGGCCACTTCGCGCAGGCTGAGCCTTTCGACCCCCGCGGTGTTGATGATCGCCATCGCTTCGGCAAGGCAGGCCTCGCGCAGATCGATGCCGGCGCTCTTCTGGGTGCGGGCCATCATCGCCCCAGCGTGATCCGCAGGTGGGCGGTCACGCCGCTTCCGGTTGCGAAGGCGGCAGCGGTTACGAGAGACTCTGTCGGCATGGCCTGCGCCCCTGACGGGTTGACACTGTCAACCTGATAGCGGTTGCGTTGACAGTGTCAACCCGGTGCCGGGGCCCCGCTTTCCCTTCTTGCGCAGGCGCGCAAAAGGGCGGGCGGGCTTGCGCTTTTTCAAACAGATACGCATCATCGCTGCAGAACCCCCGGCCAGTTCGCAGCCTTGCGGACGGCTGTTTCACCCTCGCAAGGAGTCGACGTTTCATGAATGCCACCAATTCCGTCTGGTCGCTGGCCCTTGGCGTCCTGTTCCTGCTGATCGTGCTGGTCGGCGGCGGGCTCGGGTCGTGCGCGGCCTATAACTCGGTCCGCGTCTGGAATGCCGAGACCGCGGGCGAGGCCGAACTGGCGCAGGCGCGGCAGAACCGCCAGATCGCCACGCTGGAGGCCGAGGCCAAACTGGAAAGCGCCAAGCTGCTCGCTCAGGCCGAGATCGAGCGCGCCAAGGGCGTTGCCGAGGCCAACCGCATCGTCGCTGACGGGCTGGGCGGGCCGGAGGGCTATCTGCGCTATCTCTATATCGAGAACCTCAGCCAGTCGCAGGGCCAGATCATCTATGTGCCCACCGAAGGCGGCTTGCCGATTCTCGAAACCGGGCGGCGCGCCGCGCCTGCGGGGCAATAGCCGCCGATCCCAACGCAGGTCGGAAACCTGGGTTCTGGCAAAGCGCGGGTGCGGGCCTGATGGAAAGGCCTTGCACAGGGCAAGACAGAACCGGGGGACCGACCGACCATGCTCAAATGGCAGAGGCGCATCGCCGCCAATTCGGTGAAGGCCTGCGTTCCTTTCCAGAACGAGCTGCGCAAGCTGAAGCACGCAATCCGTCCGCCGGTGCCGGGGCGGCATCATGAACTGGTGCTCGATGGGATCATCGAACAGATCGCGATGATCCGGGACGCCGGGGGGCGGATCGAGGGCGCGCGGGTGCTGGAGATCGGCAGTGGCTGGATCCCGGTCGCGCCGCTGGTTTACCGCATCGCGGGCGCGCGCGCTGTGGTCCTATCGGACCAGCACCGGCTGCTGCACCCCAATTCGGTCGCGGCGGCGGCGGCGTTCCTGCTGGCGCGCCGCGAGCGGCTGGCAAAGGCGCTTGGCGTGACACCGGCAAGGGCGGCGCAGGTGCTGGACGTGCCGCTCGAAGGCGGGCTTGATGCCATGCTCGCGGTGCTCGGCCTGGAATATGTGGTGCCGCTGGATGCGGGGACGCTGACCGGGCGGATCGACCTTGCCTATAGCCACACCGTGCTCGAACATATCCCGCCCGCGACGCTGGCGGAAATCTTCGCGCTGGTGCGCGCGCGGTTGGGACCGGGCGGGCTGTTCTGCAACGGGATCGACAATTCCGATCACCGGCGCTGCTATGATGCGGATCTGCCGATCGTCGATTTCCTGCGCTATTCCGAACGGGCGTGGAAGATGCAGTGCATCAACCCGCAGGATTACACCAACCGCCTGCGCCATTCGGATTATGTCGCGCTGCTGGAAGAGGCGGGGTTCGACATGCTGGATGCCCGTGCTCACGTGGCGCACGAAGCCTTGGCGGGGATTGCGTCGGCGGACCTGCCCGAACGTTTCCGCGACAAGGCGCCAGAGGATCTGTGCACCACCTGGAGCCTGATGCTCGCGCGCGCCTGACCGGCGCCAGACCCCTCCTTGTGACCCCCTCCAGACCCCTTCCAGACCCCGCGCTGGTGCCGTCCGGGGCGGGTTTTTGCCGCTGTTTCACGTGAAACAATGCGGCCCTAGCGCCGCTCGCGGAAAAACGCCTTGAGCAGGGCCGCTGCCTCGTCTTCGCCGATCCCGGAATAGACCTCGGGCCGGTGGAGGCATTGCGGCTGGTCGAACACCCGCGCCCCATGCTCGACCGCGCCGCCCTTGGGATCGCTGGCGGCGTAATAGAGGCGGGCGATGCGGGCGTGGGCAATGGCCCCAGCGCACATCGCGCAGGGCTCCAGCGTCACCCACAGCTCGCAGCCGGTCAGGCGCTCGTCGCCCAGCGCCTGCGCGGCGCGGCGGATGGCGAGGATTTCGGCATGGGCGGTGGGATCGTGATCGGTGCGGGGAGAGTTATGCGCCTCGGCGATGACTGCGCCGTCCTTCACGACGACCGCACCGATCGGCACCTCCCCCGCCTCGGCCGCGGCACGCGCGGCGGCAAGCGCGCGGGGCATGAAGCTGCGGAACGGATCCGCGCTCATGCCCCGCCCGCCTGCTGTGCGTTATTCGTCGCCGGTGACGGGTGTCCCCTTGGCATCGCCCGGCATTTTGACATCGACATCGGGAACCTCGATCGTCTTCTCTTCGGTGCCGACCTCGACCTCGGCGGTCTCGACGTCGAACTCCGGCGCCTGCCCGCCCTTGACCTCGACCTCGGGCAGCTCGGCTTCCTTGGTCTGGTCGACATCGCACGCAGCGAGCCCGATTGCCAAGGGGGCGATGAGGCTGGTGATGATGATGCGCTTCATATTGTATGTCTCCTTGTCGCCTGGCCACACGGGCGGCGTCCCCGTTCCCGCCTGTTGCCAGATGGGCCGCGAATGCAGGCGACAGACGGCTTCGAGGCCATTACATGGGTTAGGCGCGGCAGGGCCGGCCCCCGCACAGGCGCAACTTGCTTGACGATTCGCCCCTGCGCCGTTATGCGCGCCGCTTTCCTTGCCCGGGTTCGTGCCCGGGCCCGATCTTTACGAGAAGAGACACACCATGTCGCGCATCTGCGAACTGACCGGCAAGGGTCGCCAGGTCGGCCACAACGTGAGCCACGCCAACAACAAGACCAAGCGCGTCTTCCTGCCCAACCTGCAGAACGTGACGCTGATGAGCGAAAAGCTGGAGCGCAGCTTCAAGTTCCGCGTCTCGACCCACGGTCTGCGCTCGGTCGAGCACAATGGCGGGCTCGACAACTGGCTGCTCAAGACCAGCGACGAAAAGCTTTCGGCCAACGCGCAGAAGGTGAAGCGCGAGCTGATCAAGGCGCAGGCCGCGGCCTGATTGCCGCCGTCCTTCGGGACGCGCGAATCGGTTTCAGACGAATCGGGAGAGCGTCCGGGTTTCCGGGCGCTTTTTCCTTATGGGGCGGGCGCAGGGCCGGGCCAGTCGAACCGGATCAGCAGGCTGCGCTGGAACACCGAAAAGTTGTCATCGGCGATAACCCACAAGGCGCCGCGTGCCGGATCATCGGGTGAGGGCACGAAGGCGATCCCCTCGAAATTGTCGGCAAGCATGCCGCCGCTCATGCGCTGGATGATGCGCGCCCGCCACGGTTGTCCGGGGCGAATCCCGCGCGGATCGGCAATCGCAATGGCAGTGTCGAATCGCGGGGGCAGGGCATATTCGACCCGCCGCAGCAGGATCAGCACCCGCCCGTCGGGCACCTGCGCGGCATCGACTGGATCATAACCGGCGGGCGCTGCGAATCGGAAGGCGCGCGGCTTGCCCGGGCCGAGCGGATCGCCGAGGTACATCAGACCTTGGTGCAGCGTGTCGCTGCCATCCTCCGGCCCTTCGGCGATCACCAGGAAGCGGCCATCGGCGAGGCGCTCCATCGTCTCTGCCCCGCTGTTCGCGCTCCACTCCGCCATCGCGGGTGGCGCGTTGATGCGGCGGGTCCCGTCAGGAGCGAAGCGCATCACGACATTGTCGTTCTCGAATCCCGCCCACAATGTCCCTGTTGCCGGATCGCGGGCGAGGGATTCGAGGTCGATGATCTCCGCGCGCGGCCCTTTGCGGACACCCACGAAGCGATAGCTGCCGGGCACTGCGCGCGGAGTGCCGCCCGACAAATCCAGATCGAACAGGAAGCCGCGATCACTCGCGGTGATCAGCGTCCCGTCTTTCCCTGCGACAAGCGCGGAAAAGCCGCCGAACCAGTTGTGCGCCGAAGTGAGTTCCCAGACCCCTGTCAGCGGCAGTTCGCCCGAGGTTCCGCCGCGTGTGGATAGCGGGGTGACAGTCACCGCCGCCCGGTCGCTGCGATCGCCCAAGGGGGTGCGCAGGAAGGTCCCCGGCGCCACACCGAGCGCCACCAAAGCGATCAGCAGCACACGCCATCGCCGCGCGCGCGACGGGGGCACCGCGCGGGGGCCTTCGGCGTTCATCGATAGGATGCTTCAGGTGAGGCCGAGCAGGCGGCGCGTGGCGATCTCGGGGGAGGCATAGGGCTCCTGCCGCTCGGCACTCCAGTAGCGTAGCTCGGCGAGCGGGATCGCCTCTCCGGTCACGGCGCAGAGCACATGGCTTCCCGGCCGCAGCACCCGGAAGCTGGAGGGGCCGTAGTAAAGCTTGGCGGCCTTGTCGGAGGGGGTCATCAGCATGGGACCTCTGATAGCACTCTGCGGCTAACCGAACAAATCATCTTGGGCAGGGGATGATGCGGAGGGACGCTTGCGGGGTGGCGGCGCGGATCGCGGGGCGGTTGCTGCCGGATCATCACCGGGGACCGCCGCAAGCGTGCCGTCACGGAATTGCAGCTGCAAGAGCGCCTCGCCTGCCGCTTCGGCGCGGGTGGTGAGCGCCTTTCCGGATGCATCGCGGATGATCGCATAGCCGCGCTCCAGCGGCTTCTCGGGGTGCAGCTGGCTCATCACCCGGGTCAGCGCGGCGAGGCGGTGGGTGCCATCGCGCAAGGGGCGTTCGATCAGGGCGGGGGCAAGGCGCGCGCGGTCAAGCCGTCGCTGCGCCTCGGCGGAGGTGCGGGCCAGCAAGCTGGGGGAGAGCCGCGCCGCCGCCCCTGCCAGCCGCTCGCGCCCCTTGGCCGAACGGTCGCCGAGCGCGCGGCGCAGACGCTCCGACAGCTCGTCCAATCGCTGGGCTTGCGGTTGCAGCAGGTTTTCGGGACGAGGCAGCAGCCGGACGCGGGCGGCGAGGCGTTCCCGCCCCAGCTCGACCGGACGATACACCGCGCGGCGCTGGCGGGCGGCGAGATCGGTGAGCGTGAAGGCGAGATCCGCGCGCACCGGCACCGCCATCTCGGCGGCCGCGGTGGGCGTGGGGGCGCGGCGATCGGCGGCGAAATCGGCCAGTGTGGTGTCGGTCTCGTGCCCGACGGCGCTGATGACGGGGATCGAGCATTCGGCGATGGCGCGGACCACCACTTCCTCGTTGAAGCTCCACAAATCCTCGATCGACCCGCCCCCGCGCGCGACAATCACCACGTCCGGGCGCGGAACAGGACCGCCGGGCTGGAGCGCGGAGAACCCGCGCACCGCAGCCGCCACCTGCTCGGCCGCGCCATTGCCCTGAACCAGCACCGGCCAGACGATCACGTGGCTCGGGAAGCGGTCGGCCAGGCGGTGCAGGATGTCGCGGATCACCGCGCCGGTGGGCGAGGTGACCACGCCGATCACCTGCGGCAGAAACGGCAGGCGGCGCTTGCGACCTGCGTCGAACAGCCCCTCCGCCGCCAGCCTGGCACGGGTCTTCTCCAGCAGCGCCAGCAGCGCGCCCTCGCCCGCCAGTTCCAGCGAATCGATCACGATCTGGTATTTCGAGCGCCCCGGATAGGTGGTCAGCTTGCCGGTCGCGATCACCTCCAGCCCGTCCTCGGCGCGGAAGTTCATGCGCGCGGCATTGCCCTTCCACATCACCCCGTCGATCACCGCGCCTTCATCCTTGAGGGCGCAGTAGAAATGGCCCGATGCGGCGCGCTTTACCCCGGAAAGCTCGCCCCGCAGCCGCACGAAGCCGAAGCGGTCCTCCACCGTGCGCTTCAGCAGCGCGGATATCTCGCTGATGGTAAGCGGCTGGGCGTTGTCGCCCTGACGCTCTCGGGCTACGAGCGCCGCATCGTTAAGACCTTTTGGGTCATCACTGTTCGGCGGAGGCGCCATGAATATCCTGCTTCTTGGTTCGGGAGGCCGCGAACATGCGCTGGCATGGCAGCTGGCGCAATCCCCGGGACTTGCGAAACTCTACGCCGCCCCCGGAAATCCCGGCATCGCCGAAGAGGCCGAGATCGTCGCGCTCGAAGTGACCGACCATGCGGCGGTGATCGCCTTTTGCGCCGAGCGTGCCATCGATCTTGTGGTGGTCGGACCCGAGGCTCCGCTGGTGGACGGGCTTTCGGACTCGCTGCGCGCGGCAGGTGTGCCGGTGTTTGGCCCCTCGCAGGCCGCAGCCCAGCTCGAAGGCTCCAAGGGCTTCACCAAGGATCTGTGCGCCCGCGCCGGGATCCCCACCGCCGGTTACGTGCGCACCTCCTCGTTGGAAGAAGCCCGTGCCGCGCTTTCCCGCTTTGCCGCACCTTACGTCCTCAAGGCCGATGGCCTTGCGGCGGGAAAGGGCGTGGTGATCGCCGCGACACTCGAAGAGGCCGAAGAAACGCTTGCCGACATGTTCGGCGGCGGCTTCGGGGGCGCGGGCGCGCAGGTGGTGATCGAGGAGTTCATGGAGGGCGAGGAGGCGAGCTTCTTCGCGCTCACCGATGGGACCACCATCGTCCCCTTCGGCTCTGCGCAGGATCACAAGCGCGTCGGCGACGGTGACACCGGCCCCAACACCGGCGGGATGGGTGCCTATTCCCCCGCCCCGGTCCTCACGAACGAATTGCAGGCCCGCGTCATGGCCGAAATCATCGAGCCCACGGTGCGTACCATGCGCGAGGAGGGCAACCCCTATCAGGGCGTGCTCTTCGCCGGGCTGATGCTGACCGCGCAAGGCCCCAAGCTGATCGAATACAACGCCCGCTTCGGCGATCCCGAATGCCAGGTGCTGATGATGCTGCTGCGCGACGATCTGGCGCACATCATGTGGCTGTGCGCGACCGGAAAGCTGGATGAGCTGGACGCGGAGTCGCCCGAATTCGAAGCGGTCTATGCGCTCACCGTGATCATGGCCGCCAAGGGCTACCCCGGCACACCCGAGAAAGGCGGCGCGATCGACATTTCGGCCTGCGACCAGACGGGCGCGAGGGATCAACGCCACCTCAAGATCTTCCACGCCGGAACCGCGCTGAAGGACGGCGCGCTGGTGGCGAACGGCGGCCGCGTGCTCGCCGTCACCGCGACCGGTGCGAGCGTGACCGAAGCGCAGGCCATGGCCTATGCGGCGGTGGACGCGATCAACTTCCCCTCGGGCTTCTGCCGCCGCGACATCGGCTGGCGCGAAGTCGCTCGGGAAGCGGCAGCGCGAAATTGATCCCGATCAAGGAAAGCGCAGCGCCGCAGGAGGATAGAAGCAGTATGACCGAGAACCGCCTGACCCGCTTCGCAATCCCCGTCGCTCTCTTGCTGGCGCTGGGGGCCTGCCAGACGCCGGGAACCGACAATCCGCCGCCGATGGTCGGCAAGGCGACCTCGCCCTCGCCCGATACGCGCGCGCCCGCCTTTGTCGAGGCGGCTTGCGGGGGGTGCCACGCGGTCGAGCCGCCGTTCCTCTCTCCCAACCCGCGCGCGCCCAGCTTCGCCGCGATCGCCAACCGACGGGGGTTGTCGGAAAGGTCGCTGGCCGACTGGCTGGCCGAGGCGCACAATTACCCCGAGGACATGGATTTCACCCTGACCCGCAAGCAGATCGACCAGATCGCGGCCTATATGGTGACCCTGCGCGAGGCGGGCTACGTGCCCGACGAGTGACGCGCGGCCAGACCCTGTCCACGCCCCTGCCAGACCCGCGCTAGGCCGGTCTTGACCCTATGCAGACCCTGTGCAGGCCTATCCAGACCCCCAAGCAGTGATGTTTCACGTGAAACATCACTGCTTGGGGCGCCGAGTCAAAGCCGCTCGTCCATCAGCTTGAGCATGTCCGCTTCGGGCCGCGGGCCGTAGTGCGAGATCACTTCCGAGGCGCAGATCGCCCCGCGCTTGAGGCAGCGGGTCAGCGGCTCGCCCTTGGCATAGCCCGACAGGAACCCGGCGGCGAACTGGTCGCCCGCGCCGGTGGTGTCGACCACCTTCATGACCGGCACGGCGGCCACTTCGGCGCGTTCGCCATGGGCGATGGCGACAGCGCCCTTTTCCGAGCGGGTGGCAACCAGCACCGGCACCTTGCCCGCAACCGCCGCGAGGCCTGCCTCGAAATCGTCCTCGCCGGTCAGGGTCGCCAGCTCGGTCTCGTTGACGAAGAGGATATCGATGATCCCTTCCTCGATCATGGCGCGGAAATCGTCACCGTGACGGTCGATCACGAAGCTTTCCGAGGCGGTGAAGGCGATCTTGCGCCCGGCATCGCGCGCAACCTCGATGGCGCGGCGCATGGCGCGGCGGGGCTCTTCCGGGTCCCACAGATAGCCTTCGAGATAGAGGATCGCGGCGCTGGCGATCAGCTCTTCGTCGAGCGCGGTGGCGGGGAGGAACTGGCCTGCGCCGAGGAAGGTGTTCATGGTCCGCTCGCCATCGGGGGTCACGAAGATCAGCACGCGGCCCGTGGCGGGCTCGCCCTCACGCGCCGGGGTATCGAAATCGATGCCGGTAGCGCGCATGTCGTGGCGGAACACCTTGCCGAGCTGGTCTTCGGCGACCTGCCCGATGAAGGCGCATTGCAGGCCGAGCGTGGCCAGGCCGGCCAGCGTGTTGGCTGCCGACCCGCCCGAAAGCTCGCGCGCGGGCGGCATGGCTTCGTAAAGCTCCTCGGCCCGCGCCTCGTCGATCAGGGTCATCCCGCCGCGGTTCAGCTGGAGTTCGGTGATCAGCTCTTCCTCGCAGGAAGCGATCACGTCGACCACGGCATTGCCGATGGCGATAACGTCGTAGCGGGGCGGGGTGGTGTCGGGCACTGGCAGGCTTCCTTGGCTGGGTGTTTGCGGGCGCGCCTAGCCGCGTTCGGCCGCCGCGCCAAGCGATCTGTGTGCGGCGCAGCATGGCCGCGTTGACTTCGCCCGTTCCGCCAAGCATCGGGCAGGGCATGTCCGCAGTCCTTTCCGCCATTGCCAAGGCCTTTGGCCAACTCGGCGACCGTGCCGTTGTCGCGGTGGCGGTGAAGAGCATCGCCATAACGCTGGCGCTGTTCGCGGGAGCGGGGGCGGGAATCTATGTCGGGCTCGACCGGTTGGCGCGCAGCGATTGGGCTGCGGCCATGGTCCCCGAAAGCTTGGCCGGAACGGCAGCCGTGCTGGTGTGGCTGATCGTGAGCCTTGTCGCGTTCTGGCTGCTGTTCCGGGTAACTGCACTGGCGGTGCTCCAGTTCTTCGCCGACGAGGTGGTGGCTGCGGTAGAAGCACGGCACTATCCCGCGCTGGCGGCCTGCGCCCGGCCTCTACCTTTCGTCCGCGAGGCGGCGGTGGCAAGCCGGAGTCTGCTGCGCGCTCTGGGCTACAATCTGCTCGCGCTGCCGCTGGCAGCGGTGCTGGTTTTCACCGCGATCGGCCCGGGGCTGGTGTTCCTTGCTGTCAATGCGGTGCTGCTCGGGCGGGAGCTGACCGACATGGCGTGGCTGCGACATTGCGAGGGGGCCGAACGTGACAATCCGGTGCCGCGCGCCGAGCGCGTCCTGCTGGGCGCGGCGGTGGCGGGGTTGATGCTGGTGCCGGTTCTCAACCTTGTCGCGCCGCTGGTGGGCGTGGCGGCGGGGACGCATCTGGTGCTGCGCCGGATCGGGAGGCAACACTGATGCGCTCGCGGGGGATGATCGCAGCGATGATCGCGGCCCTGCTGGCCGGCTGTGCGAGTGGCGGAGGGAAGCCTGCGCCGTCTTCGCGCGGGGCGGTGCGTCCGGCCACCGCGCCGCGCAGTTCCATTGTCGTGGTGCCCGAGGTAATGGGCGCCGCCGGGCTTGGCGGGGTGATCGGATCGCGCGCCGATGCGCTGACCGGCCGTTTCGGTCAGCCCCGCATCGATCTGGCCGAGGGCGATGCCCGCAAGCTGCAATTTGCGGGCCGCTCCTGCGTGCTCGACATCTACCTCTACCCCGTCGCCGCTGCTGCCGAGCCGACCGCGACCCATGTCGAGGCGCGCCTGCGCCAGGGCGGTGCGCCGGCCGATCCGGGCGCCTGCATCCGGGAGGTGGAGCGGCGATAAGCTGCCCGGTAACTCCGCCTTAAGCCTGTTCGTGGCATGGCGTGCCTGAATTCTCAGGGGATAGACCGGCATGACCACCCAATTCATCGACATCGCCCAGCGTGCGGCAGCGGACGGCCAGATCACCGCCGACGAACTGCTCGCGCTGCGCCGCGAAGGCTGGGGCGACGGCATCATCACCCGCGAGGAGGCCGAGGCGCTGTTCGCGGTCAACACCGCGCTGAGGGACAGGAGCACCGAATGGTGCGATTTCTTCGTTGAGGCGATCGGCGAATTCGTCCTCAACGGCACCCCGCCGCGGCTGCAATGTTCGCTCGAGGAAGCCGAGTGGCTGATCGCCCAGATCGACCATGACGGTGTAGTCGAAAGCGTGGTCGAACTCGAAACCATGGTGCGCATCATTGAGCGCGCGGAGAACGTGCCCGACCGGCTCAAGAACTACGTGCTCGAACAGATCGAGCGCGAGGTGCTGACCGGCACCGGCCCGACCCGCTGCGGCGGAGAGCTCAGCGCGACCCACATCAGCGCCGCCGAATGCCGCATCATCCGCCGCGTGATCTTCGCCAGCGGCGGCTGCGCCCCGGCGGCTGTCTCGCGCTTCGAGGCGGAGATGCTGTTCCGCCTCAAGGATGCGACCCTGGCTGAGGAAAACGCCGCCGAGTGGGACGACCTGTTCATCGATGGTGTCGCCAATTTCATGAAGGGCTTCATTCTGCCCAACGCCCAGCTTGGCCGCGAACGCACATTGGAACTGGAAGCTTTCGTTGCCGACAATCAAGCCAATGTCGGCCGCTTCATGGGCCGCGTGATCCGCGAGCTGCCCAATGTCGGCAACCATTTCGGCAAGGTGTTCGGCAAGAAGCAGCCCAAGCCCGAACACACCTATATCGAGGCCCTCGCGATCGAAGGCGAGAAGGTCACCGATTACGAGAGCGAATGGCTCGACAGCATGGTTCAGGCCGATGGCGAGGTGGACGAGCTGGAAAGCCGCTTGATCGCGCGGCTGGCGGAAGAGGGCTGAGGCTTAACTGTCGAACTCCAGCGGGGCGGCGGCGCCCCCCTGCTTCGGGAGCGGCCCGCGTGGCGGGATGGCAGGGACGGCGATGCCCGCTTCAGGCGGCTTGCGCGACCGTTTGCCACCCAGACTGTCTTTGAGCGCGGCCAGATGCGCGATTTCGGCGCGTAGCAAGATGCGCTCCTCGCTATCAGTGGCGACGCCGAGCTTGAACCGCAAGGTGGCCAATTCGTGCTCGATGAGCGCTGCGACGTGCAAGGCTTCGGCGTGATGTCGCAAGTCGCGCTGGACCCGGGCCGTTCGTTCTTCGTGCGTGCGCTGCTGCGCGATACGCTCCATCTCGAACCGGTATCGGCGCTCGTTCTCGATCGTGCGCGCCGCGATGGTGCGGCGAAGCTGGCCAGCGCCTCGCATCAGCTCTTCAAAGCTCTGTTTGGGATTTGGTTTCTTGTTCGCCATGATGGTGCCTTATCACACCAACACAGCAAAGGCGAATCCGCCTCACACCATGAAGCTCTCGCCGCAGCCGCAGGCGCCCTTGGCGTTGGGGTTCTCGAACACGAAGCCAGCGGTGAAATCGTCCTCGCGCCAGTCCATGACGCTGCCGACGAGGTAGAGCACCGAAGCGCCGTCGATGTAGAACACGCCGCCGGGGGTGACGATCTTCTCGTCGAACTTCGCCTCGGTGGTGACGTAGTCGACCGAATAGGCGAGGCCCGAACAGCCC
>Ga0114986_1000107_pt1 | contig 22247 bp, 22 predicted proteins | sample Shrwel1BS1Day17_FD_96988 | JGI IMG/M metagenome (GOLD analysis project Ga0114986, IMG submission 96988) | Subsurface microbial communities from deep shales in Ohio, USA - Utica-3 well 1 S-1-Day17 | ecosystem: Environmental > Aquatic > Deep subsurface > Shale gas/oil reservoir > Produced... | reverse complement strand
CGGATCGGCCGTGTACAGGCCGCGCTGATCGGTCAGGATCACCAGCAGGTCGGCCTCGACCAGATTGGCCACGAGCGCGCCCAGTGTGTCGTTGTCGCCGAACTTGATCTCGTCGTTGACCACAGTGTCGTTCTCGTTGATCACCGGCACCACGCCGAGCTTGAGCAGCGTCAGCAGGGTGGAGCGGGCGTTGAGGTAGCGTTCTCGGTCGGCCAAGTCGGCGTGCGTCAGCAGTACCTGGGCGCTGCCCAGGCCGTGGGCACGAAAACGGGTTTCGTACATCTGCGCCAGCCCCATCTGGCCGACCGCAGCCGCCGCCTGCAGTTCGTGGATCTCGTGCGGCCGGCTGGACCAACCCAGGCGCTTCATGCCTTCGGCAATCGCCCCGCTGGAGACCATGATGACCTCGCGCCCCTCGCGCACCAGGGCCGAGAGCTGACGGCACCACTCGCCGATGGCCACCTCATCCAGGCCGCGGCCTTCGTTGGTGACCAGACTGGAGCCGACCTTGACGACGATGCGACGCGCATCGCGCAACACGTCGGAAGCATTCTTTGAAGTCATTTTGGCTTGCAGACCTCGTCCACAGGGCATGAATAGCTACGAAATAAAGAGCAGATTCTAGGCGTCCGGCACGTCCTTGAAGCGCGGGTCGACCTCGGCCACCGGCGGCTGCTCGGCCACCTGCTGCACCCGGACCTGCTCGTAGACAGCCTTGACCAGCTGATCGCAGCCCTCGTGCGTGAGTGCCGAGATCTGGAATACCGGCCCCTTGTAGCGCATGCGCTTGACGAAGTCCTTGACGCGCGCCTCGCGCTCCTCGGCCGGGATCATGTCGATCTTGTTGAGCACCAGCCAGCGTGGCTTCTCGTACAGCGCGGCGTCGTACTTCTTGAGCTCGGCCACGATGGCCTTGGCCTGCGCCACCGGGTCGGCATTCTCGTCAAACGGTGCGAGGTCGACCACATGGAGCAACAGGCGCGTGCGCTGCAAATGCCGCAGGAACAGGTGCCCCAGACCGGCTCCCTCTGCTGCACCCTCGATCAGCCCCGGCAAGTCGGCCACCACGAAGCTCTGCTCCGGGCCGACGCGTACCACGCCCAGGTTCGGGTGCAGCGTGGTGAAGGGATAGTCGGCAATGCGTGGCCGGGCATTGGAGATGGCCGTGATCAGCGTGGACTTGCCGGCATTGGGCAGGCCCAGCAGGCCGACGTCGGCCAGCACCTTGAGTTCGAGCTTGAGGCTGCGGCGCTCTCCCGGCCAGCCCGGCGTCTTCTGCCGCGGCGCGCGGTTGATGGCACTCTTGAATCGCAGGTTGCCGAAGCCGCCGTCACCGCCCTTGGCAATGGTGATGACCTCGCCCGGCGTCAGCAGCTCGAACAACACCTCGCCGGTTTCTGCGTCACTGATGATGGTGCCCACCGGCATCTTGAGCGTGATGTCGTCACCGGCGGCGCCGAACATGTCCGAACCCATGCCATGCTGGCCGCGCTTGGCCTCGAAGCGGCGCGTGTAGCGGAAGTCAACCAGGGTGTTGAGGTTTGGGTCGGCCACCGCGAAGACGTGGCCGCCGCGCCCGCCGTCACCGCCGTTCGGACCGCCGAACTCCTTGTACTTCTCATGCCGGAACGAGACGCAGCCGTTCCCCCCATCGCCAGCGGCAATATCGATAAATGCTTCGTCGACGAACTTCATGAGAGTAATTTTCCCAGATGGCAACCGGCTAGCGGGTTGCGTTACAGGCCACTTCGCATCCCGAAGTTAAACACAGGAGGCCTAAAACAAAAACCCTGCGCGGATGGCGCAGGGTTTCGCAGGGGGAACGTTAGCCGTCAGCTCAGGCTGCGGTCACATTCACCGTGTGCTTGTTCAGCGCACCTTTGGTGGTAAACGACACTTGGCCGTCCACGAGCGCAAACAGGGTGTGGTCCTTGCCGATACCGACATTGGTGCCGGGATGGAACTTGGTACCGCGCTGGCGCACGATGATGGAGCCGGCGCTGATCTGCTGGCCGCCAAAAGCCTTCACACCGAGCATCTTGGGCTTGGAATCGCGCCCGTTTCGCGTAGAGCCGCCGCCTTTTTTCTGTGCCATGACTGCTGCCCCTTATGCAGAAATTGCGCCGATTTGCAGTTCGGTGAACTGCTGACGGTGCCCTTGACGTTTCTGATAGTGCTTGCGACGACGCATCTTGAAGATGTGAACCTTGTCGTGCTTGCCGTGCGCCACCACAGTGGCTTTGACAGTCGCGCCGGACACCAAGGGCGTACCCACCTTCAGTTCAGCGCCGTTGCCGACAGCCAGAACCTGGTCGATGACGATCTCTTGGCCTACGTCCGCAGCAATCTGTTCTACTTTAATTTTTTCGCCAGCAGCAACGCGATATTGCTTGCCACCGGTTTTTATGACCGCGTACATGTTGACCTCTTAGAAAGAACTCCACGGACGAATTTCCGCAGAGCCCAAAAGTATAACATAGTTTGGGATTACTAACATCTTCCCGTCGCCCGCCAAGATGGGCCAGGCGCCCGGGCTTCCTATAATCAGCGCCACCTACCGGTTTTCATGCCCGCCCAAGTGACCCCATCCCATCCAGCCAACCCGCTCACTCTGATCGCCGACGACATGCGCGAGGTGGACCACGTCATCGCCCGCCGCCTCGATTCGGGCGTTCCGCTGGTCGGTCAGGTTTCGCAGTACATCATTGCCGCTGGTGGCAAGCGGCTGCGCCCGGCCCTGCTGCTGCTGGCCTGCGGCGCCCTGGGCTACCGCGAATCGCAGCGCTTCAGCCTCGCCGCGGTGGTGGAGTTCATCCACACCGCCACGCTGCTGCACGATGACGTGGTGGATGAGTCCGTCCTGCGCCGCGGCAACCCGACTGCCAACGAAACCTTCGGTAACCCGGCCAGCGTGCTGGTGGGCGACTTCCTCTACTCGCGCGCCTTCCAGATGATGGTGGAGGCGCAGAGCATGCGCATCATGCAGGTGCTGGCCGACGCCACCAACATCATTGCCGAAGGCGAAGTGCTGCAGTTGATGAACATGCACAACGCCGGACTGGACGAAGCCGGCTACCTTCAGGTCATCCGCTCCAAGACCGCCAAACTGTTCGAGGCCAGCGCCCGTGTCGGGGCCATCCTGGCCGGCGCATCGCCCGAGCTGGAAGCCGCCTGCGCCGACTACGGTCAGGCCTTGGGCACCGCGTTCCAGGTCATTGACGACGTGCTTGACTATGCTGGCGATGCCGCCGTCATGGGCAAGAGCCTGGGCGACGATCTGCGCGAAGGCAAGGCCACCTTGCCACTGATCGCCGCCATGCAGCGCGGCACCGACAGCCAGCGCACCCTGATCCGCGACGCCATCGAAAACGGTTCCGTCTCGCAACTGGAGGAGGTCATCGCCGTGGTGCGGCAGACCGGAGCGCTGGATGTCTCGCGCCAGGCCGCCGCCCGCGACGCGGAACGCGCCATGGCTGCCGCACGGCAACTTCCTGCCGGACCCCACACCGAGAGTCTGCTACAATTAGCGGCTCAATTGCTGGAGCGCCAGTCCTAGCACGGCGTGTCAGTGGCAATTGATTTCGGAATGTAGCGCAGCCTGGTAGCGCACTTCGTTCGGGACGAAGGGGTCGGAGGTTCGAATCCTCTCATTCCGACCAGTTTTCTCTCGACGATCCACCACGGATCGTCCTTTGAGCCGGGACTGGGATCACCAGGTCCCTCCCCACGTCACCGACCTCCCTATCCGACACCTGTTGTGCTGCAACGTCTGCTTGCAATTTGCCGTCCGGGCTCAGATTTACATCAGACAGGCAATCGGCGATGATCCAAGGGTTTCCCTCCGGAACCCAGAACATCCCGCCACATGGCCGCTGTCGACACCGCTGCTCAACGAGATTCCGCCACCATCGCCCTGCCCGGCCTGGGTCGCGCCCTGATTCTGGCCGGCAAACTGGGGCAGCAATCGGCAGAAGACATCTGCCGCCGGGCCGACAGCAAGCACAGCAGTTTCATCGCCGAGTTGATGGAGTCGGGTGCCGTGTCGCCGGCCGATCTGGCCCACACGGTGTCGACTGCCTTTGCCGCCCCCTTGATCGACCTGAACGCCATCGATCCGCAACGGCTGCCGCAGGGCGCCCTCGACAGCCGGATCTGCCAGGCGTTCCGGGTCGTCGTCCTGAGCCGGCGCAACAATCGCCTGGTCGTCGCCACGGCCGACCCGTCGGACCAGGAAGCGGCCGAGAAGATCAAGTTCACCAGCCAGCTGGGCGTGGACTGGGTCATTGCAGAGTACGACAAGCTGATCAAGCTGGTCGAGGCCCAAGCCAAGACGGTGGCCGAGACCATGGATCACCTGATCGGCAGCGACTTCGAGTTTGACGACATCAGCGCGGACACGTTGGACAATGCCGAGGCGCCGAGTTCGGAAGTCGATGATGCACCGGTGGTCAAGTTCCTGCACAAGATGCTGCTCGACGCCATCGGCATGCGGGCCTCGGACCTGCATTTCGAGCCCTACGAACACCACTACCGGGTGCGCTTTCGCATCGACGGCGAGTTGCGCGAAATCGCCTCGCCGCCGATCGCCATCAAGGACAAGCTCGCGTCCCGCATCAAGGTCATCTCCAAGCTTGACATCTCCGAGAAGCGCGTGCCGCAGGACGGCCGCATGAAGCTCAAGATCGGGCCGGAGCGGGTGATCGACTTCCGCGTCAGCACCCTGCCTACCCTGTTCGGCGAAAAGATCGTGATCCGCATACTGGACCCGAGCAGCGCCCGCCTGGGCATCGAGGCGCTGGGCTATGAACCCGAGGAAAAGGAAAGGCTGCTCAAGGCCATCCATCGCCCCTACGGCATGATCCTGGTCACCGGCCCCACCGGTTCAGGCAAGACGGTGTCGCTCTACACCTGCCTGAACCTGTTGAACCAGCCCGGGGTCAACATCGCCACCGCGGAAGACCCGTCGGAGATCAACCTGCCGGGGGTCAATCAGGTCAACGTCAACGAGAAGGCGGGGTTGACCTTCGCTGCCGCGTTGCGGTCGTTCCTGCGTCAGGACCCGGACATCATCATGGTGGGCGAGATCCGTGACCTGGAGACGGCCGACATCGCCATCAAGGCAGCGCAGACCGGCCATCTGGTGCTGTCCACGCTGCACACCAACGACGCGCCGACCACACTGACACGCTTGCGCAACATGGGCATAGCGCCCTTCAACATCGCTTCCAGCGTGATCGTGATCACGGCCCAGCGCCTGGCGCGTCGCCTGTGCGCCAGCTGCAAGGCGCCGGCCGACATGACTCCTCAGGCACTGCTCGACGCCGGCTTTGACAGCAACGAACTCGATGGCTCATGGGTCTGCTACCGGCCGGTGGGCTGCTCGGCCTGCAACCAGGGCTACAAGGGCCGGGTCGGCATCTACCAGGTCATGCCGATCAGCGAGGAGATCCAGCGCATCATCCTGCGTGACGGCTCGGCGCTGGACATCGCCCGCCAGGCCAGCGCAGAAGGCGTACGCACGCTGCGCCAATCCGGTCTGCAGAAGGTCAAACAGGGGCTGACTTCACTGGAAGAAGTCCTGGCAGTCACCAACGAATAACGACAAGGAACACAGGGCAAGGCATGGCAACGGCAAAATCCAAGGACAGCAAGGAGTTCACCTTCGAATGGGAAGGCAAGGACCGCAATGGCAAGGCCATGCGCGGCGAAATGCGCGCCAGCGGCGAAAACCAGGTGCAGGCCGCCCTGCGCCGCCAAGGCGTGCTGCCGAGCAAGATCAAGAAGCGCCGCATGCGCTCCGGCAAGGCCATCAAGCCCAAGGACCTTGCCATCTTCACGCGCCAGCTCGCCACCATGATGAAGGCCGGCGTGCCGCTGCTGCAGGCCTTCGACATCGTGGGGCGAGGCAACGCCAATCCCAACGTCACGCGTCTGCTCAACGACATCCGCACCGACGTGGAGACCGGCACCTCGCTCAGCACGGCCTTCCGCAAGTTCCCCATGCACTTCGACAACCTTTACTGCAACCTGGTGGAAGCGGGTGAGCAGGCCGGCATCCTGGACCAGCTGCTGGACCGGCTGGCGACCTACATGGAAAAGACCGAGGCCATCAAGTCGAAGATCAAGTCGGCCCTGATGTACCCGATTTCGGTGGTCGTCGTGGCCATCGTCGTGATCACCGTCATCATGATCTTCGTGATCCCGGCCTTCAAGGAGGTGTTCAGCTCCTTTGGCGCCGACCTGCCGGCACCGACGCTGTTCGTCATCGCCATGAGCGAGTTTTTCGTTGCCTACTGGTGGCTGATCTTCGGCAGCCTGGGCGGCGGCCTCTACTTCTTCTTCCAGGCCTGGAAGCGCAACGAGAAGATGCAGCAGGCCATGGACCGCCTGCTGCTGCGCGTCCCGGTCTTCGGCCCGCTGATCGAGAAATCCATCATCGCGCGCTGGACCCGCACGCTGTCGACCATGTTCGCAGCCGGCGTACCGCTGGTCGAGGCGCTGGACTCGGTTGGCGGCGCGGCCGGCAACTCGGTCTATTTGCGGGCCACGGAAAAGATCCAGCACGAAGTGTCCACCGGCACCAGCCTGACGGCGGCCATGGCCAACGCCAACCTGTTTCCAAGCATGGTGCTGCAGATGTGCTCGATCGGCGAGGAGTCGGGCTCGATCGACCACATGCTGGGCAAGGCAGCCGACTTCTACGAGGCCGAAGTCGACGACATGGTCGCCGGCCTGTCCAGCCTGATGGAGCCCATCATCATCGTGTTCCTCGGCAGCCTGATCGGCGGCATCGTGGTCTCCATGTACCTGCCAATCTTCAAACTGGGACAGGTGGTCTGATGCTGGTCAGTCAAACCGTTGACGCCGGTCTCGCCGGCCTGCTGGGACTGCTGATCGGCAGCTTCCTGAATGTCGTGATCTACCGCCTGCCCAAGATGCTGGAGCGGCAATGGGCTGCGGAATGCGCCGAGCTCAGCGGCCGTCCGGCACCTGAAGCGGAGCGCTTCAACCTGATGGTGCCGCGCTCGCGCTGCCAGAAATGCGGCCACCAGATCCGCTGGTTCGAGAACATACCGGTGCTGAGTTACCTCGCCCTGCGCGGCCGGTGCTCGGTCTGCCACACCCCGATCAGCCTGCGCTACCCGCTGGTTGAGCTGGCCACGGGGGTCCTGTTCGCCTTCAGCGCCTGGACCTGGGGCATCACGCCCACCGGAATGGTCTGGAGTGCGTTTGCAGCCGCCATTGTGGCGCTGGGGCTGATCGACTGGGACACCACCCTGCTGCCCGACGACATCACCCTCCCCTTGCTCTGGGGCGGCCTGATCGCCGCTGCGCTGCAATGGACGAACGTGCCGTTGCCGGTAGCCTTGTGGGGTGCCGCCGCCGGCTATCTCTCGCTCTGGCTGGTCTACTGGTCGTTCAAGCTGGTGACCGGCAAGGAGGGCATGGGCTACGGCGACTTCAAGCTTTACGCCGCGCTGGGCGCGTGGTTCGGCTGGCCGGCCCTGGTACCGATCATCCTGATGGCCTCGGTCATCGGCGCCGTTGTCGGCATCGCCATGAAGTTCAGCAGCGGCTTGCGCGAAGGCGGCTACGTGCCCTTCGGACCTTTTCTGGCCGCCGCCGGACTCACTGCCATGGTGTTCGGGCCACAAAGCATCCTGCGCGTTCTCGGACTGTAACGATGCAGGGCAGCATCCGGCTCGGATTGACGGGCGGCATAGGCAGCGGCAAGAGCACGGTGGCCGCACTGCTGGCCAGCCACGGTGCTGCCGTCATCGATGCCGACGCCATCTCGCGGCAAACCACGGCCAGCGGCGGTGCCGCGATCGAGACCATCCGCCAGATTTTCGGGGCGGCGTTCATCACGCCGGCAGGGGCCCTTGACCGGGAGCGGATGCGGGCCCATGTCTTTCAGGACCCGTCAGCACGGCAACAGCTGGAGCAGATCATCCATCCCCTCGTCGGCCAGGAGACCGAGCGCCAGGCACAAGCTGCGTTGACGGCTGGTTGCCGCTGCATCGTCTTCGACATCCCCCTGCTGGTGGAGTCGGGCCATTGGCGCGCCCGGCTGGACCAGGTGCTCGTGGTGGACTGTCGGACCGAGACCCAGATCGCGCGCACCATGCAGCGCAGCGACCTGAGCCGCGACGCCGTTGTCGCCATCATCACCAGCCAGGCCCGCCGTGCGCAGCGGCTGTCTGCGGCCGACCTCGTGCTGTACAACGACGGCCTGACGTTGGAGCAGCTGGCTCAGGAAGTCCGGCAGTTGGCACGCCGCTTCGGGCTATGATTCGACGTCCGGAAAATACAGCGTGATCATCTACGAATATCCCTTCAACGAGCGCATCCGCACCTACCTGCGTCTGGAACACCTGTTCCAGCGCCTGGCGCAACTGGTGTCGCGTGAGGATGCACTGGATCACCATTACGCCCTGGCGACCATCTTCGAAGTGATGGATGTCGGCGCGCGCGCCGACCTCAAGTCCGATGTGCTCAAGGACCTGGAGAAACAAAAGCAGGTGCTGCACGCCTACCGCAGCAACCCGGCCATCGACCAGAGCGTGCTCGAGTCCGTGCTGCAGCAGATCGAACGCTGCTTCGCCGACCTCAACAGCCTGCCGGGCAAGGCAGGCCACGCCCTGACGGAAAACGACTGGTTGATGAGCATTCGTAGCCGCATCGGCATTCCCGGCGGCACCTGTGAATTCGACCTACCGGCCTACTATGCATGGCAACACCAGGCCAGTGCCGAGCGCCGCGCCGACCTGGAACGCTGGACCGCCACGCTGTCACCATTGGCCGACTCCATTCATTTGCTGCTCAAGCTGCTGCGCGATTCCGGCCTGCCGCAGAAGGTCATGGCCGCTGGTGGCCAGTACCAGCAGAACCTGCCGCAAGGCCGTACGTTCCAGTTGCTGCGTCTGGCGCTGGACCCTTCGCTGGGCCTGATCCCGGAAATCAGCGGCAACCGGCTGATCGTTTCGATCCGGCTCATGCGTCATGAGGCTGATGATCGGCTGCATGCCAGCAATGAGGACGCCGCGTTCGAGCTGACCTTGTGCTCCTGACGACGGATCGTCTGTGCGCGCCGCCTTTCGAAGACCATGAACGACGCCACCGGTTCAAAGCCCACAAGACCCAAACTCGTGCCCTGCCCGACCTGCGGCGGCGACAGTCTTTATGCGCCCAGCAATCCCTACCGCCCGTTCTGCAGTGAACGCTGCAAGCAGATCGACATGGGCGCCTGGGCCAGCGAGGACTTCCGTATGCCAGCCGACGCACCGCCGGACGAACAGGCCTTCGGCGATCCCAAGGCCCAGTAAGCCATTCTGAATAAAAAGGGCCTTCAGCCCCTGAAATATGGGCGCCTCAAGCTACAGAATGTGTAGCAGCCGTGAAACCGCGCTCTTCGGCCAGCCACTGCAGCACGGGCACCGTGCCGGGCAACACCGGAGTGACCTGCACCGGCAACTGCTGCCACGCAAACGCCTGGCCCTCGCGCATCTGCAGCTCACCCTGCCACGCCCACACCTTGCAGAAGTGGAGCTGCACCAAGGCGTGCGGGTAATCGACCAGCTCGACCTTCCAGGGTTGCGCCGCACCGATCACGATGCCAAGCTCCTCCTCCAGCTCACGCCGCAGGGCCTGCGCCACGGTCTCTCCCGCCTCCAACTTGCCCCCGGGGAACTCCCAGTAACCTGCATAGACCTTGCCCGGAGGGCGTGAGGTGAGCAGAAAACTGCCATCGGCCTGCAGCAGCACCCCGACGGCCACCGCCGTTACCGGGCGTTCACTGCCGCCCTCGCGCGGACGATCGGCGTCGGCCACCAACGGGGACCTGTTCATGGTTGCGCCACATGCCGGCCCGCATAGTCGCGGGCGAACTGGTAGGCCACCCGGCCGCTGCGCGAGCCCCGTTCCAGCGCCCAGACCAGCGCCTCGGGCCGGGCGGCTTCGATCGCTGCCACGGCCACCCCAAACGAGGCGAGCCACTGTGCCACGATGGTCAGGTACTCGTCCTGAGAGAAGGGATAGAAGCTGACCCACAGGCCAAAGCGTTCCGAGAGGGAAATCTTCTCTTCCACCACCTCGCCCGGATGGATCTCGCCATCTTCGCTCGGTGCATAGCTGAGGTTGTCCTTCATGTACTCGGGCAACAGGTGGCGCCGGTTGCTGGTGACGTAGACCAGCACATTGGGCGTCGTGGCGGCCACCGAGCCATCCAGGATGGACTTGAGCGCCTTGTAGCCGGGCTCGCCCTCCTCGAAGCTCAGGTCGTCACAGAAAACAATGAACTTCTCAGAGCGCTGGGACACGACCTCCACAATGTCCGGCAGATCGACCATGTCGGCCTTGTCGACCTCGATCAGCCTCAGCCCCTGGTCGGCATAGGTATGCAGGCAGGCACGGATCAGCGAGGACTTGCCGGTACCACGCGCCCCCGTGAGCAACACATTGTTGGCCGGCAGCCCGCGCACGAACTGCTCGGTATTGCGCTGGATCTTCTCCTTCTGCGGCTCAATTTCCTTGAGCTGGTCCAGTCGCATCACGCCCACATGACGCACCGGCTCGATCACACCGTGCCCGGAGCTGCGCTTGCGGTAGCGGAAGGCAATCGACGCCCCCCAGTCCGGCTGGCTCAAGGGTTGCGGCAGGATGGATTCAATCCGCGCCATCAGTTGCTCGGCACGTTCGAGTAGGCGTAGGAATTGTTCGTTCATAGACAACAGTTTATTCGCGAGCACCCGCAGAACCGGCTCTGCCGGGCTGCTGGGTGCGCCCCCTGCAAGGGGGGGTGGCGCGGCGAACGCAGTGAGCGTAGCCTGGGGGTGATCAACTCCGATAGTCGGCGTTGATGGACACGTAGTCGTGGCTGAAGTCGCAGGTCCAGACCGTCTCCTGTACGTCGCCGCGGCCCAGATCGACGCGCACCGTGATCTCGCTTTGCTTCATCACACGCTGGCCATCCTCTTCGCGGTAGGACGGGTTGCGCCCGCCTTGCGTCGCGACATGCACATTGTCCAGGAACAGCTCGATGCGGGTCTGATCCAGATCGGCAATGCCGGCGTAGCCCACTGCGGCCAGAATGCGGCCCAGATTCGGGTCACTGGCGTAAAAGGCCGTCTTGACCAGCGGCGAATGGGCAATGGCATAGGCCACCTGGCGGCATTCGGCAGCCGTCTTGCCGCCCTGCACATGAATGGTGATGAACTTGGTCGCCCCTTCGCCGTCTCGCACGATGGCCTGCGCCAGCTTGCGTGCCACTTCCAGCATGGCGGCCTTGAGCTGTTGCCCCTCCGGGCTGTTCAATGATTCAATCACCGGGTGCGCCGCCTTGTTGCTGGCGATGACGACGAAGGAATCGTTGGTCGACGTATCGCCATCGACCGTGACGCGATTGAACGACCCTTCTGCCAGCTCCAGCGCCAGCTGCTGCATGACTGTCTGGCTGACGCGGGCATCGGTGGCCATGAAACCCAGCATGGTGGCCATGTTGGGCCGGATCATGCCCGCGCCCTTGCTGACACCGGTAACGCTCACGCGCACGCCACCAATCGTCACCTGGGCACCGAAGGCCTTGGACACGGTGTCGGTGGTCATGATGCCTTCAGCCGCGCGCAGCCAGTTGTCCTCGCGCGCGTCGGCCAACGCCGCCGGCAAGCCCGCCTCGATGCGCTCGTGCGGCAGCGGCTCCATGATGACGCCGGTGGAAAACGGCAATACCTGCTCAGGCGCAATGCCCAGCTGGCGTGCCAGCGCCACGCAGGTGCTGCGGGCGCGCGCCAGGCCATCGGCCCCGGTACCAGCATTGGCATTGCCGGTGTTCACGACCATGGCGCGAATGCCCTGGCCGGTGGCCAGATGCTCGCGGCACACCTGCACCGGCGCGGCGCAGAAACGGTTCTGCGTGAACACACCGGCTACCGACGCCCCCTCGTCCAGCAGCACCACCGTGAGGTCCTTGCGGTTGGCCTTGCGTACCCCCGCCTCGGTGACGCCGATGCGTACACCGGCGATCGCATGAAGTTCGGACGGATTCGGAGCGGAGAGATTGACGGGCATGGTGCGACTCGAAATTCAGGGAGGGTTCAGCTCAGACGGCCGTGGCAATGCTTGTACTTCTTGCCGCTGCCGCAAGGACAGGGCTCATTGCGGCCCACGCGCGGCACCGCTGCGGCCTGCGTTGCCGCGTCGACGGTGGTCTCGACCTCGCCGGTCTCGGTAGGCGCGGTGTAGGTGACATTGGCGATGTGCTCGGCCTTGCTTTCCAGGGCGTCGGCCGCTTCCTCCAGTTGTTCGCCGGACTGCACGCGCACCGTCATCAGCACCTTGGTGACCTCGTTCTTCACCGAATCCAGCAGCTGACCGAAGAGTTCGAACGCCTCGCGCTTGTACTCCTGCTTCGGCTGCTTCTGGGCGTAACCGCGCAGGTGGATGCCCTGGCGCAGGTAGTCCAGCGCGCTCAGGTGCTCACGCCAGTGGGTGTCGATGCTCTGCAGCAGCACCACGCGCTCGAACTGGGTGAAATTCTCGGCGCCGATCTGCCCCACCTTGGCCTCGAAGGCCTCGTTGGCTGCGGCCACGACCTTCTCCAGCACGTCCTCGTCCGTGATGGCGCTGGCGTCCTGCACCAGCTGGCCCAGCGGCAGCTCGATCTGCCACTCGTCGCGCAGCACGCGCTCCAGACCGGCAATGTCCCACTGCTCCTCCACCGACTCGGCCGGCACGTACTGCCGCACCAGATCAGTAAAGCAGCCCTCGCGCAACGACGCGATCTGGGCCGACATGTCGGTGGCATCCAGAATGGCGTTGCGCTGCTGGTAGATCACCTTGCGCTGGTCGTTGGAGACGTCGTCGTACTCCAGCAACTGCTTGCGGATGTCGAAGTTGCGCGCCTCCACCTTGCGCTGCGCGCTCTCGATGCTGCGCGTCACGATGCCTGCCTCGATCGCCTCGCCATCCGGCATCTTGAGCCGGTCCATGATGGCGCGCACGCGATCACCGGCAAAGATGCGCATCAGCGCGTCGTCCAGGCTCAGGTAGAAGCGCGAAGAGCCCGGGTCGCCCTGGCGGCCGGAACGTCCACGCAACTGGTTGTCGATGCGGCGCGACTCGTGCCGCTCGGTGGCAATGATGCGCAGGCCGCCCAGTGCCTTGACCTTCTCATGGTCCTGGTTCCACTGCACCCGCAGTGCATCGATCTTCTGCGCCTTGGCGGTGGCATCGAGCGACTCGTCGGCCTCGATCGTCTGGATCGCCTTCTCGATGTTGCCGCCCAGCACGATGTCGGTGCCGCGGCCGGCCATGTTGGTGGCGATGGTGATCATGCCCGGACGACCGGCTTGGGCAATGATGTCCGCCTCGCGCGCGTGCTGCTTGGCATTGAGCACCTGGTGCGGCAGTTTTGCCTTCTCCAGCAGCTGGGCAATGATCTCGGAGTTCTCGATCGAGGTCGTTCCCACCAGCACCGGCTGGCCGCGCTCGTGGCACTCGCGGATATCGGCAATCGCCGCTTCGTACTTCTCGCGGGTCGTCTTGTAGACGCGGTCGAGCTGGTCGTCGCGCTTGCTCGGACGATTGGGCGGAATGACCACCGTCTCCAGGCCATAGATCTCCTGGAACTCATAGGCCTCGGTATCGGCGGTGCCGGTCATGCCGGCGAGCTTGTTGTAGAGGCGGAAATAGTTCTGGAAAGTGATGGATGCCAGCGTCTGGTTCTCGGCCTGGATCGCCACACCCTCCTTGGCCTCCACGGCCTGATGCAAGCCATCGCTCCAGCGGCGGCCGCTCATCAGGCGGCCGGTGAACTCGTCGACGATGACGATTTCACCGTTCTGCACCACATAGTGCTGGTCGCGGTGGTACAGGTGGTGCGCGCGCAAGCCCGCATACAGGTGATGCATCAGCGAGATGTTGGCCGGGTCATACAGGCTGGCGCCTTCGGGCAGCAGCCCCGCCTGGCTGAGGATGCGCTCGGCGTTCTCGTGCCCCTGCTCGGTCAGGAAGACCTGATGGCTCTTTTCGTCCAGCGTGAAGTCGCCCGGCTTGGTCACGCCTTCGCCAGTGCGCGGGTCGGCCTCGCCCTCCTGGCGCGTGAGATACGGCACCACCTTGTTGATGGCGAGGTAGAGCGCGGTGTGGTCTTCGGCCTGACCGCTGATGATCAGCGGTGTGCGCGCCTCGTCGATCAGGATGGAGTCCACCTCGTCGACGATGGCGTAGTTCAGGCCACGCTGCACCCGGTCCGCCACCTCGTAGACCATGTTGTCGCGCAGATAGTCAAAGCCATACTCGTTGTTGGTACCGTAGGTGATGTCGGCGCGGTAGGCGGCCTGCTTGTCCTCGCGCGGCATCTGCGGCAGGTTCACCCCCACCGTCAAACCGAGGAAGTTGTAGAGCTTGCCCATCCATTGGGCATCGCGATTGGCCAGGTAGTCGTTGACGGTAACCACATGCACGCCCTGACCGCTGAGGGCATTGAGGTAGACCGGCAGCGTGGCCGTCAGGGTCTTGCCCTCGCCCGTGCGCATTTCGGCGATCTTGCCCTGATGCAAGGCAATACCGCCAATCAACTGCACGTCAAAGTGGCGCATCTTCATGACACGCTTGGATCCCTCACGCACCACGGCAAAGGCTTCCGGCAGCAACGCTTCCAGAGTCTCGCCCTTGGCCAGACGGTCGCGGAACTCCTGGGTCTTGCCGCGCAGCTGGTCGTCGCTCAGTTTCTCGAACTGCGGCTCCAACGCATTGATGCGGGCGACGACGCTGCGGTACTGCTTGAGCAACCGGTCATTGCGGCTGCCGAAAATTTTGGTGAGGATGTTGGTGACCATGAATGCCCTACCGACCTGCAGGCCCGAACAGTCTGCAGGGCAGCGCAATCCTTTTCTATCAAGATGGAACGCGTTTGCCTCACCCCTGGCGACCGTCAACGCGGCCTCCCGGGCTCAGGGGAAACGAACTGGGAGATTCTACCTTTGCACTGCCGCCGGCTGGGGTACCGGGACAGGGGGCACCGCCGCTGGCGCGGCTGCGGCAACCGGGGCCGGCATCGGTCGCGTCGCCGGCGGGGGCGCGGACACCGTGGCGGGTGCAACCGTCTGGCTTCCCGGCGCGGCGGTCGGGGTCGCCGGGGTCGCCACGGCCACCTGCTGTGGCGCCGGCAGATTTCGTCCGGCGTTCAGAAATTTCTGCGGGTCCTGGGGCACACCACGCACCAGCACCTCGAAGTGCAGGTGCGGTCCGGTGGATCGGCCGGTGTTACCCACATCCGCAATGCGCTGACCACGCTTGATCAAGTCGCCCTTTTTCACGTAGACGCGGGACGCATGGGCATAGCGGGTGATCAGGTCCTTGCCGTGATCAACCTCGATCATGTTGCCATACTCGGGGTGGAACTCCTGCACTACCACCACCCCCCCCGCGGCGGCAAGGATGGGGGTGCCGACGTTGGCCTGAAAATCGAGACCGGTATGCAGGGCGGAGCGCCCATTGAAGGGGTCGATGCGCCAGCCAAAGCTGGAACCCAGGCTGCCCGCCACCGGTTGCATGGTCGGTACCATCATGGTCCGTACCTTCTGCTCGAACAAACGCGACTCCATCACCGCCATCAGGTCGGCGCGCTGATTGGTCAGGCGGTCCAGATCGGCCATGGTGGCCTCCAGCTCCTCCAGCGTCAGCGACCTACCGGAGACCAGCGCGCCACCTTGGCCTGGCTTGACTTTGATGTCGTTCGGGTTAATGCCCGCCAGCCCCGAGACGCGCTCGCCCAGAGACTCCAGTTGCAGCATCTTGGCCTGCATCTCGCCCAGGCGCTTGGCCATCACATCCAGGTTTTCGCGCATGAAACGGTCACGTTGGGCGAACTCGTCCTTGATCACCAACCGCACGAGCGTGCCGATCACCGGCCAGCCTTCCCGCGCGCCCTTGAGAAACACCCAGTGGTACAGGCCGGCAGCCACCAGCATCAAGGTCAGGGACAAGGCCAGCAACACCACAAGCATCTTGGTGCCGCTCAGGTAGATGGCCCGGCTCTTGGCCAACCAGGCATCCGTGATAATCAAATGCATCTATCTCTCCGCTCAACCAACGCATGAACCGCCGCCACCACTCGGTGACCCTGCAGCAGGCCACACAGGATTCGCCCACCCTGGCCCGGCTGACCGAACTGGCGCGGGACTCCTCAGCTCGGCTCAAGGCCATTGAACCGCTGATTCCAGCGCCCCTGCGTCCAGCCATCCAGGCAGGCCCGATCGACGGCCCGGTCTGGTGTCTGATCGTCAGCAGCAATGCCGTGGCAGCCAAGCTGCGGCAGTTCCTGCCTGCGCTGGAAGCCCAGCTTCGCACCAAAGGTTGGGAGGTTACCTCAATTCGGCTCAAGGTCCAAATCGCCCGTCCAGGCTGAACAAGGACCACACGAGGTGAAGATGGTGCCGGTTGTCGGATTCGAACTGACGACCTACCGCTTACAAGGCGGGTGCTCTACCAACTGAGCTAAACCGGCGAGGTTGGGATTCTAACGCCCAGTCCCGGCGTCACCGCGCTACTTGACCCGCTTGAGCGCCGGGCGCCCACCGCCGGTGGGGCGAGGAGGTTCGGGCTCGTCGCCGGAAGGCTCACTTTCAACGCGTGCCAGCTGCAGCGGCCGGCTCTCCGGCTCAGGCGTCGGATGCGAAGCCGCCTGCTCAGGCGAGTCCTGTACCTCTGGGGCAGCGGCCTCTTCCAACGGAAACGCCATGCCTTGGCCGTTCTCACGCGCGTAGATGGCGATCACACGCCCCACGGGCACCATGATGTCGCGCGCCGTTCCGGCGAAGCGGGCCTTGAACTCGATCAACTCGTTGCCCAACTTGAGCGAACTGGTGGCGTCCATGCTGATGTTGAGAACGATTTCACCGTTCTTCACATACTCGTGTGGCACCTGCACGCTGTCGTCCACCCGCACCGCCACATACGGCGTGAAGCCGTTGTCGGTACACCACTCGTAGAGCGCCCGGATCAGGTAGGGACGCGTGGACGAAACACGCTGCGCATTCATCATGTCGGCCCGGTGGCTTACTTGCGCATCACTTTTTCAGATGGTGTCAGCGCCTCGATATAGGCCGGACGCGAGAAGATGCGCTCAGCGTACTTCAGCAAGGGCGCGGCATTCTTGCTCAGCTCGATGCCGTAGTAGTCCAGACGCCACAACAGCGGTGCAATCGCCACGTCGAGCATGGAGAAGTTCTCGCCCAGCATGAACTTGTTCTTCAGGAACACCGGTGCCAGCTGCGTCAGGCGGTCACGGATATGGGCACGGGCCTTCTCCAGCGCCTTCTCGTTGCTCTTGGCCGCGCGCGACTCGAGCGTGGAGACGTGCACGAACAGCTCCTTCTCGAAGTTCAGCAGGAACAGGCGCACGCGGGCGCGGTCCACCGGGTCACCCGGCATCAGCTGCGGGTGCGGGAAGCGCTCGTCGATGTACTCGTTGATGATGTTCGACTCGTACAGGATCAGGTCACGCTCCACCAGGATGGGCACCTGCCCATAGGGATTCATGACGTTGATGTCTTCCGGCTTGTTGTACAGGTCCACGTCACGGATCTCGAAATCCATGCCCTTTTCGAACAGGACGAAACGGCAGCGGTGGGAAAAAGGGCAGGTGGTTCCCGAATACAGCACCATCATGGTGAGAGGCTCCTAGAGATCAAAACGTAGTTTCAAAAAGGCTGACTTGGACCCAAGTCATTTCGAAACTAAAAGAGTGGGCTGCATTGTCGCAAACCCACTCTGCAAATAGCAAGTTTTGCACCATCCTGGTGCAAAACAAGTCAGAAATGACGACTTACTTGACGTCTTTCCAGTAGGCGGCGTTGAGACGCCAGGCGATCACGGTGAAGAGCAGCAGGAACATCAGCACCCAGACGCCCACGCGCACGCGGGTTTTCTGTGCCGGCTCCCCCATCCACTGCAGGAAGTTCACCAGATCCCCAATCGCCTGGTCGTACTGAAGCGGCGTCATGGTGCCCGGCGTGACCTGCTCCCAGCCCTTGAAGACCTGGACTTCATGGCCATGCTCCATCTTGGTCTCGTACACCGGACGACGCTTGCCCTGCAGTTCCCACAGCACGTGCGGCATGCCCACGCTGGGAAAAGCCAGGTTGTTCCAGCCGGTGGCCTTGGTGTCATCGGCGTAGAACGTACGCAGGAAGGTGTACAGGTAATCGGCACCGGTGCCACCGTGACCAGCGCGCGAACGGGCGATCAGGGTCAGGTCGGGCGGATTGGCGCCGAACCAGTCCTTGGCCTGCTTGGCATCGATGGCCGCCTTCATGGTCTCACCAACCTTGTCGGTGGTGAACAGCAGGTTGTCCTTGATCTGTTCGTTGGTCAGGCCGATGTCCTGCAGACGGTTGTAGCGCATGAAGGCCGCCGAGTGGCAGTTCAGGCAGTAGTTCACGAACAGCTTGGCGCCATTCTGCAGCGACGCCGTGTCGCTGGTGTTCACCGGTGCCTTGTCCCAGGCGATGGTGTCGCCGCCAGCGGCATGGGCGCCGCTCATCAGGCCCAGCGCGGTGATCAGTCCAAGAATGAGTTTCTTCATTTTTCTTCTCTCCAGCTCAGTGGGCAGCAAAGGTGATGCGGCTGGGCACCGGCTTGCACTGGCCCAGACGGCTCCACCACGGCATCAGCAGGAAGAAACCGAAGTAGAACAGCGTGCCGACCTGGGAAACGCGCTCGCCGATCGGCGAGGGCGGCTGCACGCCCAGGTAGGCCAGGATCACGAAATTGATCACGAAGATGCCGTACAGGTACTTGTGCCAGTCCGGACGGTAGCGGATCGACTTGACCGGGCAGTTGTCCAACCAGGGCAGGAAGAACAGGATGACAACGGCACCACCCATCACCACCACGCCCCAGAACTTGGCGTCGATGGCCAGCATCAGGGCGGACAGCACGACAGCACCGCCGACCACCACCATCTTGAACAGCGACGGCAGCTTGAGCTTGGTCACGCCCAGCACCGCGCCCAGCACCACGCAGGCGATCAGGGCGTACATCATCTCGCTGGTGATGGCACGCAGCATCGAGTAGAAGGGCGTGAAGTACCAGACCGGGGCGATGTGCGCCGGGGTCTTGAGCGGGTCGGCCGGGATGAAGTTGTTGTACTCCAGGAAGTAGCCGCCAAACTCGGGGGCGAAGAACACGATAGCAGTAAACACCATCAGGAACACGCTCACACCGAGGATGTCATGCACCGTGTAGTAGGGGTGGAACGGGATGCCATCCAGCGGCTTGCCGTTGGCATCCTTGGGTGCATTGGGGCCCTTGATCTCGATGCCATCGGGGTTGTTCGAGCCGACATCGTGCAGCGCCAGCAGGTGCGCCACCACCAGGCCCAGCAGGACCAGCGGCACGGCAATCACGTGGAAGCTGAAGAAGCGGTTCAGCGTAGCGTCGCCCACCACGTAGTCGCCACGGATCAGCAGGGCCAGGTCCGGACCGACGAAGGGGATGGCGGAGAACAGGTTCACGATCACCTGGGCGCCCCAGTAGGACATCTGGCCCCAGGGCAGCAGGTAGCCCATGAAGGCCTCGGCCATCAGCACGAGGAAGATGGCGCAGCCGAAGATCCAGACCAGCTCACGCGGCTTGCGGTAGCTGCCATAAATCAGGCCGCGGAACATGTGCAGGTAGACCACCACGAAGAAGGCGGACGCGCCGGTGGAGTGCATGTAGCGCACCAGCCACCCCCAGGGCACATCACGCATGATGTACTCGACCGAGCCGAAGGCCAGGGCGGCGTCCGGCTTGTAGTGCATGACCAGGAAGATGCCGGTCACGATCTGGATCACCAGCACCAGCATGGCCAGGGAACCGAAGAAGTACCAGAAATTGAAGTTCTTCGGCGCGTAGTACTCCGACATGTGGACGCGGTAGGCGTCGAACGCCGTCGGGAAGCGGTTCTCGAACCAGTTGGTGAGCTTGGCGCCCGCCGACGCGTTGGGGGAGATTTCCTTGAATTCAGCCATGTTCGTCTTCCTCAAGCCTTCTTGTCTTCGCCGATCAGCAGCTTGCTGTCGGACAGGTACATGTGCGGCGGCACTTCGAGGTTGTCCGGTGCCGGCTTGTTCTTGAACACGCGGCCCGCCATGTCGAAGGTGGAGCCGTGGCAGGGGCAGAGGAAGCCGCCTTGCCAGTCGTCCGGCAGCGAGGGCTGGGGGCCCGGCTGCAGCTTGTCGGACGGCGAGCAACCCAGGTGGGAGCAGATACCCACGCCCACGAACACTTCCGGCTTGATCGAGCGATGGCGGTTCTTGGCGTACTCGGGCGTCGGGTAGGCCTTGCGATCGGAATTCGGGTCGGCCAGTTGGCCCTCCACCTTCTCCAGCGTTGCCAGCTGTTCCTCGGTCCGGCGCATGATCCACACCGGCTTGCCGCGCCACTCGACCGTCACCTTCTCACCCGGCTTGAGGGTGGAAATATCCACTTCCACCGCGGCACCGGCGGCCTTGGCCTTCTCGGACGGCTGGAAGGTGCTGACGAAGGGAATGGCGGTGGCAACACCACCTACGGCACCTGCGCATCCGGTGGCGATCAGCCACGTCCGTTTGCTGGGGTCCATCTGACTTTTATCGGCAAGCGTGTCGCTCATGGGAATCCTCAATCTAAACAACGGGATCGACTCGACTTATGAGACGTCTGAGGTCAACTGATAATTGTAGCCGAGCCTCCAGGGTCAATTTGCGCATGGCCGCCGTCGGCGGCGAGCAGGCGCCGCGCCATGCGAATGGCCTCGATCAGGCTGGCAGCATCGGCCCGCCCGCTGCCGGCGATATCGAACGCCGTGCCATGGTCCGGGCTGGTGCGCACCAGTGGCAGGCCCAGCGTGACGTTGACGCCTTGGTCCACCCCGAGGTACTTGACCGGGATCAGGCCTTGGTCGTGGTACATGGCGACCACCACATCGAACGCGCCCGGCTGGCCACGCTGGGCTCGTGCCCGCATGAAAACCGTGTCGGGCGCCAACGGCCCATGCACGTCCAGCCCCTCGGCGCACGCCTGTGCGATAGCGGGTGCAATCACCTCGATTTCCTCGCGCCCGAACAGCCCCCCCTCGCCGGCGTGCGGGTTCAGCCCGGCCACCGCGATGCGCGGCGCACGGCCCAGCGCTGAGCGCAGCGCCCGGTGCGTGATGCGCAAGGTCTGCAGCACATTGTCGAAGGTCACGGCCTCGATCGCCTGGCGCAGCGAGACATGGATGCTGACCAGCACGGTGCGCAGCTCGTCGTTGGCCAGCATCATGCGCACCGGCAGTTCAGCCACGGTCTTGCCGGCATGGGCCGCCGCCTCGGCCTGCAGGAGCTCGGTGTGGCCGGGGAAGGCATCGAACGGTGCCCCGGCCGCCGACAAGGCCTCCTTGTGCAGCGGCGCCGTCACCAGGCCGGCGATCTCGCCGCGCAGCGCCGCCTGCGCCGCCCAGACCACACAACGGCCCGCCAGCCGCCCGGCCTCCGCGCTGACGCGGCCGAACGGTACCTCCGCGGCCAGTGCCTCGACCTGCAGCACCGGCAGACAATGCGGTGCGACCGCCACTGCCTCGTCCGCCGTCTGCAGCACCGCCAATGGCAGCGCCACTTCGCCGCTGCGGCAGATGAGCCGCGCCGCCCGTCGCAGCGTGTCAACGTCGCCCACCACGAAACAGCCGCGCGTCACCTCCGGCGCATCGCGGAAGGCCTTGGCAATGATCTCGGGGCCGATGCCGGCGGCATCGCCCATGGTGATGGCCAGCGGCTTGTCCATGAGATCAGGCGGGATTGTCGATCTCGATGAACTCGTGCGCGAGCCCGAGCTGGCCCGCCACATGCGCCGCCACCGCTGGCGCGCCATAGCGCTCGGTCGCATGGTGGCCGCAGGCCAGGTAGGCTACGCCGGACTCGCGCGCGTAATGCGCCTGCGGCTCGGAAATCTCCCCGGTGAGGAAGGCATCCGCACCGGCCGCAATGGCCACCTCGAAGTAGCTTTGCGCCCCACCCGTACACCATGCTATTTTTTTAATAGCTGACTGCACCCCGTTGACAAGCGTCACCGGCCGATCCAATGCCTGTTCCACATGGGTGGCCAGCGCCGCCGCCGAGACAAAGCCGTCGCCCTGCATGGACGTACCGAGGAAGCCCAGCTCCTGGTCGCCAAAACGCTGCTCGGCGCGCAGGCCCAGCCGCAGTCCCAGCTGGGCGTTGTTGCCCAGTTCCGGATGCGCGTCG
>Ga0114986_1000106_pt1 | contig 22415 bp, 22 predicted proteins | sample Shrwel1BS1Day17_FD_96988 | JGI IMG/M metagenome (GOLD analysis project Ga0114986, IMG submission 96988) | Subsurface microbial communities from deep shales in Ohio, USA - Utica-3 well 1 S-1-Day17 | ecosystem: Environmental > Aquatic > Deep subsurface > Shale gas/oil reservoir > Produced... | reverse complement strand
TCTTCTTCCTCTTGCCTGCGTATTCGGCATCGGCGAAACTGATCTGGTCCATCCGCATCACTCCTTTGCATCGATCAACGATTCAGGGGCATGATCGGTGGACTTGTTCAGACCTTCCCTAGCTGTCACCACAAGGGAGCGTATGGCAGACTTGCCTGATGTTCCCACGATTGGCGAGTCTGGTCTGACAGGCTTCGACGTCACCTCTTGGTATGGCTTGTGGGCGCCGAAAGAAACCCCAGAGGCCATCGTGAAGCTGCTTAACGAGGCGCTGCGGACCGCATCTCAGTCACCCGCGCTGCGCAAACGCATGACCGACATGAGCGCGAGCCCGGGCGCGCTCACTTCAGAACAATTCGCGAATTTCATCGAACGAGAGCGGCAAGTTTGGATGACAGTGATCAGGAATGCGGGATTGAAGCCAGAACAGTGACGGCGTACGGACCAGAGAAGGCCATCTACAGCAACGTCAACATTCGCACCACATTCAACGGATGGGATAGAAATGGTTCATACATGAAAATTGGCAGCGGTTTATCTGGCAGCAATTCTGCTGGTCATCCCTGTCACCTAAATTTCGGGCGACATCGTGAAGAACGGCATCTACTCAGACAATGGCGGTCCGGGGATGATGAAGGCCGTTGAGATAGTCGTTCAGGATTTTGGTAGCGAGGTCAATGGCAAGACAATCCATATCCTCAACACGAACTACCAGAACAAGGTTGATATCGCAGCGATCAAAGTTTGAGAATGGTTCGACCGCGACATTGAAGCGCTTTCCGGTAACTCAAGCATTCTGAAAAAATCCCCGCGCCACTATCCTCGGCACGGGCAGAACTTCGAGCCCAAAAGCCCCAAAGCCCAAAGGAGACACGCTAGTTTGACCATCCGGTCCCAGGCGCACCAACCGGCCGACCATTATTTCGCGTTGGCAGTCCGAACGGTTGAATGGTCTGGCGCAGTCAGGGCACACATCAACTCGTATCGGGTCAGTGAGCCCATCAGCAATGCATTGCGCTGGCTGTCGCACTGGAGCACTTCCCTGTGCAAGGCCAGCGCCAGTTTCGCTGGATCGTAGCCTTCGACCAGCAAAACCCAGTCGACATAGTGGTCCGGCATTGCCCTGCGGACGATGTCAGAATTCGATGCGGACGTGATATCGGCATCCGACTCGCACAACGACATCGATACCATGCAACCAGAGTCGACCAGGTTCTGCGCCAATTGCTCCTTGATGTACTTCCGCGCGAGATCTTCCTTGCCCTCGACCGCCTTGCATTGCACAACGATCATCGAGCCACCGACAGAGGACTCGCTGTTGCGCCAGGTTTCGCGGCCAACCGCGCGCACCACGTTCTGGAAGCGCGTCAGTATTCTCTGGCTTCGGGATGTCGGTTTGTCCAAAACAGCACGGTATGCGGGCGAAACAAAGTCGTCAATGGAATCGGACCGGTACACAATCATGTATGCGGGTTGGCTGCCGATAGCACGGTAGCGCCGCACCGAACGCATGCCGGGCACGGCCAGTCGCTCACTGAAATGTTCCTCGGTATACCACTTGTTGAAGTCTTCGTCGATCTCGCGAGGGATGTCGTGCATCAGCAAAAGAAGGCCAGGCGGCGTGTCATGCTCTGTGGTCGTCGTTCGATATTTCATGGCGGTGAAGTTCAATCCGTCCTGCTAGATATTTCCTATGCCCAGCAAATTCCATTCCATGCTCATGTGTGTGACAAGAAGACGTGAAACAGCCATATTGTCTTCTTTGCGAGCACTGACGCAACAGTAATTTGTCCTTCCGGCAGACAATCTGCCAGCTGGAAGCCCCATCCGACATGGTCTGGTGTATTTGAGCGGTGTCAACTATTTGGCATGAAGTTTGCCAGTCCCGGGATCTCATCGTCACTGGAATCACGCCACGTGCCTTCGACCGCCCCCACCGTCCGCTTTTCATCGCCTAGCTTCATCTTGGCACTGCTCGCTGTCGGCGCCTTCTTTTCCGGTGTCAGCATGCGCATTGCCGATCCGCTGTTGCCGTTCTTCACCCGCAGTTTCGACATCGGCTTGTCCGAGGCAGGACAAAGCGTAACCCTTTTCACGGTAGCCTACGCCACCAGCCTGTGCGTAATGGGGACGCTCGGTGACCGGTTCGGGAAGCTGCGGCTCGTCGGCATCTCTTGCCTGCTGTGCGCCCTGACCAACTTGCTTTGTGCTCTGGCTCCTGACTTCGACTGGTTCAGGGCGGGGCGCTTCCTGACCGGGGCTTTCTGCAGCGGCGTTATGACTTTAGCTATGGCTTGGCTGGGCGACACGATGGCCTATGAAACCCGGCATGCCTCTCTTTCGCGCCTTCTGGTTGGCATGTCACTCGGGGTCTCCGGCGGCATCCTGCTCGGAGGTCTGGCGGCCGACCAAGTCCTGGATTGGCGGCTCGTGTTTGGCGGACTGGCAGTCGGCTTCCTGTTCGTGGGACTTGGCGTCTTGCAAATGCATCACAAAGCGAAGACGCCACCCGGAATGGCGTCCATCGTTCCTGCTGGTGTTGCACCCTTAACCGACCTACGCGCACTGCTTTCCATGCCAGCCATGCGTTTCATGCTGGCGTTGGTCAGCGTGGAAGGTGCCCTCTATTTTGGCGCGCTGGTATTCATTCCAAGCCACCTGAATGCGGTCCACGATGTGACTATGAGCATCGCAGGCATGGTCGGTATGTTCGTTGGCATCGGCGGCGTATTTTTCTCATTGTTGGCGCCGCTTTTCCTGCGCCTTGGCGAAAGGCGCATGCTGGCCACTGGTGGTCTGCTACTAGGAAGTTCGATACTGGTTGCAGGCTTGGCGCCGGTCAGTGCGGCTTTCCCTGCCTGCTTCTTAGCGGGCGCTGGCTTTTACATGTTCCACAGTACCCTGCAAGTGCAGACAACTCAACTGGCACCTGAGCGCCGCGGGGCCTCGATGGCCTTCTTTTCTGCCTTCTTTTTCGCCGGGCAAGCGCTGGGGGTTTCCGGCGCGGGATGGCTGGTGCAGAAATACGGAAGCCGCTTCACACTCGCATTGTTCGGCTGCGGCTTGTTGGTGATGACACTGGTCCTGCTGCAGCGACGGCGCCACTAGGCTTGATGTCCGCCATGTCTGCCAGGCGACCAGAGGCATTGTCTGCCACAAGGACAAGCCAGGGCTGATCTCACCTTTGTCGAGCTACTCCGTCCCTGGAAATGATCAAAAGAGGCACTTTGGGATGGCACATAGTTTGCATATAAAAGCCGGCCACAGGCGTCAGGCTAAGGCGGCGCCAGTTCAAGCTAATTTAAAACGGAGACAACGACATGTTTGCAGCAGATACGCTTAAAGGGCGGGTAGCCTTCATCACCGGCGGTGCCGGGGATATCGGTTTTGAAATTGCCAGCCGCTATGGCCAGCTTGGCGCCACGGTGGTGTTGGCCAGCCGTAACGAAGAGCGCCTTGCTGCGGCTCGCGATAATTTGAGCGCACTTGGCGTCAGGGTCGCTACCTTCGTGACCGATGTGCGCGAGTATGAGCAGGTCAAGTCAGCCATTGATGCCACCGTCGACCAATTCGGTGCACTCGATATATTGGTCAATAACGCGGCCGGCAACTTCCATTGCCCGACGGCTGCCCTGTCTCCCAAAGGATGGCGCACTGTTATCGACATCGATCTCAACGGAACCTTCTACGGCTGCCTGGCGGGATACGAGCATCTTAAACGTTCACAATTCGGCGGCTCCATCATCAGCATCATCACGATGCTCGGTGTCACCGGCTGGCCTGGTGCTGCCCATGCCGCCGCCGCCAAGGGGGGCATCCTGTCCCTGTCACGGACCCTCGCCGTCGAATGGGGCGGTGACAATATTCGCGTCAACACCATATCGCCAGGCCCGATCGGCGATACCGAAGGCGTCAAGCGCATGTATATCGATACCGGCCGCGACGAACTGGAGCTCAAGAAAACGGCTTTGGGTCGGTTCGGGAAAAAAACCGATATCGCCAATGCGGCGGTCTATCTCGCCTCCGACCTAGGTGCCTACGTGACAGGCGAGAACATGGTCGTCGATGGTGGTCGCTGGCTCAAATATGTCGCAGCCTGAGGGGGAGGAAATGACGACGACCGACCGCACCACACTACCGTCCCGCATGCGTACGGCAGCCACCGACGTACTTGGCATTCGCTATCCAATTGTTCAGGGCGGTCTGGCCCGCATTGCTCGCGCCGAATTGGCTGCCGCCGTGTCCGAGGCCGGGGGCCTTGGGCAAATTGCGGTTGCCGGACTGGCCGAACCGGACCTCCTGCGTGCACAAATCCGCCGTGCTCGGCAATTGACCAAGGCACCAATTGGCGTGAACTTCCCGGTCGGCCATATGCAGCTAGAACATCTTGTCGACCTGGCAGCTGAAGAAGGAGTGGAAGCAGTGTCTTTCACGGGCGGCAATCCAAAATCCTATATCGCCCAGTTGGAGAACACGCCGGTGCGCATTCTTGTGCTGGTATCAGGCCCGGAACAGGCAAAGAAGGCCGAGCAGGCCGGGGCCCATGTGCTGGCGACCGTCGGCTACGAAGGCGGGGGCCATATCGGCCGCAGCGACCTGACCACACTTGTTGCCATTCCGCTGGTATGCGAAGCGGTTTCGATCCCGGTACTTGCCGGCGGTGGCATCGCCAACGGATTCGGGCTGGCGGCGGCACTGGCGCTGGGTGCCGATGGGGTCGAAGTTGGGACCCGTTTCATCGCCGTCCGAGAAGCCTATGCGCACCAGAACTACAAAGAGGCAGTCGTGCAATCGGGAGTCGATTCGACGGTCGTAATCAAGCGCTCGATCGGGACGCCGGGACGGGCATTGTCTAACGACTGGACCACCCGCATCTTGGACGTCGAACGCAACGGCGCGGGAAAAGAGGTGGTTCTGGGACTGGTCAGAGCCGATGCCAACGAGCGCGCCACCGATGGCGGCGATATGGTCAACAGCGTGGCGTGGCTGGGGCAATCAACTGCGTTGATCCGCGACATCCCAGGTGCCAGTGAAGTGGTGGAACGGATGGTTGCCGAAGCGATTCAAGCCAGCCGACGTCTGGCGAAATGCTGTGACGATGCCTGCTGATGCTTGATGCATAAACCGGGCGGGACAGTTCCCGCCAGGCCCGTCTTTCTTTCTCTCCGCCCCGCCATTCCCTGATCACGGCTAGGCGTGATTACAGGTCAAGCACCATTGCCATATAAAGCCAACCCTAACAGTGGACGTCTACACGTGATTCGGATGTAAGCGCGCGGTCATCCCACCCTTGAGGTTGATGGCATAAGCGGCAACGATGGTGTCCACCAACGAAATAGGTGGACACCATGACTGAAGCCAAGGCCAAGACCCGTCGGAAGTACGAAGCCGAACTCAAGCAGCTGATCCTGGCCGAGTGTGCCCAGCCCGGTGCATCGGTGGCCCGCGTGGCGCTCTCGCACGGCATCAATGCCAACGTCGTGCACAAGTGGCGCCGTCTTGCCCAAGCCCCGAGCAGAGTTGCGCATGCCCCGACCTTTGAGCCGATTGCGCTGCCTGCCCCCAGCTGCGTACCGGCCCCAGACATCCGCATCGAGTTGTGCCGTGGCGGCACCAGCGTATCGCTGAGCTGGCCGGTCTGCGCAGCCGAGCACTGCGCGGCCTGGATGCGGGACTTGCTCAAGTGATCCGCATCGACGCCCTGTGGCTGTCCAACGAGCCACTGGACATGCGCGCTGGCACAGACACTGCTCTGGCCCGCGTCGTGGCCGTCTTCGGTGCTGCGCGCCCGCACCACGCCTACCTGTTTGCCAACCGGCGCGCCAACCGCATGAAGGTGCTGGTGCACGATGGCATCGGGGTGTGGCTGGCAGCGCGGCGCCTGAACAGCGGCAAATTCGTCTGGCCGCGTGATGGGGCATTGACCGCCACACTCAACCGACCACAGTTCGATGCCCTGGTGCTGGGCCTGCCCTGGCAGCGCCTGGGCGATGGTGGCGTCATCACCGTGCTCTGAATCTGATCGCAGGCCTGCTGCCTGCCAATCGGTGCATATGCCAATGGCGCGGCGTTGTGGGCGCTGGCACAGTCATACCCATGGTGGTCGAACCGCAATCGCTGGAGAGTCTGAGTGCAGAACAACTGCGCGAGCTGACCGCTCGGCTGATGGTTCAGGTTCGCCACCAGAGTGCGCTGCTGGAGAAGCTCACCCACGAGAACGCGCTCTTGAAGCGCATGAAGTTTGCCGCCCAGTCCGAGCGCTTCAACCCTGAGCAGAAGAGCCTGCTCGAAGACGAGATTGAGGCGGACTTGGCGGCCGTGGCCAGCGAGATCGATGCGCTGGCGCAGACGCAAACACCGGCTACCCCCGAGAAGAAACAAGCCAAGCGGCTACCGCTGCCGGCGCACCTGCCGCGCCGCGAGATCCGCCACGAACCCGCGTCCACCACCTGCGCGTGTGGGTGCCAGATGAAACGCGTGGGTGAGGACGTGGCCGAGAAGCTGGATTACGTGCCCGGTGTCTTCAGCGTGGAGCGCCACATCCGCGGCAAGTGGGCTTGCGCCCAATGCGAGACCATCCGACAGGCGCCGGTTGAAGCGCACGTCATCGACAAAGGCATCCCCACCACCGGCCTGCTGGCCCAGGTGCTGGTGGGCAAGTACGCCGATCACTTGCCGCTGTACCGCCAGGAGGCGATCTTCGGCCGCGCCGGCCTGGCCATCCCGCGCTCGACACTGGCTCAGTGGGTGGGCACCTGCGGGGTGCGGTTACAGCCGCTGGTCGAGGCCTTGAAGGACGAGATCCTCAGCCACCGTGTGCTGCACGCCGATGAGACACCGGTGGCCATGCTCAAGCCCGGTGAAGGCAAGACGCACCGCGCCTATCTCTGGGCCTATGCGCCGGGGGCGTTTGAGGACATGAAGGCGGTGGTCTATGACTTCTGCGAGAGTCGTTCGGGCGAGCATGCCCGGCGCTTCCTGGGCCATGGCACTGACAAAGCCTGGAAGGGTAGTCTGACCTGCGACGACTTCAGCGGCTACAAGGCCCTGATCGCCAGCGGGGTGACCGAGGTGGGCTGCCTGGCGCATGCCCGGCGCAAGTTCTTCGACCTGCACGCAGCCAACCAGAGCCAGATTGCCGAGTTTGCCCTCCAACAGTTCGCCCGGGTCTATGAGATCGAGCGCGAAGTCAAAGAGCTGGGTACCGAGCAACGCCAAACCGTTCGGCAGCAACAGACCCGGCCGATCCTGGATGCCCTGCATGAGTGGATGACGCTGCAACGGGGCCAGGTGCCCGACGGATCGGCAACCGCCAAGGCGCTGGATTACAGCCTGCGGCGCTGGGATGCGCTGACCCGGTTCGCGGCTGACGGGCAGCTGCCGGTGGACAACAACTGGATCGAGAATCAAATCCGGCCCATCGCCATCGGCCGCAACAACTGGCTGTTTGCCGGCAGCCTGCGCGCGGGCCAGAGGGCAGCGGCCGGCATGAGCCTGATCCAGTCGGCACGCATGAACGGGCATGACCCGTATGCCTATCTGAAGGACGTGCTCACCCGGCTGCCCACGCACAAGGCCAGCCGCATCGACGAGCTATTGCCGCATCGCTGGCAGCCTGCTGGAATGTGATCGTCAGCCATGGCCGCCATCGGCGGTCAATATGGGTTCGCCGGGCGCTTACATTCGGATGACGGATTCAGGCTGGCTGCAGTCACTTGATTTCGGAGCGTCAATGACTGCTGCCATCGACACCAGTCACTGAGCAGCTCGCTGACTGGGTGGCCGCTATCGGGGCCCATGAATTAGCGTTGTTGAACCTTCGCTCCTTGCTAAAGCAGATATTGAATCAGCGCCTACCAGCCCGTTTCGGAGTTGCCGGGACCGTGCTGTGCGGTGCTGCTGTTGCCAACCTCAGTTGCTGTCCCTGCCACTGCACACCATAGCCTAGCCGCTTTGCCATGGCGTAGACGGCCGCGTGGCCGTGCTGGCATACCAGTTGCCGTACGTCGGGCATCTGACCCAAGGCCGTAGCTAGCAGGGTCGTGCCCACGCCCCGACCATGCAGGGCGGCGGCCACTGTGAGGGCAAGTTCCCAACTGCCAAGCCGGCGTGTGGGGGTGAGCTGAAGCACGGCGACCAAGCCTAGGTCTCCCGGAAGCCAAGCCCCCCAGCATCGTTGCCGCTCCCAGGCCAAGCGAGCCACCCAGCGCAGCAGGGCCTCGTCGCTGAGCGTGGCGCCGAAGCGAGAGTACCGGTGCTCGGCCGGGAGGGCCAGCAGGTGCAGGCCCAGCGCACCACGGTGCACGGGCAGCAGCGGCGAGATCTCAAGCCTCGATGGCCACATAAGTCAGCGGGGCCGAGGCGCAGAGCCGGCGTTCGCCGCTACTCGACGACTCAGCCCACATATCTACCTGCACACGGATGGAGCGCCGGCCGGTGCCGATAACGCGGGCCGTGACCTCGACCACATCCCCCACCCTCGCCGAGGCGACGAAGTCCAGCTGTTCGGTGCCCGCCATCACCACGGGTCGACGCACCTGGCGCGTGGCGGCCACGAAACCGGCCTTGGCCATCCAGGCCATGGCGGGACCGCCGTGCAGCACGCCGCGGTGGTTCACATGGCCAGGGAAGACGATCTCAGCCACGGTGGCGCAGGCCATGGCCGTGTTTTCGGCACCGGCCTCATGCCTGGCCTGCGCCACCTCGGCTGCCTCAGCTGCATCGGCGGGCGCCTCGTCAGCCTGGCGCACCATCACGAACTCACCCGAGAGGCAGTGGGTACGTGCACCGCTGAGCAGGTCTTCGGCGATCAGGCGGGTGTCTACGGTGACGGACCGGCGGCCCCGCTGCAACACCTCGGCGCGGCACTCCACCAGATGGCCCGCGGGCGCTGGCGCGGCAAAGTCCAGCCTGCTCACCGCGGCCGTGACCACGGAACCACGCAGCACCTTGCTGCCCACGATGAAGGCCATGCGGTCGAGCATGGACAGGGCCGCACCGCCGAACAGGGTGCCGTGGTGGTTGGATTGATCGGGCCAGACCATGTCGACCACGACCAGGGACATGTTGGGGGTGTCCGCGGGCGCGGACGTTTCGGGCTCAACGAGTACAGACAAGGTGCTTCCTCCGGTTAAGAAGGCGGGAGCACGGCAAAACCAGGCGCAACGCACGCGGACACGGCCACACGCGCTGACCCGAAGACGCAGGCGCGCGGAAGACGAAGGCAGGACGAAGCACCACCGATCTTGCTCGAGGACACCCCGCCCCATGCACAATCACATCGCCCCGTGGCAGGTCTCCTGGCTCTCGGGTCGTCGTCCGCTGCGGCCTTCCCGGCATATAGCCAGTGGTTGTCAGGCAGCGGACTCACCGATCACAGTTGCGGGGGCAGCCACAGCTTGGATGGAGTGTCCATCCCTCTGTCGTTCCCTTTTCATTCCTGCTGTTGGGCAGGAAACCGCGAGGCGAGTTCAGTATACGTCCTAGGCTGCGACGGTGGCGCGCAGCTGACGCGCCGCGCCCACCATATGCGTCAGCGCCGGCAACACCTCGGACCACTGCCGGGTCTTGAGGCCACAGTCCGGGTTCACCCAGAGGCGTTCGGCCGGAATGCGCTCGGCGGCCTTGCGCATCAGCTGCACCATGTGTTCCTGCGTCGGGATGTTGGGTGAGTGGATGTCGTAGACGCCGGGGCCGATCTCGTTCGGGTACTTGAAGTGGTCGAAGGCATCTAGCAGCTCCATGTCCGAACGTGAGGTCTCGATGGTGATGACATCGGCATCCATGTCGGCGATCGAGGCAATGATGTCGTTGAACTCCGAATAGCACATATGGGTGTGGATCTGCGTCTCGTCACGCACGCCGTTGGCCGTGATGCGGAAGGACTCCACCGCCCAGTCCAGATAGACCTTCCATTGAGAACGACGCAGCGGCAGGCCTTCGCGCAGCGCGGCCTCGTCGATCTGGATCACTTGCACGCCGGCCCGCTCCAGGTCCAGCACCTCCTCGCGGATAGCCAGCGCCAGCTGTTTGCAGGACAGCGCACGCGGCTGGTCGTCACGCACAAAGGACCAGTTGAGGATGGTCACCGGGCCCGTGAGCATGCCTTTCATGGGCTTGGCCGTGAGCGATTGCGCGTAGCGTATCCACTCCACCGTCATCGCCTTGGGGCGGCTGATGTCACCGAAGAGGATGGGCGGCTTCACGCAACGCGAACCATAGGACTGCACCCAGCCGAACTGGCTGAAGGCATAGCCCTCAAGCTGCTCACCAAAGTACTCCACCATGTCGTTGCGCTCGGCCTCGCCGTGCACCAGCACGTCCAGGCCCAGGGCCTCCTGCTCGCGCACGCTGCGTTCAATCTCCTTTTTCATCGCAGCCTGGTAGCCGGCCTCGTCCAGGCGGCCGGCCTTGAACTCGCTGCGTGCATGGCGGATCTCGGCCGTCTGCGGGAAGGAGCCGATGGTGGTGGTCGGGTAGACGGGCAGTTGCAGCAGGGCGGCCTGCTTGGGTGCGCGCTGGGCATAGTTGTGTTCACGCTGGCCCAGGCTGTCGCTGATCGTGGCCACGGCGGCCTGCACAGCCGGGTTGTGCACACGCGGTGAAGTGCGCCGTGCAACCAGCGCGGCCTGGTTGGTGGTAAGCGCGTCTTGCACCGCAGCGCGCCCCTCACGCAGGGCGGTGCCCAGCACTTGCAGTTCATCGAGTTTCTGCAGCGCAAAGGCCAGCCAGGATTTCACCTCGGCATCGAGCTTCTGTTCATTGTCCAGGTCTACCGGTACATGCAGCAGCGAACACGTGGGGGCGATCCACAGGCGGTCACCCAGGCGTGCGCTGAGCGGCTCCAGCCAGTCGAGCACCGCGTTCAGATCGGTCTTCCAGATATTGCGGCCGCTGATCACCCCCAGCGACAGCACCTTGTGCGCCGGCAACAGATTCAGCACGGGCAGCACGTCGTCACGGCCCTGGACCGCATCGATGTGCAAGCCGGCCACGGGCAGGTTGGCAGCCAGATAGCCATTCTCCAGCAGGGGACCGAAGTAGGTCGCCAACAGCAGCTGGACCTTGCAGCTCTTGAGCTGGTGGTAGGCCGTGTTGTAGGCGTGTTGCCAGTCAGCATCGAGCTCGGTCACGAGCAGGGGCTCGTCGATCTGCACCCAGGTCACGCCCTGCGCGGCCAGGGTCTCCAGCAGTTGGGCATAGACGTCGAGCAGGCGAGGCAGCAGGGCCAGCTTGTCGGAATCATCCTTGGCTTTTCCGATGGCGAGGTAAGTGACGGGCCCGACGATGACCGGCTTGACCTTCACACCCTGGGCCTTGGCTTCGGCCAGCTGTGCCAGCAGGCGCGAGGCATCGAGCTTGAATTCGGTCGCGGCCGTGAACTCCGGCACGATGTAGTGGTAGTTGGTGTCGAACCACTTGGTCATCTCGCCCGCGGCCACACCACCGCAGCAGGCACTGTGCTCGTCGGTCCCGACGGCAGAACGGCCCCGTGCGATGCGGAAGTAGTTGTCCAGGGCTTCGCCGTGGAAACCCCGCACGCGCTCGGGCAGATTGCCCAGCGTAAAGCTCATGTCCAGCACCTGGTCGTAGAAAGAGAAGTCGCCCACGGGCACCAGGTCCAGCCCGGCCTGCTGCTGCCAGTGGCGCTGGCGCAGCTGGGCGCCCGTGGCCTGCAGGGTTGCGCGCGAGGACTCGCCTTTCCAATAGGACTCCAGGGCGAATTTGAGTTCACGCTTGGCGCCGATACGGGGGAAGCCTAGGTTGTGGATCAGGGCCATGTTGTTGTTGCCTATCGTGTGTGTGATGTCGAAGCTCGGCATCCTAGGCAAGCAGACCCACTACGTAAAATGGTCTTATTTCAATCATCCATGAGATTGGCTCATATATGCTGGAACGCATCCATCTGGCCATCGTGCAGGAAGTCGCCAAACAGGGTTCGTTGACGGCCGCCGCCGACACCCTGTGCCTGACCCAGTCAGCCCTGAGCCATTCAGTGAAAAAGCTGGAGTCGCTGCTGGGCACGGCCATCTGGCTGCGCGAAGGGCGCCAGCTCATCCCCACTCAGGCGGGTGAGTACCTGCTGGCGGTGGCGAACCGTGTGCTGCCGCAATTGGACCAGGCCGAAGAACGCCTGCGGCAATACGCCGAGGGTGAACGCGGCACGCTGCGCATCGGCATGGAATGCCACCCCTGCTACCAGTGGCTGCTCAAGCTCGTGGCCCCCTACCTCGCGCGTTGGCCCGATGTGGACGTGGACGTGAAGCAGAAATTCCAGTTCGGCGGCATCGGCGCGCTCTTCGGTTTTGAGATCGACCTGCTGGTCACGCCCGACCCCTTGTTCAAACCCGGCCTGCGTTTCGAGCCCGTGTTCGACTACGAACAGGTGCTCGTCGTCCCGCGCAGCCACACGCTGGCCGGGGCGACCCATGTGCTGCCAAAACAGCTGGCGCAGGAGATCCTCATCACCTACCCCGTGGCACCCGAGCGGCTGGACGTGTTCAACCAGTTCCTTACGCCCGCAGGCATCGCGCCGCGCCAGCACCGAACCATCGAGACCACCGACATCCTGCTGCAGATGGTGGCCAGCGGCCGTGGTGTCACGGCACTGCCGCGCTGGCTAATCGAGGAGTACGCCGAACGCATGGACATCGTGCCCGTGCGCCTGGGCCGGCACGGCCTCAAGAAACAGATTTTCCTGGGCCTGCGTGAATCGGATGGCGATGTGGATTACCTGCAGGCCTTTGTGGAGCTGGCGAGGGGCTGAGGCTAGGGCCTGGAAATTCCTGAATCTCTGGTATTCCAAAGGTAATAACAAGGCTGGGAAACCCGTCGGCACATGGTGTCCACTCTGCGCTTTCCACGCTACCGTCCGCACCTGGCCGGATCAGTGTCTACCCGGGGCGTGCCACAAGCTGACTCTGACCAGCCGTTCTAGCCCGCTTGTAAACCAAGATCGTAGTCCGCCGGCGGTTCTCGGCGCATCCTACGTGCCCCTCAACTCGATGGGAGACCATCATGGAAACAGTAGGTAACACCACACATCGCGAGCCGTGGAACAAGGGCAAGATCGTAGGGCAGAAGGCGCCGTTCAAGCCCAAGGACATCTGGGCACTCCGCGTCCGCCTTCAGATGGAAGGACGCATACCCTACTGGTGGGCTACAACGGTCCGTTGGCGATCAACGTCACGTTGTTCGACAAGATGCCGTATGACCCCCTGAAGGACCTCGCCCCCATCACGTTGGCTGTCAAGGCGTCGCAGTACCTGGTGGTCAATCCGGCCACTGGTATCACGAGCGCGAAAGACTTGGTGGCCAAAGCCAAGGCGGCACCGAGCAAGTACTCATATGGATCGGTCGCACTGGGCAGCGCTTCGCACCTGACGATGGAAATGTTCAAGTCGGCAGCGGGTTTCCGCATGACGCACATTCCCTACCGTGGTGCAGGGCCCGCGGTGACGGACCTGATCGCCGGCAATATTGACGCCGGCTTCTTTGTGCCGGGCAATGTGCAGCAGTTCGTGAAAGAAGGGCGACTTCGCCTGCTGGCTACTTCGGGCAGCAAACGCTTCGCCAGTACGCCCGACATTCCGACGCTTATCGAGCTGGGCTACAAAGACTTCGAGGCTACCTCCTGGATCGGCTTTCTGGCGCCGGGCGGAACGCCAGCCCCCATCATTGATCGCTACAACCGGGAGATCGTCAAGATTCTCAACCAGCCTGACATCAGGAAGCGACTGATTGAAATGGAGTTCGACATCGTGGCCTCCAGCCCCAAGCAGTTCAGCGACTGGATCCGTACTGAGATTGGACGTTGGGGCAAGGTCATCAAGGACACCGGCGCAAAGGCTGAATGAGCATGAGTCAAGCACGCTTGGGTGGTAAGACCGCCCTGATCACAGGTGGCGGTGCCGGCATCGGTGCAGCTACAGCCCTATTGTTCTGCCGCGAGGGTGCGACCGTCACCCTGGTGGACGCGAATGCCGAGGCGTTGGCGCGTACGGCGCTGGCGATCGAGGCGGCTGTGCCGGGCGCCCGGGTCGCTCAGATCGCGGCTGACGTGGCCGACGAAGCCGCTGCGGCACAAGCCGTCCAGATGGCGTTGGATCAATTCGGCGGCCTCGACGTCTTGGTTAACAACGCAGCAATGCGCCACTACTCAGCGCTTGGCGATGCGACGCCAGCGGAGTGGCAGGCGATGGTCGGCGTCAACCTGGTCGGGTGCGCCAATTATTGCCGAGCTGCACTGCCGGCCTTGCGGCGTAGTGGCTACGGCAGCATCGTCAACGTTTCCTCGTGCTATGCAGTTACCGGCCGCAAGGGCATGGGCCTGTACGATGCGACCAAGGCCGGTCAGCTGGCGATGACGCGCACGCTGGCATTCGAGGAGGCTGTCCATGGCGTGCGCGTCAACGCGGTTTGTCCCGGCTCGACTCTGACTGACTTCCATGTCGGTCGGGCGAAGGCGGCCGGCAAGGATGTGGAAAGACTCAAGACTGAGCGGCAAAGCACCTCCTTGCTGGGGCGCTGGGCGGCCCCGGAGGAAATTGCCGCCCCCATCCTGTGGCTGGCCTCAAGCGAGGCGTCGTTCATTACCGGGACGACGTTGATGGTTGATGGTGGCCTTCACATCATGTAATCGATTGGGGCCATGCGTGCATGGCTCCTATTTATCTGCCCGCCATGTCTTTGCCTCTCCTTCAAGCCCGCGTCTTCAACCTTCGGTATGAGGCGCGTGACATCATCAGTGTCGAGCTAAGACCAGCTAGTCCCGAAGTGGATTTTCCGTTCACTGAGGCTGGTTCACATATTGACCTGCATCTGGGCAACGGCTTAATCAGGAGTTATTCCCTCACCAATCCGGGGGAGTCCCAGAGGTACGTGGTGGCCGTGCTCAAAGACCGGAAAAGTCGGGGCGGCTCACTATATGTGCACGAGCAATTGAGAGTGGGGCAGGTCATCTCCATCAGTGCTCCCCGCAATAACTTTCGATTGGACGAAGACGCCTGCCAGAATGTTCTATTGGCGGGTGGCATTGGCATCACCCCCCTTTATGCAATGCTGAAACGTCTGAGTGCGCTGGGCCGACGGACGCATCTCATCTATTGCGCTCGCAGCAGATCCGATGCGGCTTTTGTCGAGGATATCCAGGCACTGGTTTCGGACAGCTGTGACGGGGCTCTTTCATCGAATTTTCATTTCGATGAAGAGAGGGGAGTGGCTCCCGATCTTGTGGGACTGCTTGGCGGTTTTTCTCCTGAGACGCACTTCTACTGTTGCGGTCCAGGCCCGATGCTGGAAGCTTACGAGAGCGCGTGCGAGAAGCTTGGCTACACAAATGTTCACGTGGAGCGCTTTGCCGCTAAGCCGGCGCTGACGAATCAAGTGGCTGATCCGGTGGGGTATACCGTGGAGCTGAAAAAGTCTGGCAAGACAGTCCAAGTGCCGCCGGGGACGAGATTGCTCGACGCATTGCTGTCCGCTGGCTGCAAGGTTGAATTCAGTTGCAGGGAGGGGGTCTGCGGTGCCTGCGAAACTCGTGTCATCTCTGGAGAGGTTGAACACCGAGACAGCATCTTGACCCAGAAAGAGCGTGCCGCGAATAAGTCAATGATGATCTGCGTTTCCAGCTGCAAATCTGGAACATTGGTCCTGGATGCATAAAACGCATCAATCTGGCGGGCTTGTTTGCGTAGAAAACTGCAGAGATCAACCACCTGACAGGCTGCCGCGGTCATCATCCAGACTTGGTCAAGGTGTTATCCAACAACGTCAGGATAATCTCGAACGCACCCAAGTTTGGCTGCGAAGCATGGCCGGCAGCAATTGCTCGGCCATTTCGCTGGCCGTCATCCGATCGGCACGGCTGGAAAGACTCAGGGCGCCGACCACAACCCCCCCCATGTTGTAGAGCGGCACGGCAATGGAGCGGACGCCGATTTCGATTTCCTCGTTGCTAAAGGCATAGCCGTTTTCGATGCAGGCCTTGAGAAGCTTGCGCAATCGCACAGGATCCGTGATGGTGTGCGGTGTCAGCCGATTGAGAGGCATGGCCTTGAAAAGAGTATCGAATTCAGCTGGAGACCGTGAGCTCAGTAGCACGCGACCAGTGGCCGAGCAGTGCAACGGCAAGCGGGATCCCACGCCCAGCCCTACAGTCAGGCTTTTGCGTGCCGTCGAACGCGCCGCGACCATGACTTCCGTTCCGTGTAGAACGGCCAGCGATGCAGACTCGCGTGTTCGTTCGCTCAAGGCGTCCAACGTCGGTTGAAGCAGACGAGGAAGGCGTGTCGATGCCGAGTAGGCATAGGACAGCCGCAGTATCCCGTGGTTCAACCAGAAGCGCTTGCCGTCGGTTTGGGCATAGCCGCCATGGCACAGGGTCAGTAGGCAACGTCGGGCTGCAGCAGGGCTGATGCCGACTAGGCGTGCAGCTTCGGATGAGGTCAGCCGCGCATGTGTGTCGTCGAATGCCTCGATCAGATGCAAGCCTTTGGCCAGGCCGGCGATCAGGTCCTTATCGCTGACAGATGAAGCGAGAGAGTTCGTGTCCATCGCGCGAATTCTGAATTGATGGGGGTCAAAAAATTTAACAGATTTTGCGCTATTCGCGAAATTGACCTTATCAAGTCGGGCAACAGCCAGCACACTCGACCCGTCTTTGACTGATGGGTCTGGACCGTCCGGCCCCCAACAACCGAGGAGCAAGAACTTGAAACAACTGAAGAGCTGGCTGTGTGCATTGGCTGTCGCGGCCGCCTGTGGCTCGCCACTGGCCGCCGACTTTCCGAGCAAACCGATTCGCTTGATCGTGCCTTTCCCCGCGGGCGGCACGGCCGATGTGTTGCCACGCATGCTGTCCGAAAAAATGCGTCAGCGTTTTCCGGCCGGCGTGATCGTGGAAAACAAGCCCGGCGCTGGCGGCAATATCGGCGCTGACATCGTCGCCAAATCCGAACCAGATGGTCATACCTTGCTGGTGTCGCCGCCCGGCCCCATTGCCATCAACCAGAGCCTCTATCCCAAACTGCCATACGACGCTAGTAAGTGGGTGCCGGTGACTGTGCTGGCCGCCGTTCCTAACGTGCTGGCTGTGAGTAACCAGTTGCCAGTCAAGAATCTGCAGGAATTCATTGCTTACCTCAAGGCCAATCCTGGCAAGGTGTCCTATGCCTCGCAAGGCAACGGCTCGACTTCGCACCTGACGGCAAATCTGTTCCAAACCCTCACGGGAACGCAGATGACGCACATTCCCTATAAGGGAACAGCGCCGGCGCTGACGGATCTTGCTGGTGGTCAAGTCGATGCGTTCTTCGACAATCTTGGTTCCTCTGGACCGCTGCATAAGGCCGGCAAGATTCGCATCTTTGCTGTGGCCGACAGTAAACGGGCGCCGACGATTAAGGATGTACCGTCGTTTGCTGAAGTTGGTCTGACAGGTATGCAGGCGGTGACTTGGTTCGCAGTTGTTGCCCCGCCCGGTACTCCGGCGGCTACGGTGAAATCGCTCAACAGTGCGTTGGTTGAAGCACTCAACCAACCCGACGTACAGCAGCGATTCGCTGAACAGGGCGCTGAGGTCATCGGTAACAGCCCGGAGCAAATGGGCCGCTTCATGCGCAGCGAAGCTGCTCGTTGGGCCAAGGTCATCAAGGACGCCAACGTCACGGTCGACTGACCAGCGCATTCACTTCCCAATACCAGGACATCACCATGAGTCAGATTCACCCCATCCAGTGGGTGCGGGGGCAGCACACCCGCGTGCCTTACGCCGTCTACCAAAACCAGGACGTGCTCGAACAGGAGCAGAAACGCGTCTATGAAGGCCCGACCTGGAACTATCTCTGTCTGGAGGCCGAGCTCCCCGAGCCGGGAAACTACCGGACGACCTTTGTTGGCCGTGCCCCCGTGATTGTGGCGCGCGACACCGACGGCGAGATCTATGCTTTTGAAAATCGTTGTACCCACCGCGGCGCGTTGATCTGCCTGGAGAAGGCAGGTACGGCCAAGGACTTCCAGTGTGTTTACCACGCATGGACCTATAGCCTTCAGGGCGCGCTCAAGGGGGTCGCCTTCGAGGCGGGTCTCAATGGCGCCGGCGGCATGCCGCCGAGCTTCTGCAAGGAAGACCATTCGCCGCGCAAGCTGCGCATCGCCACCTTCTGTGGCCTGGTGTTCGGCAGCTTTAGCGACGAGGTGGACAGTATCGAGGACTACCTCGGTCCCGAAATCTGTACCCGCATCGAACGCGTGCTGCACAAGCCGGTAGAGGTCATCGGCCGCTTCACGCAGGCGCTACCCAACAACTGGAAGCTCTACTTCGAGAACGTCAAGGACAGCTACCACGCCAGCCTGCTCCACCTGTTTTTCACCACTTTCCGTCTCAACCGCCTGTCGCAGCGCGGTGCGGTCATTGTGAGCGAATCGGGGGGGCATCACGTCAGCTACTCGATGGTGGATGCGCCCCAGGCCGAGGCCGGCAAGCAGTACCAGGAGCAAGGCCTTCGCTCCGACCAGGAAGGTTACAAACTGGCCGATCCGACGCTGCTGGCGGGCTTCAAGGAGTTCGATGACGGCATCACGCTGCAGATCCTCTCGGTCTTCCCCGGCTTCGTGCTGCAGCAGATCCAGAACTGTCTGGCCATTCGCCAAGTGCTGCCGCGCGGTGTGGAGAAGACCGACCTGAACTGGACCTACCTCGGCTACGCCGACGATACGCCAGAGCAACGCGGCGTGCGCTTGAAGCAAGCCAACCTGATCGGCCCGGCCGGCTTCGTCTCGATGGAGGACGGCGCGGTCGGCGGTTTCGTGCAGCGCGGAATTGCGACAGCCGGTGACGACCAGGCCGTCATTGAGATGGGAGGCGACAGCACCTCATCGAGCCCGTCGCGCGTAACCGAGGCCTCGGTGCGCGGCTTCTGGAAGCTGTATCGCCGCCTCATGGACATCTAGGAGTTTCCCCATGGATACCACCCCCACCCTGCGCGAGCGGATCATGGCCTTTCACGCTGCCTACATCCGCTGCATCGACAGCAACCAGCTGGAGGCTTGGCCGGACTTCTTCCAGCCACAGTGCCAATACACCGTAACGACGGCTGATAACCATCGTGACGGCCTGCCGGCTGGCCTGATCTGGGCCAACAGCCGCGCCATGCTGGAAGACCGCGTCTCCGCCTTGCGCCATGCCAACATCTATGAACGGCACAGCTACCGCCACCTTGTCGGATTGCCCTTCGTGACAACCGGCACGGACACGACGGTCAACGCCGAGACGCCTTTCATGGTGGCACGCATCATGCACGACGGAGTCACCGACTTGTTCTGTACCGGTGTCTACCACGACGTATTTGATATTGCGGGCTACACGCCGCGCCTGCAAAGCCGTATTGTCGTGAGCGACAGCAGTCGCGTCGACACCCTCTTGGCGGTCCCGCTGTAATGACAGTCACTGCGCGTATCGCCTTGCCGGTGGGCGACCCCAACGGCATTGGGCCGGAGATCGCCCTCAGGGCGGCGGCAGCCTACGCCGGCCGCCGCGACGTGCAGCTCACGCTGTTCGGACCAGAGGCCGTGTTGCAGCAGACCGCCGATCGGCTGGGTCTGGCCGCGGTCTTGCAGACGGCGGCCGTCGTGGCGACCGAGGCAGTGGCTGGCGACGGCTACACGCCCGGGCGGGTCTGCGCCGAAGCTGGCGCCGCCATGATCGCCGCCGCGAGCACAGCCATCACGGCGGCGCGGTGCGGCGAGTTCGATGCTGTGGTGGCCGGGCCGCACCATGAAACGGCCGTGCACTTGGCCGGCATTCCGTTCTCCGGCTACCCCTCGCTGGTGGCGCGCGTGTGCGGGCAGTCCGAGGACAGCGTGTTCCTGCTGCTGGTAGGTGGCGGATTGCACATCGTGCACGCCACATTGCACGAAAGCGTGCAGCATGCTCTGGACCGCCTGACGCCCGAGCTGGTGGTCCAAGCCACGCAGGCTGGCGTGCGTGCTATGCAGCGCTTGGGTATGGCCGCGCCGCGCATCGGCTTGTTCGGCATCAATCCGCATGCGGGCGAAAACGGCCTGTTCGGCGACGCGGACGAGCGCATTACCCGTCCAGCCGTCGAACGACTGCGTGCAATGGGGTTGTCGGTAGAAGGGCCTGCCGGTGCCGACGCGCTACTCTCCGAGCGTCGCCACGACCTGTACGTAGCCATGTTGCATGATCAGGGGCACATCCCGGTCAAGCTGCTAAGTCCCAGACGCGCCAGTGCCCTGTCTATCGGCGCTGACGTGATCCTTTCCAGCGTCGGCCACGGCAGCGCGATGGACATCGCTGGCCAGGGGGTGGCCGACGCCCGCGCCATGATCGAAGCCGTTGCGCGGCTTGCTGCTGTGCCGGCGCCTCACTGAATTCCCATGACATACCAGATCAAGATTGAAGGTTCCGATGTGACCTTCCCCTGCGAGCCGGGAGAAACCGTGCTCGATGCTGCCGCTCGCAACGGCATTGAACTGCCTTACTCCTGCCGCAAGGGCGTGTGCGGCAACTGTCGCGGCCAAGTGCTCGCTGGCGAGTTGGCCCCCGGCACCGCTGGCGGCGGCGCCGAAGCTGGTATCCATGGTGCCGACGAGCATCTGTTTTGCCACGCCCAAGCTGCCAGTGACCTGCTTATCCGTCCGCGAAGCTGGCAACGTATCGACCCTGCGGCTCGAAAGACCTTGCCAGGCAAGATCTTTCGTATCACACAGCCGGCCAGCGATGTGACCGTGCTGCAGCTGCGTTTTGCAGCCGGGACACGCGTGAAATTCCGGGCAGGCCAATACCTTGAGGTGCTTCTGCAGGATGGCCAGCGCCGCGCCTTCTCTATGGCCAATGCGCCCCATGAAAACGATGGCGTCCAACTGCACATCCGCCACGTGCCGGGTGGCCATTTCAGTGCCGGCATTCTGCCGACGCTCAAAGCTGGCGATCTGCTGCAGCTCGAACTGCCTCATGGTGATTTTTGGCTGCGCGAGGACAACGAGCGACCGCTCCTCATGGTGGCTGGTGGCACCGGCTTCGCTCCCATCAAGTCGATCATTGACCACATGGTGCGGAATAAGATCCAGCGCCCGACCTCGCTGTACTGGGGCTCCCGCTTGCCCGAAGGTCTGTACGCACAGGACGTGGTCGCGAAATGGCAGAAGGCCTTGCCCGGGTTACGCTACGAAGCGGTGGTCAGCGATGCCGCAGCTGGCGCTTGGTCCGGACGCAGTGGTTTGGTCCACGACGCTGTGATGGCTGACCATTCCGATCTGTCCGCTCACGACGTCTATGCCTGCGGAGCGCCTGCAATGGTGGCCGCGTTGAGGCGTGTTTGCGTTGAGCACTGTGGGCTTCCCGAAGAAAGATTTTTCAGCGACGCGTTTGTTAGTCACGCACCATGATGGGACTCTGGGCGGCTGGTCGTTGTTTACCGTGCTGCTCGCGCTATTGCGTCTCCTGCAGCCTGATTCGATGGGGATTGCGTGTGCCGGACTAAGGTGCTGACCTCCGCTCAATCTGTCGGAATATGCCGGGAATTAAGACTCCCCCGGCTTTTTGAGGTCGCTGAATGGCGACCTCTTTTTTTGACGGAGGACCTGCCGATCACTCGGAAGAGCCCATTACGTAGCTCCATCATCTCAGGGGATAAGCCCTCATGAAATCCATACTCTCACTTGGCTTGGCCTCCAGCCACGCGTCGTATTGATCCTCAGGCAGGATCACCACCATTCGCTTCTCATCCTCCGGACGGTGAAACTGATTCATGACCGGATGATTCGTCGCATTGATCGTCAGCATGGTGAAGCTGTAAATCAACTCGCCGTCTGGCGATGTCCATCGATCCCAAAGCCCAGCAATGCCCATGGGCTGACCACTGCTCAAGGCAATGTTGGTCTGAATCGAGATTCCTGATCGCCAGTCTGGCTCAAAGAACGACATCGCGGGTACCACGCAGTGCTGCCCCTTGCTCCAAGCATTCCGATAGCTGGGCTTCTCCGCAACTGTCTCGGTCCGGGCGTTGTACGTGCTGCGCACTTTTTTCAGGTCCTTGACCCAGGGGGCCACCATCCCGAAGCGCCCCAACTGGGTGAAGCGCTGGCCATCACCGTCCTTGCGGATGAAGCCGGCTTCGTAGCCTGGCCATACGTGATGTGCCCCCGGCCCGCCGGAGGCGCGGCCTTGAACGTTTCCCGGTAGATCGCGGCAAGCGGCGGCGCCAGGTAGTTGCTGCACATGCCTTGATTCTAAGGAAGCGCGGCAATATACTGTATTTATGAACAGTATTCTAGGGAAGGTCTGAACAAGTCACAAACTCGCCACGCGCAGCCCGATGCGCCCGGCAACCACGAGGCGCAAGACCAGACTGCACCTGCCCGAAGGCCGTTTGCGGCGCAATCCGCGCCCCTTT
>Ga0114986_1000105_pt1 | contig 22577 bp, 18 predicted proteins | sample Shrwel1BS1Day17_FD_96988 | JGI IMG/M metagenome (GOLD analysis project Ga0114986, IMG submission 96988) | Subsurface microbial communities from deep shales in Ohio, USA - Utica-3 well 1 S-1-Day17 | ecosystem: Environmental > Aquatic > Deep subsurface > Shale gas/oil reservoir > Produced... | reverse complement strand
GGGCCGGCCATGTGCTGGAGCACTGCATCATCGAGCTGCTCAACCGCGCCGGCATGCCCACGGGCTTCGGCCAGACGCGCAGCACCTCGCAGCATGGCGTCTACCGCATGGTGTTCCGGGCGCGCAACCAGGAAACGGCCGAGGCGGCGCTGCGCCACGGGCATGCCCTGCTGGAAGCCGCGATCAACAACGAGCCCTTCGATGTCGGGCAGGCCGTGGTGCAGCTGCGGGAAGTGGTCGACTCCACGTGGCTGGGTCCCTCGACCGCGGCCATCGTCAATGCCGCCACCGAGCGGCGCATTCCTTTTCAGCGCCTGAACGACGGCAACCTGGTTCAGCTGGGCGAAGGTGCACGTCAGCGCCGCATCTGGACCGCCGAGTCTGACCTGACCAGCGCGATTGCCGAAAACATCGCCTGCGACAAGGACCTGACCAAGACGCTGCTGCAATCGTGCGGTGTACCCGTGCCGGAGGGGCAGGTGGTCAACAGCCCTGCCGAAGCCTGGGAGGCGGCGCAGGACATCGGACTGCCCGTCGTGGTCAAGCCGTCCGACGCGAACCACGGTCGTGGTGTCTCGCTGGAACTGTCCGATCAGGCCGACATCGAGCGTGCTTTCGGCATTGCCGAGGCTGAGGGCAGCGACGTGATGGTCGAGCGCTACATCCGTGGCAACGAGCACCGGGTGCTGGTCGTGGGCGGCAAGGTGGTGGCCGCCTGTCGTGGCGAAAGCCTGTGGATCACCGGCGACGGCGTTTCCACGGTGCGTGCCCTGATCGACAGCCAGCTCAACAGCGATCCCCGCCGCGGTGAGGCCGAGGAGTTTCCGCTGGAGACCATCCGCCTGGAGCGCGAGCCGGCCATGTGCCTGCTGCTGGAGCGCCAGGGACTGGGGCCGGATGCGGTGCCCGAAGCCGGTCGCAAGGTGCTGGTGCAGCGCAACGGCAACATGGCCTTCGACTGCACCGACGAGGTGCACCCCGAGGTCGCCTACATGGCCGGACTCGCCGCGCGCATCGTCAACCTGGACATCGCCGGCATCGACATGGTCACCGAGGACATCAGCCGGCCGCTGCAGGAAGTGGGCGGCGCGATTGTCGAGGTCAATGCGGGCCCGGGTCTGCTCATGCACCTCAAGCCCGCGGTCGGGCAGCCACGCCCGGTGGGCGAGGCCATCATCGATCACCTGTTCGGCACCACCGACCCATCGCCGGGACGAATTCCCCTGATCGGGGTGGCCGGCACACGACAGACCCGCCTGGTGTGCGCGGCAGCTGCCTACCTGATGGATCTGGGTCAGGGGCCTGCCGGTCGCGCCAGCCAGGATGGCATCTTCGTGGGGCGCCGCCGCCTGGAGCCTGTCGGGGATGACTACTGGGCGCAGTGCCGCCGCCTGCTCATGAACCGCGAAATCCACAGCCTGGTGGTCGAAAGCACGCCCAGACTGGTGCTGGACCGGGGCTTGCCCTATGACCGTTGCCTGGTGGGTGTCGTCACCGACCTGGGCGGCTGGGAAGACCTGTCCGATCACGACATCCAGGACGCCAGCGGCATGCCCCGCGTGTTGCGCACCCAGGTGGATGTGGTGCTCGATCACGGGGCTTGCGTGCTCAACGCCGACGACCCGGCGGTCGCCGCGCTGTCGGCGCACTGCGATGGCGAGTGCTACTGGTATGGCGCCAGCACCGTGCCCGAGGGCATGCCCGGTACCCGCATGGTTCGCCGCGATGGGCAGGCCATCTGCCTGTGCGACCGCGGCGAGATCGTGGCGCGCGCCCAGATGCCTTCCCTGGATGGTGACGAGCAGGCCACTGCCATCTGTGCCGCGGCTGCCGCGGCCTGGGCGGCTGGCCTGTCGCCCGCTCTGATTTCCGCCGGCCTGGAGCGCTTCGACAGCCAGGCCCGCCCCTGAGCCAACGGTCGCAGCACCCACCGCCGATCACCCGAGTTCCGCACCCTTCATTCGAGCCATTGCGCCATGGACATTTCCCGCATCCGGGCCTTGCGCGGTCCCAACCTCTGGACACGCCAGACGGCCATCGAGGCCATCGTTCACTGTGAGCCCGCCGAGCGCTCCATCGTCAACCTGCCCGGTTTCGAGGCCGAATTGCGGGCCCGCTTTCCGCAGCTGGAGCCCTGGCGCAGGCCCCAGGAAGATGTTTCCCTGGCCCACGTGCTCAAGCTGGTGGCGCTGGCCTTGCAGGCGCAGGCGGGTTGTCCCGTCAGTTTTTCCCGCTGCACCGAAACGGTGGAGCAGGGCACCTACCAGGTGGTGGTCGAGTACACCGAAGAGCAGGTCGGGCGCGATGCCCTGAAGGCGGCCGAACGTCTCATCGCGGTCGTCCGCGGCATCGACAAGGATCCGTTCGATGTCGATGCCGTGATTGCCGCGCTGCGCGAACTGGACGAGGATGTGCGTCTGGGCCCGTCCACTGGGTCGATCGTGAACGCCGCCGTGGCCCGTGGCATCCCCTACCGTCGCCTGACGCAGGGCTCGCTCGTGCAGTTCGGCTGGGGTGCCCGTCAGCGGCGCATCTGGGCCGCCGAGGTCGACGGCACCAGTGCCGTGTCCGAGAGCATTGCCCAGGACAAGGACCTGACCAAGACGCTGTTGCGCGCCGCTGGCGTGCCCGTGCCCTGGGGACGCCCAGTCTCCAGCGCCGAAGACGCCTGGGCCGCGGCCATGGAGCTGGGGCTGCCCGTGGTGGTCAAGCCGCTGGATGGCAACCAGGGCAAGGGCGTGACGGTCAATATCGTCGACCGTGAGCATCTGGAACTGGGCTACCGCGTGGCCGCCGAGTATGGCCAGCCGATGGTCGAGAAATTCCTGCCCGGCAGCGACTTCCGCATGCTGGTCGTCGGTGACCGGCTGGTGGCGGCCGCCCGCCGTGATCCGCCCCAGGTCATCGGCGACGGCGAGCACACGGTGCGTCAACTGGTCGACATCGTCAATGCCGATCCTCTGCGGGGGGAAGGGCATGCCACACGCCTGACGAAGATGCGCATTGATGACATCGCGATGGCGCGCCTGAAGGTGCAGGGGCACACCCCCGACACCGTGCCTGCCAAGGGCGAACGTGTCATTCTGCGCAACAACGCCAACCTGTCCACCGGCGGCACGGCCACCGACGTGACCGACGATGTCCACCCGGAGGTGGCGGCCCGTGCGGTCATGGCCGCGCGCATGATCGGTCTGGATGTCTGCGGTGTGGACGTGGTCTGCGAGAGCGTGCTGCGGCCGCTGGAAGAGCAGAGCGGCGGCATCGTCGAGGTCAATGCGGCCCCAGGCCTGCGCATGCACATCTTCCCGTCCTTCGGCAAGGGACGGGCGGTGGGTGAAGCCATCATCGACCACCTGTATCCGCCGGGCGACGACGGCCGCATTCCGGTGGTGGCCGTGACCGGCACCAACGGCAAGACCACCACCGCGCGGCTGATTGCCCACATCATGGCCTGCAGTGGCCTGCGCGTGGGCATGACCAACACCGACGGCGTGCATGTCAATGGCCGCCAGACCGACAGTGGTGACTGCTCGGGGCCCAAGAGTGCCCGCAATGTGCTGCTGCATCCCGACGTCGATGCCGCGGTGTTCGAGACGGCGCGTGGCGGCATCCTGCGTGAGGGCCTGGGGTTCGATCGCTGCCAGGTGGCGGTGGTGACCAATATCGGTGCCGGTGATCACCTGGGGCTGAACTACATCACCACGGTCGAAGACCTGGCTGTCCTCAAGCGCGTGATCATCCAGAACGTGGCGCCTCAAGGCTATGGTGTGCTCAACGCCACCGATCCCCATTGCGTGCGCATGGCCGAGGTCTGCACGGGCAAGGTCATCATGTTTGCCCGCGACGGCCAGCATCCCGTGCTGGCCACGCACCGCGCCCAGGGACATCGCGCGGTGTGGGTCGAGGATGGTCAGATCGTCGCCGCCGAGGGAGATGCCCGGGTGACGGTACCCCTAAAGGACGTGCCCATCACCCGCGATGGCACCATCGGTTTCCAGGTCGAGAACGCCATGGCAGCCCTGGCCGGCGCCTGGGGCGTCGGTCTGTCTTGGGACGCGATCCGTCAGGGGTTGGCGAGCTTTCGCAGCGATGTGGGCTCCGTGCCCGGTCGCTTCAATCTGATGGACTACCGGGGCGCCACGGTCATTGCCGACTATGGCCACAACCCGGATGCCATGCGTGCCCTGGTCGCTGCCGTGCAGACCATGCCCGGCCAGCGTCGCAGCGTGGTCATCAGTGGTGCCGGCGACCGGCGTGACGAGGACATTCGCGAACAGACGCAGATCCTGGGGCAGGCCTTTGATGACGTCATCCTCTACGAGGATGCCTGCCAGCGGGGCCGCGCCAGCGGCGAGGTGGTCGGGTTGCTGCGGCAGGGCTTGGAAGGTGCCACCCGCACGCGCCATGTCGAGACCATCCAGGGCGAATTCCTGGCGATCGACACCGCACTCTCGCGCTTGCAGCCGGGCGACCTGTGTCTGGTCCTGGTGGACCAGGTGCAGGAGGCGCTGGATCACCTGAAATCCCGCTGCCAGTCTGCCGCCTGATGCACGACGGCCGTGACTGGGGTGTGGTCGTGGTCTTTGCCACGGTCTACCTCGGCATGTTTCTGGGCGGGCTGCCGCGACTGAAGCTCGACCGCTCAGGCGTGGCGCTGCTGGGTGCGATCGCTGTGATCGCGTTGACCGGCATGACCCTGGAAGAAGCCGCCCGCTCGGTCGATCTGCCGACCATCGTGCTGCTGTTTGCCTTCATGGTGGTGGCCGCCCAGATGCGGCTGGGCGGCTTCTACACCGAGGTCACGCGCCGGGTGGGCGCCATGCCCCTGTCACGCGCCGGCCTGCTGGCGGCCCTGATCGCCGTGGCCGGAGCGATGTCGGCGGTTTTCTCCAACGACATCATCTGTCTGGCCATGACCCCGGTGGTGGTGCGCCTGTGCCTTCAGCGCGGTCTGGATCCCTTGCCCTTTCTGATCGGACTGGCCTGCGCGGCCAACATCGGTTCGGCCGCCACGCTGATCGGAAATCCCCAGAACATGCTGATCGGCTCGGTGCTGCGCCTTGATTTCGGGGTGTACTTGCGCGCAGCGGCCGTGCCGGTGATCGTCAGCCTGTGCCTGCTGTGGGCATGGATGGCTTACGGTCCGGGCGCACGGCGTGGGGCGGTCGAACTCCAGCGGCCGATCAGCATCCGGCTGGACGCCGCCGACGCGCCCGTCTTTGATCGCTGGCAGACCGCCAAGGGCCTGACGGTGGCCGGCGTGCTGATGGTGGTGTTCCTCTTCACCGGTTGGCCGCGCGAGGTGGCCGCCTTGGTGGGTGCGGGTGTCCTGCTGCTGAGTCGCCGGCTGCATTCATCGCACGTGATGGGCTTCGTCGACTGGCCGCTGATCCTGTTGTTCATCGGCCTGTTTGTGGTGAATCACGCCTTTGAGACCACCGGGCTGGCGGCCGAGGCGGTCGCCTGGCTGCGCACACAGGGGGTGCATCTGGATCAGCCTGGGCCCCTGCTGGTGGTGGGGGTTCTGCTGTCCAATCTGGTCTCCAACGTGCCCGCCGTCATGCTGCTCCTGCCGCACCTGGGGGCCGATCCGGCTTCGTCCGGCATCCTGCTGGCACTGGTCAGCACCTTCGCTGGCAACCTGCTGCTGGTGGGGTCGATCGCCAACCTGATCGTCGCTGATCTGGCCGCCAAGGAGGGCGTGGTGCTGGACTGGAAGCGGCATGCCATGACCGGTCTGCCGGTCACCCTGGCGTCCGTGGCGGTGGTCTGGGTCTGGCTGGTGTGGCGGGGCTGACGGGTTGATCCGGCGGCTTCAGTCTTGCCCGGCGAGCGAGCGGATGTCGGTCTCGTAGTCCCTGAGGACGCGCACCGAATGTGCACGCTGCTCCGGTGTGGTGCTGTTGTGCAAGGCCGCATACACCTCACAGCCGTGCCGGATCACCTGGGCGGTGGGGTGATCGGTGGCCTGTCTGGGTGGCAGCCGACGGGCCAGCCATTCGCCGGCGGCGCGTTCCTTGACCGTCTGGCGTGTGGCACCGGGCGGGAGGGCCTGCCACTGCCGGATCATGTCGCGCAGCTCGGCGGCCAGGCGCAGGCGCTCCTGCTGGGTTTGCTGCGGATCAAAAGGCGAGCGGGCCAGGCCCTGGCGAACCAGCGCTTCCTGCTCGCGGCTGAGCGGCCCGTACAGGGTCTCGTAGCGGTCCAGCAGGCGTTCGGTGCGCCGGTTCAGCCGCTGCTCCGGTGAGCCGCGCAGGAAGTCCTTCTCAAAACTCTCATGGCTCTTGTGCTGGTGACGCTCGAAGTGGGCCATCTGCGTCGCATCCAGCTGCACGGCCAGCCGGGCCAGGGGGGCACCGGCGTGCTCGGCCATCCTGACCCAGGCCTCCCGCAGATCGTCGTACTGGCGGCACACGGCCTCGGCGGTGACATTGTGCTGTGCCATGTCCTGCCAGCGCTTGATCAGCTCGGCGTAGCGGGGCAGTTCCTGCGACCGATGCCAGGCCATGAAACGGTCGATGTCCGACCGAATCTGCGCGGACTGGCTGTCGTTCAGGTCTGCGTAGCCGTCGATCCACCAGTAGATGAGATTGGGGGCTTGACCGTAGCCGATGCGCAGGGCGCTGCAGGCACCCAGCGCCAGCAGTGCCAGCGTGGCGGCGATAATCTTCAGCCATGTCAACAAGGGGCCGGCAGCGCCCACAGGAGTGAGGTTCATGACGTTCCCGGTGGATGTGGTGGTGATGGCGGCGGGCAAGGGCACCCGGATGAAGAGCCTGAGGCCCAAAGTGTTGCACCGTCTGGGCGGTCGTGCACTGGCCCAGCATGTGCTCGACACCGCCGCACGGGTATCCGCCCGCTCGGTGGTGGTGATCACCGGTCATGGGGCCGATCAGGTGGAGGCTGGTCTCCAGGCACCCGTGGGTGCCGATGGACAGGCGCTGGATCTGCGCTTCGTGCGCCAGGAACCCCAGCTGGGCACTGGCCATGCCGTGCAGCAAGCCGTGCCGCTGCTGCCCGACGATGGCGTGACCCTGGTGCTCTCGGGTGATGTGCCCCTGACCCGTGCCGAGACCCTTGAGGCGCTGATCAAACAATGTGGCGGTGAGCGGCTGGCGCTTCTGACGCTGGACATGCCCGACCCCACGGGCTATGGACGCATCGTCCGTGCGGAAGACGGTGCCGTGAGCGCCATCATCGAGCACAAGGACGCCTCCGATGAGCAGCGGGCCATTCGCGAAATCTACAGCGGCATCATGGCCGTGCCGACCCGGCTGCTGCGTGGCTGGCTGTCCCGCCTGGACAACCGCAACGCCCAGGGCGAGTACTACCTGACGGATGTGGTTCGGTTTGCCGTGGCCGATGGTCTTAGGGTCGAGGCACACCGCATTGCCGATGCGGTACAGGTGGCCGGCGTGAACAGCCCGCGCCAGCTGGCCGAGCTGGAGCGGGCCTACCAGCGCCAGGTGGCCGATGAGCTGATGGACCAGGGGGTGCGTCTGGCCGATCCGGCGCGTCTGGATGTGCGTGGAACGCTCATCTGTGGTCAGGATGTCGAGATTGATGTGGGCTGCGTGTTCGAAGGGCGGGTCGAGCTGGGCGCCGGTGTGCGCATCGGCGCCCACTGCGTGATTGCCAACGCGGTCATTCAGGCGGGCGCGGTCATCCACCCATTCACGCACATCGACGGTGAGAAGTTGGGCGTCAGCGTGGGCGCCGGTTCCCTGGTCGGCCCGTTTGCCCGCCTGCGTCCAGGAGCCCTTCTCGGGAACGAGGTTCACATCGGCAACTTCGTCGAGGTGAAGAACAGCACTCTGGCCGATGGCGCCAAGGCCAACCATCTGGCCTATCTGGGTGACGCGACGGTGGGCGAGCGCGTGAACTACGGGGCCGGCAGCATCACCGCCAATTACGACGGCGCCAACAAGCACCGCACCGTGATCGAGGCCGATGTGCATGTGGGCAGCAACTGTGTGCTGGTCGCGCCGGTGACCATCGGCGCCGGTGGCACGGTGGGTGCCGGCTCCACCATCACCAAGAGCACGCCGCCGGGCAGTCTGTCGGTGGCCCGGGGTCGGCAGGCGTCCATCGCGGACTGGAAGCGACCCACCAAGGCAGCCCCCAAGAAGGACTGATCCGGCTGTTGAGAGCGGTCAGGCGCGGCGCCGGCCGGTGGGCGGGCGCTGCCGCGCCATCTGCTCGAACATGTCTTCGTTGTTCAGGTTCATCAGGCCCGACAGGCCCATGACCTCGGAATCGCGGAAGCCGTGCGTCTGGCTTTGCGTCTGTTCGAACTCGGAGAACTGGGACTCCAGTTGCTGGCGGGCGCTTTCGCGCGGTTCCTCGACAGCCCGCGGCGGCGGCAGTTCGGCCAGGTTCAGCTGGCGGCGGAAGTCCGCCGGCGACGGCATCCGGTGAATGCCGTTCTTGAGAAACACGAAGCGCACACCCGCCGTCTTGAGGATGCGGTTCTTGACCTTGAGCATGTGTTCCTTCGCCTTGGCATTGCTCAGGTGGAACTGCTCGATGTCGAAGGCGAACATGGGCCTTCCGTCCTCGCCGAACACCGAAAAGTCCACCCGGAACTGCTGCAGCCGCTCTTCGGCACGCTTGCGGTTGGTGGTCTTGCGCACCGACAGCATGTCCTGCAGGCGCAGGTTGGGCAGCACCACCTGGCCGGGAAAGGTGTCGTGCAGGTAATCCAGCATCTGGACCTGCTCAGGGGTCAGCAGCCGTTCGGGCGTGTAGCGGTCATCCCGCCCGGACGTGGGGGTTTGCCGCCGTCGCCAGACGAACAGCCCACCCCCCAACACCAGCAATGCCGCCGCCGAAGCCGCGATCCATGTCAGCATGCAACCTCCTGAGTTGTAAAGTATTAATTGGCAGGGAATTTTAGAGGTTGGTGACAGCGTGGGTGCACTTTGATGAATTTGTTACAGGCACCAGACAAACGGTCGTGCTGTGCCGGTGAGCGTTCTGCCCATCAGACAGACGGCATGCGCGACGGCAGCGGCAGGCGGGGGTCGAACTTGGCGCGCTTCACACTGAAGAATGCCTTGACGTTACGCACATTGGCGTCCGAGGTGAACAGGCGCTGTGTCAGGGCCAGGTAGTCGGGCATGTCCCGGGTGTGGATCACCAGCATGAAGTCAGGCCCTGGGCTGACCCGGTAGCACTGCTGTACCGACGGCTCGGCCACGGCACGGGCCTCGAAGTCGTCCAGCCGTCCGGCGTCCTGTCGCTCCATCACCACCTCCACCAGCGCGGTCAGGCCATGGCCGATCAAGGGTGCCAGCCGGTCAGCGCTGAGCACGGCGACTTCCCGCTCGATCAGGCCCAGCTGGCGCAGCCGCTTGACCCGGCGCAGGCTGGTGGGTGGTGACACGTGGGCCGCCTCGGCCAGGGCGACGTTGCTCCGGGCAGCGTCGGTCTGCAGCTGGTCCAGCAGCTTCAGGTCGATGTCATCAATGAAATGATCGGTCGTGTTCAAGATGAAAATGAACGATTGTTAAATCATCTGGGTATGATGAACCAATATTTCTTTGAAGTAAATAAATCGACCTGAAATTTCTTTCCTGAATGCCTACGATGCCGCATCAGCATTCAAGGAGCATTCCATGTGTGGCATCGTTGCCGGGGTTTCAGGTCGTGACGTCGTGCCGGTACTGGTTCAGGGCCTGCAGCGCCTGGAGTATCGCGGGTACGACTCGTGTGGGGTGGCGGTCCATGCCGGTGGACTCAGGCGTGCCCGCAGCACCGCCCGGGTGGCCGAGCTGGCGCAACAGGTGCAGGCCGACGGTATTGCCAGCGGCACCGGTATTGCCCACACACGGTGGGCCACCCACGGCGCCCCGGCGGTGCACAACGCCCACCCGCATTTCAGCCATGGCCCCTCGCCCGCGCAGGGTGCGGCCGGCCGGGTGGCGCTGGTGCACAACGGCATCATCGAGAACCACGACGAGTTGCGGGCCGAACTGCAGCAGCGCGGCTACGTGTTCGAGAGCCAGACCGACACCGAGGTGATCGCCCATCTGGTCGACTCGCTGTACGAAGGCGACATCTTTGCGGCCCTGCAGGCGGCGGTGGCGCGGCTGCACGGCGCCTACGCCCTGGCGGTCTTCCACAAGGATGAGCCACACCGGGTGGTGGGTGCACGTGCGGGTTCACCGCTGGTGCTGGGGGTGGGCAAGGACGGTGAACACTTCCTGGCCAGCGACGCCATGGCCCTGGCGGGCGTGACCGACCAGATCGTCTATCTGGAAGAGGGCGATCTGGTGGACCTGCAGCTGGGCCGCTACTGGGTGGCTGACCGCAATGGCCGTTCGCTCGATGTCGCGCAGCGTCCGGTGCGCACGGTGCAGGCGCACAGTGGCGCGGCCGAATTGGGCCCTTATCGCCACTACATGCAGAAGGAAATCTTTGAGCAGCCGCGCGCCATCGGCGACACGCTGGAAGGCGTGGAGGGCATCACGCCCGAACTGTTCGGTGATGGCGCCTACCGGGTATTCAAGGACATCGACCAGGTGCTGATCCTGGCCTGCGGCACCAGCTACTACAGCGGATGCACCGCCAAGTACTGGCTGGAAGACATCGCCGGCATCCCGACCCAGGTGGAAGTGGCCAGCGAATACCGCTACCGCACCAGCGTACCCAACCCGCGCACCCTGGTGGTGACCATCAGCCAGAGCGGCGAGACCGCCGACACGCTGGCCGCGCTGCGCCACGCCCAGGGTCTGGGCATGACGCACACGCTGACCATCTGCAACGTGTCGACCAGCGCCATGGTGCGCGAGTGCGAGCTGGCCTACATCACGCGGGCGGGTGTCGAGATCGGTGTGGCCTCGACCAAGGCCTTCACCACCCAGCTGGCCGGCCTGTTCCTGCTGACGCTGGCGCTGGCCCAGGTGCGCGGTCGTCTGAGCGATGAGCAGGAGGCCGCCCACCTCAAGGCCATGCGGCACCTGCCGGTGGCGCTGCAGGCGGTGCTGGCCCTGGAACCCCAGGTCATCCGCTGGGCCGAGGATTTCGCCCGCATGGAGAACGCGCTGTTCCTGGGGCGTGGCCTGCACTATCCGGTGGCGCTGGAAGGTGCCCTCAAGCTCAAGGAGATCAGCTACATCCACGCCGAGGCCTATCCGGCCGGCGAGCTCAAGCACGGCCCGCTGGCCCTGGTGACCAGCGCCATGCCAGTGGTGACCGTGGCGCCCAACGACGCCCTGCTGGAAAAGCTCAAGAGCAACATGCAGGAAGTGCGCGCGCGCGGCGGCGTGCTGTACGTGCTGGCCGATGCCGACACGCACATCCAGAGCGCTGAAGGGCTGAACGTCATCCGCATGCCCGAGCACTATGGTGCGCTCTCACCCATCCTGCACGTGGTGCCGCTGCAGCTGCTGGCGTATCACACGGCGTGTGCGCGGGGCACGGATGTGGACAAGCCCCGCAACCTGGCCAAGAGCGTCACGGTCGAGTGATCAAGCGGAGGCGCTCCGGTCTCCTGGTTCTGTGAATAAACCCTGTCAAAAATGAATTAACTCTGTCAAAACCTCCTGGAGCTCATTCAGGAGGTTTTTCTTCAGAAATTCAAGCCAAGCGCTGCTTGAACAGCTCGACTATCAACGCGCGCACCCACCGCAGGAAAGGATCGTGCTCATGTCTGAGTCCCCAGTGCAGCGACACCGTGAAGTCCTGTTGGGGCAGGTCGGCGTCCAGCAGGTGGAATTCCTCGCGTGGTTCGAACTCCTGAGCAATCGCCTTGGGGATCACCACCGCCAGGTCGGTTGAACGCACGATCGCAGGCAGGGCGAGAAAGCTCGATGCGCGCAGCCGGATGCGCTCTTCCAGTTGGAGCACGCTCAGAATGCGTTGTGTTTCGCTGTGCGAGCGCACCGTGACAAAGTCGAAGCGGCTCAGGGCTCGGGTGGAGATGCCGCCTTTGGTCCGGCCCCGGATCAGCGGGTGCCCCGCCTTGACCATCAGCGCATAGCGGTCCTTGAGCAGTTCGATCTTCTGCGTACCCTGGGTCTGCGGCAGGAAGCCGATGGCCAGGTGCAGGTTGCCGTTGTGCAGGGCTTCGGCGATGTCTTTCTGCGGCCAGGGGCTGGCCAGTACCTTGATACCGGGCGCCCGGGACTGCAGCGCCTGCACCAGACGGGGCAGGAAGCGCATCTCGCCGATGTCCGTCAGGTGAATCCGGAGTTCCGCCCGGCTGGTCTGGGGGTGGAAGGCACCGGGCTCGCGCAGCCCTTCGTCGAGCAGGGCGAGCCCTCCCTGGACCGAACGGGCCAGGCGGTCCGCGCGTTCGGTCGGTTTCACGCCGCCCGCCGTGCGTTCGAACAACGGGTCCCGCAGCTCGATGCGCAGGCGGCTCAGTGCCTGGCTGCACGCGGGCTGTGACATGCCCAGCCGTTCGGCCGCCTTGCTGATGCTGCGAGCCGCGTAGATCGCGTCGAAGACGCGGAGTAGGTTCAGGTCCACGCCTAAATTATAAGAATCAGGCATGTTACTTAGTAGGCTTATCTAATTGAAGAATTCTGCTGCGGCGCCCACACTGCGGGCGTTTCCACAAGAGGACGCCAATGAAGCGCAACACCCCTGCCAAGACCCGCCCTTCGAAGCAGCAGCCCACCGTCAGGGAGGCGGTACACCAGTGGATGCGCGACGTCGGCATCGACACTGTGTTCGGCAACCCGGGCTCGACCGAGCTGCCGATGTTCCGCGACTTCCCCGAGGATTTCCGCTACATCCTGGGTCTTCAGGAGTCGGTGGTGGTGGGCATGGCCGATGGTTACGCGCAGGCCACCCGCAATGCGGCGCTGGTGAACCTGCATTCAGCGGCGGGTGTGGGTCACGCGATGGGCAACATCTTCACCGCCTTCAAGAACCAGACCCCGCTCATCGTCACCGCAGGCCAGCAGGCGCGCTCCATCTTGCCTTTCGACCCGTTCCTGTTCGCGACGCAGGCTACCGATCTGCCCAGGCCCTATGTCAAGTGGGCCTGCGAGCCGGCGCGCGCTGAAGACGTTCCGCTGGCGCTGGCCCGCGCCTACCACCTGGCCATGCAGCCGCCGTGCGGACCGGTGTTCGTCTCGATTCCGGCTGACGACTGGGACAAGCCGAGTGCCTGGGTACCGCCGCGCACGGTGACACGCTCCATTGCGCCGGACCCGGAGGCCATCCGTTCGGTGGCCAAAGCCCTTCAGAGGTCCAAGCGCCCGGCCATTGTGGCGGGCACGGGTGTCGACCGCGATGGAGCGGTGAACCTGCTGGTGAGTCTGGCCGAACAGCACCGGGCTGCGGTCTACACCGCACCCATGAGTGCACGCTGCGGTTTTCCCGAGAGCCACGACCTGTTCAGTGGCTTCCTGCCGGCCATGCGCGAGCGCATCGTGGCGATCCTGGCCGAGCACGACCTGGTGCTGGTGCTCGGCGCGCCTGCGTTCTCCTACCACGTCGAAGGTGAAGGACCACACGTACCCGAAGGGACCGCGCTCTGGCAGATCGTGGACGATCCCCACACGGCGGCCTGGACGCCCAGCGGCAACAGCGTGGTCGCCAGCCTGGATCTGGCCGTCGCGGCCCTGATCGACGGGACCAAGCCCGTCAAGCGCCGTGCACCGCCCCGGCGCCCGGCACCCCGCTCAGAGGAGGCTGGCCTGCCGATGAGCGTGGCCTACGTGCTGCAGGCGCTGGACCAGGCACGGGGCGCACAGGATGTGGTGGTCGAAGAGGCACCGGGTTCGCGCGGCGTGATGCAGCAGAACCTGCCCATGAACGGCGCGGACAGCTTCTACACCATGGCCAGCGGCGGCTTGGGGTTTGGCATGCCGGCGGCGGTCGGGGTTGCGCTGGGTCGCCAAAAGCAGCGGCTCAAAGGTCGCACCATCGCGCTCATGGGCGACGGATCGAGCATGTATTCGATCCAGGCGCTGTACGCTGCTTCGCAACTGAACCTGCCCATCACCTTCGTCATCCTGAACAACCGGCGCTACGCCGCGCTGCAGGACTTCGCGCCGGTGTTCGGCTATGCCGAGGGGGACAAGCCCGCGGGCACCGATCTGCCCCACCTGGACTTCGTTGCGCTGGCCGATGGCCAGGGCGTTCCGGCCTGCCGTGTCGAGCGACCGGAACACCTCGGCAAGAGCCTGGAGGCCGCTTTGGCGGCGAGGGGGCCGTACCTCATTGAGCTCGTCGTCAGCTGAGTGCAGCCGCATTCATTCATCACACCCATCCACAGGAGACAAGACATGACCACCATCAACATGCTCATCAACGGCGAAGCCGTGCAGGCCCAAAGCGGCGCGACCTTCACCCGTTCCAACCCGCTGGACGGCCAGGTCGCCACCACGGCGCCCGCCGCCTCCGTGCAGGACGCGGTGGCCGCCGTCGACGCGGCCGCTGCGGCTTTCCCTGCCTGGGCCGCCACCTCGCCTGGGGACCGCCGTGCCCTGCTGCTCAAGGCTGCCCATGCGCTGGAGGCCAAGGCCGCAGAATTCACCGCCGCCATGGCCGCCGAGATCGGCGCCTCCGGCCTCTGGGCCGGCTTCAACGTGCACCTGGCCGCCGACATGCTCGTCGAAGCCGCCGCGCTGACCACCCAGATCAACGGCCAGGTGATCCCGTCCAACGTGCCGGGTAGCCTGGCCATGGCCACGCGTCAGGCCGCCGGCGTGGTGCTGGGCATGGCGCCCTGGAACGCCCCGGTGATCCTGGGAGTGCGCGCCGTGGCGGTTCCGCTGGCCTGCGGCAACACCGTGGTCCTCAAGGGCAGCGAGCTGTGCCCCGCGACCCACGGCCTGATCATCCAGGCGCTGCAGGAAGCGGGCCTGCCCAAGGGCGTGGTCAATTTCGTGACCAACGCGCCAGCCGACGCGGCCGAGGTTGTGGAAGCCATGATCGCCCACCCGGCCGTGCGGCGCGTGAACTTCACCGGCTCGACGCACGTCGGCCGTATCATCGCCACCAAGTGCGCCACCCACCTCAAGGCCTCCGTGCTGGAGCTGGGCGGCAAGGCACCCTTGCTGGTGCTCGACGATGCCGACCTGGACGCCGCCGTCAACGGCGCCGCCTTCGGTGCCTTCGCCAACTCGGGCCAGATCTGCATGTCCACCGAGCGCATCGTGGTCGATGCCAAGGTGGCGGATGCATTCGTGAGCAAGCTCGCCGCCAAGGCCCAGGCGCTGCCGCTGGGCGACCCCCGCCAAGGCCCGGTCGTGCTGGGCTCGGTGGTCGACATGCGCACCGTCCATCGCGTCAACGAGCTGATCGACGATGCCGTGGCCAAGGGTGCCAAATTGGTGTGTGGCGGCAAGGCCGAGAACACGCTGATGTCGGCCACCCTGCTGGACCACGTGACGCGCGAGATGCGCATCTACAGCGAAGAGACCTTCGCCCCGGTCAAGGCCATCGTGCGGGTGGAGGGTGAAGAAGCGGCCATCGCCTGCGCCAACGACAACGCCTTCGGCCTGTCGGCTGCGGTGTTCACCGGCGACACCGCGCGCGGCTGGCGCGTGGCGCAGCGCATCGAGTCGGGCATCTGCCACGTCAACGGTCCGACCGTACACGACGAGGCGCAGATGCCGTTTGGCGGTGTCAAGGCCAGCGGCTGGGGGCGCTTCGGCGGCCAGGCCGGCATCGAGGCATTCACCGAGCTGCGCTGGATCACGCTGCAGACCACGCCGCGCCACTACCCGTTCTGAGCACGCCATGAACGTCACCATCCTGGGCGCAGGGGCCATGGGCTCCCTGTTCGGTGGTCTGCTGGCCGCGCAGGGCCACACCGTGGAACTGCTGGACGTCAATGAACGGCACATCGGTGAAATCCAGCGTGCGGGCCTGACCCTCGACACGGACCAGGGCAGCCAGACCGTGCGGGTGAAGGCCTGCCGGCCCGAGCAGGGGGCGACCCCGCCCGACTGGCTGATCGTCTTCACCAAGACACTGCACACCGACAGTGCACTGCGCGCCGCGCAGCACCTGATCGGGCCTCACACTTGTGTGCTCAGTCTGCAGAACGGGCTGGGCAATGTCGAGAAGCTGCAGGCCTTCGTGCCTCGCGAGCGGATTGCCATCGGGGTCACCACGGTGCCGGCCGACATGAAGGGCCCCGGTCATGTGCAGTCGCACGGCAAAGGCTACAGCCGCTTCATGTCGGCGGACGGGCAGCGCAACCCCGCGCTGGTCCAGCTCGCGGCGGATTTCAACAAGGCCGGCCTGAGCTGCGAGCTGGACGACCAGGTGCTGGCCGCCATCTGGCGCAAGGTGGCCTTCAACGCGGCGCTCAACGGCATCTGCGCGGTCACCGGCAGCACGGTGGGCCAGCTCGGCCAGAACAGCGAGACCCGGGCCTTGGTGCACCGGACCTCGCAGGAAGTCATCGACGTGGCACGGGCCGCGGGTGTCCTGGTGGATGCCGACGGCGTGCACCACGACCTCGACCACGCCATGGAACACCACGTGCACCACAAGCCCTCGATGCTGCAGGACTTGCTGGCCCGGCGACCGACCGAGGTCGACGCCATCAACGGTCAGGTCCGTGCGCACGGCGAACGGCTGGGTGTTCCCACACCTTGCGTGTCCACCCTGCACACCCTGGTCAAACAAATGGAGGCGACGGCCTCCTGAGGCCTAACGCCTGCCCGACCCCATTTCATTCACCCTGAAGGAGACAACATGAGCACTACGACATTCATGCCCAAGGCCGCACTGGCCGGACTTTTCGCGGCGCTGACCGCCGCGGCGGCTCTGCCCGCCGCCGCCCAGCAGGTGACGCTGCGCGTGCACCACTTCCTGCCGCCCACCTCCAGCGCGCACGTCAAGCTCATCCAGCCCTGGTGCGACAAGATCGCCAAGGAATCGGCAGACCGCCTGAAGTGCCAGATCTTCCCGTCCATGCAACTGGGCGGAGCCCCGGGCCAGCTGTACGACCAGGTCAAGGATGGCGTGGTGGACGTCGTCTGGACGGTGCCCACCTATGCCGCAGGTCGCTTCACCAAGTCAGAAGTGTTCGAGCTGCCCTGGATGGCAAGCTCGGCCAAGGCCGGCAGCCAGGCGCTGTGGACCTATGTCGACAAGAACGCCCAGGACGAGTTCAAGGGTGTGCATCGCATCTTCATGCACCTGCACGATGGCGCGCTGTTTCACTTCAAGGACAAAAAGCCCCAGACCCTGGAAGACTTCAAGGGTCTGAAGATCCGGGCGGCGACGCGCTCGAACGCCCGCATGATCGCGGCGCTGGGAGCGACGGCGGTGGCCATGCCGCTGCCGATGGTGCCCGAGGCCCTGTCCAAGAACGTGGTCGATGGCGCGGCCGTGCCCTGGGAAGGTACCCCCGCGATCCGTCTGGCCGAACTGGCCAAGTACCACCTGGACGTGCCCGACGGTGTACCGCGCATCTCGAACACCATCTTCCTGTTCGGCATGAACGAGCAGAAGTACAACGCGCTGCCGGCCGACCTGAAAAAGGTGATCGACAACAACAGCGGCCTGGCCACCTCCGCATGGGCCGGTGAAGTCGGGTTCGACGTCGTGGTCGAGACCTACAAGAAGGCGGCCAAGGATGCCGGTGGCACCCTGGTGAACCTGAGCCCTGCGGAGTACCAGCGCTGGGTCAAGGCGACCGACTCCGTGGACGATGACTGGTTGAAGGAGGCCGCCGCCAAGGGCGCCGACGGCAAGAAACTCCTGGAAGAGGCGCGTGCGCTGGTCAAGCAATACAGCAAGTGAACAACCGGCGCGCTGCTGACATGTTGAACGTGAACGACTGGAGAGCGGCAGCGCGCCGGACCCTTCCGCGCTTTGTCTACGAGTACGTGGACGGCGCGGCCGAAGATGAGCGGTGTCTGGCGCGCAACCGCAGTGCGCTGGACGCCGTCTCACTGACGCCGCGCGTCTTGCGGGACACCCGCCGCATCGACCCCAAGGTGTCCCTGTTTGGTCAGACCTGGGCCCAGCCCTTTGCCATCGCCCCGACGGGCCTGAACGGTCTGATCCGGCCGGGCGGTGACCTCATGGGGGCAGCTGCGGCACAAACCATGGGCGTGCCATTTGTGCTGTCGGCGGCATCGAACGAACGACTGGAAGCGGTGCGCGAGGCGGCGCCTCAAGCGCAGTTGTGGCTGCAGCTGTATGTGATGGAGGACCGCAGCGTCGCTGAGCAGCTGCTTCGGCGTGCCAAGGCCGCGAAGTTCTCGGCGCTGGTGCTGACGGTGGATGTCCCTGTGAGCGGCTTGCGCGAGAAGGACCTTCGCAATGGTTTCAAGGTGCCATTCAAGCCTTCTCTTCCAATGGCCATCGACCTGATGCGCCACCCTGCCTGGTCACTGCGCCAGGCCATGGGGGGTGGTCCGAAATTCGTCAACCTGGTGGAAGACACCAAGGCCCGGATGTCTGCCCAGGCCCAGGCCGCGCTGTTGGCCCGGGCCATGGACCGGGGTCTGGACTGGTACTCGTTGTCCTGGTTGAGGAGGCACTGGGCCGGTCCCCTGTTGGTCAAGGGCGTTCTGCACCCCGATGACGCGCGGCGCGCGCAGCGAGAAGGTGTCGATGCACTGATTGTGTCCAATCACGGGGCACGGCAGCTCGACGTGGCGCCGACATCCATCGATCAGCTGCCCTGTGTGGTGGAAGCCGTTCGTGGGGGCATCCCCGTGCTGATGGACAGTGGCATTCGTCGCGGTTCGGATGTGGCACGGGCCCTGGCGCTTGGCGCACATGCCGTCTTGATCGGCAGGCCCGTGTTGTATGGACTGGCGGTACAAGGACAGTCCGGCATTGAGCGCGTCCTGACCACGCTGGCCAGCGAGTTGGAGCGCACGATGATCCTGCTGGGTGAGACCGACGTCGGCGCGTTGCGCGTCAGTCGATCGCCAGCAGACCCGTGCCAGGGTGGGAGTTGATGTACTCGAAATGCGCATCGCCGGCCTGCAGCACGCTCACCTCGTGGTACAGGCGCAGGCTGGGCGGTGCTGCGATGGCCTGGAGCATGCCCATGAAGGCACCGAAGATCTTCAGGTGGGTGGGGTGCTGCTCGGCCCATGCCTCCATGTGCGCCAGGCTCTGCCACCAGCTCAGTCCGTAGCTGCGGTCGGTGGGTGCAAAGTGGTCATCCAGCGGAACTGGCGCAGGTGTGCAACCTAGCCGCGTTGCCGGCACAGGGCCTGGATGACATCCTGCAGGCCACCGATGTCGGCGAGGTGTGGGGCGTGGGCAGGCGAATCAGCAAGCAACTCAAGGAGCAAGGCATCCAGACCGTGCTGGACCTGATGCGCATGGACCCAGCCACCATCCGACGTGGCTGGAACGTCACGCTGGAGAAGACGGTCAGGGAGTTGCAGGGCCAAACCTGCGTGGACCTAGACGATGCCCCAGAGCCCAAACAACAGATCGCCTGCACCCGATCCTTCGGCCAGCCGGTGACCGAGTTGGCACCACTGATCGAAGCGGTCAGCGAGTTCGCCAGCCGGGCGGGAGAGAAGCTGAGGAAGCAGAACAGCCTGGCCAGTGAGCTGCTGGTGTTCATGCACACTTCACCGCATCGGCAAGGGCCACAGCTTTCGCGCAGCGTGGTGGTACCGCTGCGCAGGCCTACGGATGACAGCAGACTGCTCGAAGGTTCTGCAGCCGATGCCATGCGCCGGATTTACGTTCCGGGCTACCGGTTCATCAAGGCAGGGGTCATCCTCGTGGATCTTCAGCCAGCGAATATTCAGCAGCAGGAGCTGGATCTGGAGCCCGACCATGAGGCTGAGACACCACGGGACCGGTCACGGCTGATGGTGGCCATGGATGTCATCAACCAGCGCTACGGCAAGGGGACGGTTCATGTGGGGTCCACCGGGCAGACAGCACCGGTGCGGACATGGGGCATGAAGCAGGAGAGATGCACGCCGCAGTACACGACGCTACTGGAAGATGTGCCAGTGGCCAGGGCGTGACCTCACATCACAGATATTGAGGGAGGAGAAGGCTGTCTTGACAGTTTTCGTTCTCTCGAATGTGCTAGATTGACCCTGCGTCTAGATTCTTGACAGCATTTCTAAAAATGCGATCCAGAGAGTGATTTTTGACAGGGTTTTTTCGTGGAATCACTCCAGCTTCAGCGGGCGGCTGACGCCGGGGCCAGCGCATCCCGCACGCGCATCAGTCGCGCCCGCACTTCGTTGGCCACCTCGGCCACCTCGGGCTTGTCAGTCAGCTGCAGCACGGCCACCGGGTCCATGAAAGCTACCACCAGTTGGCCGTCGGCTTCTTCACGCACCACCACATTGCAGGGCAGGAGAAGGCCGATGTCGGGTTCGGCCGTCAGGACCTTGTGCGCCAGCGGCGGGTTGCAGGCCCCCAGAATCCGGTAGGGCCGCACATCCACACCGAGCTTGGCCTTCATGGTGGCCTGGACGTCGATCTCGGTGAGGACGCCGAAGCCTTCGGTCTTGAGGGCGTCGGTGACGCTCTGGATGGCGGCGGCGAAATCCCGCGATGCCAGGGTGCAATGGAATCCGTAGCTCATGATCTGCTCCTGTGGCGTATCCAATTTGGATAACTGGCTGGAGTATGGAATCTACCCGACCTGTCGGCTGTCGTGCAATGCGCTCAATGGACGTGACCGCGGTGATCTCCGTTTCGCAGTTCGTGGCGGGCCTGCCGCAGCACCTGCCAGCCGCCTTGCAGCGCCAAACCTGCCATCAGGGAGGCCACCAGCAGGTCCGGCCAGGACGCGCCGGTGCCAAAAACCCCCAGGGCGGCCAGAAACACCGCCAGGTTGCCGATGGCGTCATTGCGCGAGCACAGCCAGACGCTGCGCATGTTGGCGTCGCCCTCGCGGAAGGCATACAGCATCCAGGCCACCGAGACATTGGCCAGCAGGGCGATCAGGGCCACGACGCCCATGGTCGGCGCGTCCGGCACTTCGCCGTGCCAGAGCGACCACAGGGCGCTGCCCAGCACGTAGAGACCGAATCCCATCATGCTGAAGGCCTTGAGGATGGCGGCCCGGGCGCGCCAGGCCAGGGCCGAGGCCAGCACGGCCAGCGATACGCCGTAGTTCAGCGCGTCACCGGCAAAGTCGATGGCATCAGCCAGCAGCGACAGTGACCCGGCCGACAGGCCGGCGCCGATCTCGATCAGGAACATGGCGGCGTTGACCCACAGGGCCACCCACAGCACGCGTCGGTAGCGCCCCAGGTCGGCCACCTGGCCGGGAGCGGGGCATTCGTGTTCGCAACAGTTGGCAGACATGGCAACTCCTTGACAATGCCTCTATTGAAAACCCTGTAGTGACTCCAGAGTCAAGTCATCGATGAGGTGAGGCTGATGCGCATCAAGGAACTGTCACAGGCCACCGGTGTGGACGCAGAGACGATCCGCTACTACGAAAAGGAAGGCTTGCTTCCGGCACCGGCTCGCCAGGAGAACGGCTACCGCGATTACAGCGACCGCCATCTGGAGCGGCTCTCCTTCATCCGGCATTGCCGGGCGCTGGAAATGCCACTGGCCGATGTGCGGCGTCTGCTGAGCGCCCTGGATGCACCGGGGGAGCCTCATCCCGATGTGGACCGTCTGGTGCAGGCGCAGATCGATCGGGTGCGGGCCAGGCTCGAGAGCATGCGCGCGCTCGAGAAGCAATTGCTGCTGCTCAAGGCCAGTTGCGGGCGTTGCGATGAAGAGGGTGCCGATTGCGGCATCCTCAAGGAACTGGTGGCCGCTGCCCATGGAGAGGCCTGTGTCTGCCATGGAAATGCTGCGCAAGTGACAGGGACATAACGCAATGCATACGTTTGCATAATTCACGTTTTCCCTGCCGTCCGTTACCAGCAACAGAACGTTGGTTACGTAATGGTTACGTTGCCGATTTGAGGGTTTTCACCAAAATGCAATCGTTTGCATGATTGGTTCAATTCGAGGGCTTTTCCGGCGAAGGAAAAGAGCCAACCATCCCAAGACCCTCGGAGACGCTTCATGCAGACCATCCTCAAGAGCGCGGCACTGGCCGCCACCCTGGCCGCTTCGGCCGCCCATGCCCAGGTGGCGTTCGACGCCAACCTGGAACTGGACACCACCTACACCAACGAGGTGAAGAACGCCACCAACGCCCGCGACAGCGATCTGGCGCTCGGTGGCCGTATCGAGGTCAACGCCGGTGCCAAGGCCACCAACGGCGACGCCTTCGTGGCGGCACGCGCCAGCCTGCTGCTGAAGAAGGATGGCGATACCGGTGTCGATGACATGTGGGTGCAGTTCGGCAACAAGACGCTCGATGCCAAGCTCGGCCGCTTCGAGGCCGTGGATCTGTTTCCCCCCGGCAAGGATGTGCTGATCGAAGAGGCCGGCTACTCGGCCTACAAGGGCAACGCGCTGCGCGGCCGGTTCAGCAAGGACACCTTCCATGCAGCATTGGGCGTCAACGCGGGCACCGGTTTGCGCTTCGAGCTGGGCCTGGTGCAGACCAAAGAGCAGGGCGAGGCCAAGGGCGTGCGTCCGGTGCTGGTCTACTCCAACGGCCCGCTCACGCTCCGTGGCGGCTTTGAGTCGGTCAAGACCGTCGGCGGCGGTGAGTCCCAGACAGGTGTGGGTTTCTCGGTGGG
>Ga0114986_1000104_pt1 | contig 22955 bp, 22 predicted proteins | sample Shrwel1BS1Day17_FD_96988 | JGI IMG/M metagenome (GOLD analysis project Ga0114986, IMG submission 96988) | Subsurface microbial communities from deep shales in Ohio, USA - Utica-3 well 1 S-1-Day17 | ecosystem: Environmental > Aquatic > Deep subsurface > Shale gas/oil reservoir > Produced... | reverse complement strand
GTGTTCGCCTACCACGTGACCGACCCGGAGCGGTACGGCGTGGTGGAGTTCGACGCCCAGGGCCGTGCACGCAGCATCGAAGAAAAACCTGCCCAGCCAAAGAGCCGGTATGCGGTCACCGGCTTGTACTTCTACGACGCCCAGGTGGTGGACATTGCCAAGGCCGTGAAGCCCAGCGCCCGCGGTGAACTGGAAATCACCTCGGTGAACCAGGCCTACCTGGAACGCGGCCAGCTCAATGTGCAGGTCATGCAGCGCGGCTACGCCTGGCTCGACACCGGCACCCACGACAGCCTGCTGGATGCCGGCCAGTTCATCGCCACACTGGAACACCGCCAGGGCCTGAAGATCGCGTGCCCGGAAGAGATTGCCTGGCGCGCCGGTTGGATCGACAGCGACCAGCTGCTGGCCCTGGCCGCCCCATTGCGCAAGAACAACTACGGGCTGTACCTGGAACGGCTGCTGCAGGACCGCGTGATCGGGGGCCGCCCGTGAACCTGACCGTGGTGCCCACCGCGATTCCCGGTGTGCTCATCCTCGAGCCCAAGGTGTTCGGTGACAGCCGAGGCTTCTTTCTGGAGAGCTTCAACCAGGACACCTTCCGAAAGGCCACCGGGCTCGAAGTGAACTTCGTGCAGGACAACCACAGCCGCAGCGGCAAAGGTGTTCTGCGCGGCCTGCACTACCAGCTGCCACCCCATGCCCAGGGCAAGCTGGTGCGGGTGGTCAGCGGCAGCGTGTTCGACGTGGCCGTGGACATCCGGCGCGACTCGCCCACCTACGGCCGATGGGTTGGCGTCAGTTTGACCGCCGAGAATCACCGGCAGCTCTGGATCCCGCCGGGGCTGGCGCACGGGTTTCTGGTGACGAGCGAGTCGGCGGATTTCCTGTACAAGACCACCGAGTACTACAAACCATCGTTAGAGCGAGTGCTGGCCTGGAATGATCCAGACCTTGCGATTGCCTGGCCCACAGACGTTACTCCCATCTGTTCGGTGAGGGATGCAGCAGGCATGAGCCTGGCGGCGTTTTCCTCATCCTACGAAAGCCTGGGATCCTAGGCGAGACTCCACCATTTATTTGACCGACCACAAGATGCTCAACAATTCTTCGATTCTGATCACAGGCGGCACAGGCTCGTTCGGCAAAGCCTTCGTGAAGACCGTGCTGGCTCGCTACCCAAATGTGCGCCGGCTCGTGATTTATTCGCGCGATGAACTCAAGCAGTTCGAGATGCAGCAGGTGTTCTCGGATCGCCAGTACGCAGGACTGCGTTACTTCATTGGCGACATTCGGGATGAATCGCGCTTGCGCAGGGCACTGGAAGGCATCGACGTGGTCGTGCACGCAGCCGCCCTCAAGCAGGTACCAGCAGCCGAATACAACCCCTTCGAGTGCATCAAGACCAACGTTTTGGGAGCTCAGAATCTGATCGAGGCTTGTCTGGACGCAGGCGTCAAGCGCGTGGTCGCACTGTCCACCGACAAGGCTGCAGCCCCGATCAACCTTTATGGGGCAACCAAGCTGTGCTCGGACAAACTCTTTGTCGCTGGAAACAACATCCGAGGAAGTCGCGACATCCGCTTCAGTGTGGTGCGCTACGGCAATGTGATGGGAAGTCGCGGCTCGGTGATTCCCTTCTTCCTCGAGCGCCGCAAAAGCGGCGTGCTCCCGATCACGGACCCCAATATGACGCGCTTCAACATCTCCCTTGAAGAAGGCGTGGACATGGTGCTGTGGTCGATCGAGAACGCGCTGGGGGGTGAAGTGCTGGTACCCAAAATTCCTTCGTACCGCATCACAGATGTAGCCACCGCGATCGACCCTGGATGCCGCCAGGAAATCGTGGGCATCCGACCTGGCGAAAAGATTCACGAAGAAATGATCACCGCCAGCGACAGCTTCAACACCGTCGACATCGGTCGTTACTTCTCCATCCTGCCAACCTCGGGTCTTGTCGACATCGAAAGTTACTCACGGCGATTCAACGGCAAACCAGTTACACCAGGCTTTGCCTACGACAGCGGTTCCAATCCTGATTTCCTGACGGTCGAGCAACTGCGAGAGCTGATCGCTCGCCACGTGACGAGTTTCGAAGCTTGAGGCCATGACCCATATTCCTTACAGCCGGCAAGAGATCGACGCCTCGGACATCGAGGCCGTCACGCAGGCCCTGCGCTCAGACTTTCTCACCCAAGGACCACGCATCGATGCGTTCGAGGCCGCCTTCTCAGCGGAGCACCAGGTGAAGCATGCAGTGGCTGTGAGTAGCGCCACTGCTGGGCTGCACATTGCTTGCCTCGCGCTGGGTGTGGGTCCTCGCTCGCTGGTATGGACTTCGCCCAACAGCTTCGTAGCTTCGTCAAACTGCGCGCTGTACTGCGGCGCTGAAGTCGACTTCGTCGACATCGACCCCCTGACCCGCAACATGTGTACCCGACAGCTGGAGGAGAAGCTGGCGAAGGCAGAACGGGCGGGTCGCCTACCTTCTGTGGTCATTCCGGTTCACTTCGCCGGTTTCGCGTGCGACATGCGCGCAATTTCGGCGCTGGCCGGTCGCTACGGCTTCAAGGTGATCGAGGACGCATCCCATGCCACTGGAGCCGCTTACGAAGGTGCACCGATTGGCAGTCGATATGCAGACCTCTCGGTCTTCAGCTTTCACGCCGTCAAGATCATTACAACCGGAGAGGGCGGAATGGTCACCACATCCTCCGACAGGCTGGCCGTGCAACTGCGCAGCCTGCGGTCCCACGGCATCACGCGCGACCCGGCCGCGTTCGAGGGCTCCGCGCATGGGCCTTGGTACTACGAACACCAGCAGCTGGGCTTCAACTACCGCATCACCGATATCCACGCCGCGCTGGGGCTGTCTCAACTTCAGCGCATGACGGGCTGGCGTGAAGCCCGAGAGCGCTTGGCTGATCGGTACGACTTCAAGTTACGGGGTCTGCCGTTGCGTTCGCCAGCCCGCCCTGCTGGCCGCACGAGTTCGTGGCATCTCTATGTCGTGGAGCTGGGCTCTGACTCCCACACCATCGACCGGGGCCGGGTGTTCGCGGCCATGCGCGAGGCAGGAATCGGGGTCAACGTGCACTACCTCCCGATTCACACACATCCTCACTACCAGCGCCTCGGCTTCAAGCAGGGTGATTTTCCGGCTGCAGAAGCCTATTACCAGCGGGCCCTCTCACTGCCCCTATACCCTGCTCTGAGCGACGCCCAACAGGACCACGTTGTGGACCTGCTCGCCCAAGCCCTCGAAGCTCAGCGTTGATCTCCATGGAACTCGTTCTAGGCACTGTGCAGTTCGGTCTGGCCTACGGCATTTCTGGGTCAAGCGCTCGCGTGGACGACACCACCGCGCGAGCCATTCTCGAACTGGCCTGGGCATCCGGCATCCGCACGCTCGACACGGCGCCGGCTTATGGCGACATTGAAGAAAGGCTGGCTGGGCTTTGCGAAGGTTTGGAGTTCCGCACCGTGAGCAAGGTCAGCAGCGTTGGTCCGGGGAAGCGGCTTGACGAAGCGTGGTTGCTGCATTCGCTACAGCAAAGCCTGCAGCGCTTGGGCTCGCGTCTGTCTGGGGTGTTGTTTCACCACACGGAGGACCTTCATGGTGAGTCAGGCGACCGTCTGTGGTCTCTGGCCCGCGACTGGACTCGGTCGCATGGTATCGCGCTCGGCAGTTCCGGCTACACACCGCAAGAGCTGCGGTTATTGCATCAGACACACAACCTGGATTTTGTTCAGCTGCCCGGCAATGCCCTGGATCAGCGGATCCAGGATCACGGCGTGGGTACGCGAGAGGTGCATCTGCGGTCCTGCTTTTTGCAAGGACTGCTCCTGATGCCACAACCAGAGGCCGAACACAAGCTCCCTGTGGCCACACCAGCCTTGCGGGCATGGCACACCTGGTTGCGCGAGCATGGTCTGTCACCGGTCACGGGCGCGTTATCGGTCGTGAAAAGCTTTCGCGAAGTGACGCATTGCGTGATCGGTGTCGACTCCCCCGATCAGCTGGCAGGCGTCGCACAGGCATGGGCAACAGCCCAGCCCCTTCCAGCACCCGCCCTCTCAAGCCTTGATCTGGATGTCATCGACCCCCGTCGCTGGAGAATGCCATGACTAAAGTGGTTGCCTTCATTCAGGCACGCTGCTCAAGCTCGCGTTTTCCGAACAAGGTACTCGCGCCACTCGCCGGCACGAGCATGATCGAGTTTATGGTGGCTCGTGCTAGGCGTTCGCAGCGGATCAATGAGACCGTAGTGCTGACCAGCACGGATCCCAGCGATGATCCCTTGGCTGCTCTGCTTGCCCATGCGGGCATCAACTTCCATCGAGGTGACCTGCACGACGTGCTTGACCGCTTTGGCACCGCTGCAGAGCGCTTTCCGGCAGACGTCTACGTCCGACTCACAGGGGACTGTCCCCTCATTGACCCTTCGATAATTGACCGAGTGATTGACGGACTCATCATGCACAGGGCGGACTATGCTTCAAATGTCGATCCGCCCACATTTCCAGATGGCCTTGACGTCGAAGCCTTCACGGTTGGGGCCTTGAGGGCTGCCATACAACTCGCCAAGAGACCTGCCGAACGCGAACACGTCACTCTCTGGATGCGCTCAGACGAAGCGGCATTCAAGCGCTGGAACCTCAGAGCACCTTTCGACATGGCCTCTCTTCGCTTGACCGTGGATTATCCCGACGATCTTCTGGTGGTACAGACACTCTCCGCCAACCTGCCCGAACCGCTACTGGCCGATTTGTATGAATGCCTCCGAATCCTGGATCGGCAGCCGGAACTGCTGGCGGCCAACCCTCATGGCCGGAATGAAGGTCTGACTATTTCTCTGAACAACGACACAGCTAACAGGAGCCAGCCATGAAACGCTGCACGCAATGCGGACTTCCCGAAACACACGAAACCATCGCCTTTGACGAGCATGGTGTCTGCAACATATGCCGACAACACGAGTTCAAGAAGGACAAGATTGATTGGACGGCGAATAAAAAAGCGCTGGACTCGTTGATTGAAGAGCACCGGGGCAAATACGACTACGACTGCATAGTGCCGTTCAGCGGAGGCAAGGACAGTACCTGGACGCTCTACTACCTCATGAAGGAATACGGCATCAAGCCGCTTGTAGTGCGCTTTGATCATGGCTTCATGCGCCCCAATCTCGAAGCCAACGTCAAGAAGACTATGCGCCATCTCGGTGTGGACATGATCAGCTTCACGCCGAACTGGAAGGTGGTTCAGCGGCTGATGTTGCAGTCCTTCCTCGAAAAGGGCGATTTCTGTTGGCATTGCCATACCGGGATCTTTTCCTACCCGATGTGGGTAGCACTCCAGACGAAAGTGCCGCTGATTTTCTGGGGTGAGCCTTCGGCGGAATACACCGCCTATTTCAGCTACGGCCAGAAGGAAGAGGTCGATGAGAAGCGCTTCAACAGATACGTCAATCTCGGCATCAGCGCCGACGACATGTTCGTGCGCCTGGGTGGCAACGTCGATCCGCGCGACCTCAAGCCCTACTCATACCCTCCGTTGAAGGAGCTGCGCAGCCTGAACTACCGATCCGTCTGCCTGGGCTCCTATGTTCCATGGGACGTGAAGACGCAGTCCGAGACGATTCAGCGGGAGCTAGGCTGGCAAGGTGATCTGGTTGAAAACGTGCCGCCCCAGTACCAGTACGAGAAGATCGAGTGCTACATGCAAGGCGTACGGGATTACATCAAGTACATCAAGCGGGGCTACTCGCGCCCGACCCACCTGGTCGCCCTCGACGTGCGCAACGGTCGCCTGACCACCCAGGAAGGTCAGAGCCTGGTGGATGAGTACGAAGGCCGCCGCCCTCCCAGTCTGGATCTGTTTCTTGAGTTTGTTGGCCTCAATGAAAAGGAATTCCTTGAGATTGCAATGAGCCATCAAGTGTCGCCCTACGTCCATGACCCGGCCATCACCCAGGAAGGCCCGCGGATGCCCGACTTTGACCGCTGGAGCCGGGATGGCCACATGGCAAGGGTAGACGCTGATGAAATCCTTGCACGTTGGCGCGCCCGCAAAGGCATGTGACTACCTGATCATGAACACACTGTCACCAGCGCGGGTAGGCATCATCGATTACCAGGCCGGTAACGTGCACTCCATCAGGAACGCTCTGGAGCATCTGGGAGCCGATGTCACTGTCGTGCACACGCCGGAACAGGTGGACGAGGTTTCCCACCTGCTGTTGCCTGGGGTGGGCGCCTTCGGTCATTGCGCCACACGCTTGCGAGAGAGTCGGCTGCTGACACGCATCCGGGACTGGGCATTTCAAGAACAGCGCCCTTTGCTAGGTATCTGCGTGGGCATGCAGCTCATGGCCGAGTGGAGCGAAGAACTAGGTCACCAGCATGGCCTCGACTGGGTGGGAGGTACGGTTGAACGTCTGCCTGCCGATGTAAAGGGCTGCCGTGTGCCCCACGTGGGTTGGAATACGGTGCGCTTTCTGGAGGGATTCGGTGACTTTATGCCCGACGATTCGGCAGACTTCTATTTCGACCACTCTTACGCGTTTACTCACGTTACCCGTGGGAGAGTCATTGGAAGTTGCTGGCATGGACGAACGTTCCCCGCGCTGATTGCGATGGGCTCCATCGTCGCGGCACAGTTCCATCCAGAAAAGAGCCAGTCGGCGGGGCTACGGCTGCTCTCCGGATTTCTCCAGATGCCATCGACACCCGTATGCTGAAGAGACGTCTCATACCAAAGCTGCTCGTCCAGCACCGCGTGGTCGGCGGGCGCACGCGGCCGGTTCTCGTCACGACCCAGGGATTTTCCCGTTCTATCGACGTGGGCGATCCTGTGTCGCAGGCCAAGATCTACGAGGCCCAACTTGCTGACGAACTGGTGGTGCTGAACATTGATCGCACGCCCATTGCCGAGGACGAAGTCATGCTGGACCTGATCGAGCGTCTGGCACGTGAGACGTTCATGCCGCTGTGCGTTGGTGGTGGCGTGTCATCGGTCAGCGATTTCAGTCTGCTGCTGTCTCGGGGAGCCGACAAGGTCAGCATCAATACCGCTGCGATGTGCGACCCCTCCTTGATACAGGCTGCTGCGCTTGAGCTCGGTGCGCAATGTGTGGTGGTGTCCATCGACTACGCCGTTGACGAAGAGGGTGTGGCGTGGGTACACGATGCGAGCAGATCGTGGCCCGATCGCCGGCGCCTTGACGACTGGGCTATGGAAGCCGTTTCGCGCGGTGCGGGCGAGCTGCTGCTCTGCGACATCGAGCGCGATGGCACAGGCCAGGGCTTGAGCTGGACGGTATGTCGGGACCTCGCTGAGCACGTCAACGTGCCCGTCATCCTGTCGGGAGGCTGCGGTCGAGCCGAGCATTTTGTGGAGGGCTTTGCTCAAGGACACGCCGAAGGCGTGGCGGCGGGCACGTTCTTCTGCTTCCGCGACCAGAATCCCATGCAGACGCGGGCTCATATTCGCAATGCAACCATTCCCATCCGAATGGAGACGTGATGTTTCTTGAGGCCACAGACCGTTGGCGAGATGAAAAGATCGCACTGTTTCTACTCGAACCCGACCACGTGGGCGACGCTTATGTGAATTGGCTTAACGACGCCCGGGTCAATCGTTTTCTGGAAAGCCGTTTTGCGCAACACGACTTGGTCAGTACCAGGCGATTTGTGGAACTATGCCGACAGGACGAGAACACGCTCATGTTGGGTATTCGCGCTCCATCACTAGCCATGCGTCATGTGGGCAACATCAAGCTCGGGCCGATCGACCATCGGCATCGCACCGCCGATATAGGTATCCTCATCGGGGAGCCCTCCGCCTGGGGGCGCGGTCTTGCACGAGCCGCCATTGAGCGCATAGTGGACATCGCTCGAACAGAGCTAGGCCTGCGTAAGCTCACGGCAGGTTGTTATGCATCCAATGCCGGGAGTGCCAGGGCGTTCGAAGCGGCAGGCTTTGTGATCGAAGGGCGTCGACCAGCGCAGTTCCTTCTTGATGATCAACCCGAAGATCTCATCCAAATGGGGCATTTGCTGAATGCTTCTGCCTGAATCCGCCGCCAACCCATAACCCCCGCCAACCCATGCATCGCTATCAAACATCTGAGGACATGCTCGCCCGTGCCGAGCGGGTCATTCCGCTGGGCAGTCAAACTTTCAGCAAGAGCCGGACGCAGTACCCGCATGGGGTGTCTCCCTATTTCATCCAGCGCGGCCAAGGCTCGAGAGTGTGGGACGTCGATGGCAACGAATACATCGATTTTGTGAGCAGCCTGGCGTCGGTGACATTGGGCTACCAGGATCAGGACGTCCAAGCAGCGGTGAAGGCACAGCTTGAAGACGGAGTTATCTTCTCTTTGCCCCACCCGCTCGAAACCGAGGTGGCCGAGCTGATCACCGAGATGGTTCCCTGTGCCGAGATGGTCCGATTCGGCAAAAACGGCTCCGATGCCACTTCGGGAGCCATCCGTCTGGCGCGCGCCTACACCTCGCGCGATCGCGTTGCGGCATGTGGCTACCACGGCTGGCAAGACTGGTACATCGGCTCCACAGCAAGGCATCGCGGGGTCCCGCAGGCCGTGCGTGATCTCACCCACAACTTCACTTTCAACGATGCGGACTCCCTCGAGGCATTGCTCAAGGCGCACCCGGGAGAATTCGCAGCGGTGATCCTGGAACCGATGAATGTGGCATTCCCCACACCGGAGTTTCTGCAACGTGCGCAGAGCCTGGCACGTGAACATGGCGCTCTGCTGGTGTTCGACGAGACCATCACCGGGTTTCGGTTTCACAATGGCGGCGCCCAGGCTTTGTTCGGCGTGACACCCGATCTGGCCACATTTGGCAAAGGCCTTGCCAACGGCTACCCCGTTTCGGCTGTCGCGGGGCGACGCGAGGTGATGAAGCTGATGGAGGACATCTTTTTCTCCTTCACCTTCGGCGGAGAAACGCTGTCGCTCGCGGCCGCCAAAGCCACACTGACCAAGCTCAGGACCGAGCCTGTGGTCGATCGCCTGGGTGCCACAGGACAGAAGATCATGTCGGGCGCCTCCGACATCATCCGACGGCACGCCCTGGAAGACATTTTTCACGTCAGCGGCCACCCGACCTGGAGCTTTCTCATCATCAAGGACGCGCGTGGCGCCACGGCGTTCGAAATCAAGACGCTCTGGATGCAGGAGATCCTTGCGCGCGGGATCTTGTCAGTGGGCACGCACAACGTGTCCTATGCACACACCGATGCTGACGTGGAGCGCCTGTTGTCGGTGTACGAGGAAGTCCTGCCCGCGATCGGCGAGCACCTTACGGCTGGCACGCTCAAGGCAGCACTGCGCTGCGAGCCGCTGGCGCCGCTCTTCAAGGTTCGGTAGCCCTCATGCGGGTTGCGTTCCGGGTGGATGCGTCCCTTCGCATCGGCAGCGGTCACGTCATGCGATGCCTTGTGCTTGCCGATCGGCTGCGCGCGGCTGGTGCCAGCTGTCACTTTGTGATGCGCGAACACGAAGGTCATCTGGGCAGCACCGTCAAACAGCGCGGACACGAAGTGAAGCTGCTAGCACGAAACGAAGAGGCGCCAGCGACCACGGGCTACGCCACATGGCTGGGCGCTGCTTGGGAAACTGATGCCGCCGAGGCGCTCGCCCTGCTATCCGGTGGCGGGTTCGACTGGCTTGTGGTTGATCACTACGGCCTCGACCAAACATGGGAGACCCGCCTAAAAGGAGCGGCCAAGCACCTACTGGTCATCGACGATCTGGCCAACCGGCCCCATCAGGGCGAATTGCTGCTGGACCAGAATCTGGGACGGGAAGAGCGAGATTACTTTGCTCTGGTACCAGCGGACACGCACTTGATGATCGGCCCGCGGTTCGCGATGATGCAACGCGGCTTCTCGGAGTTGCGAGCACGTGCGCTGGCCCGCCGACGGAAGTCGAGTTTTCCCCAGCGCTTGCTGATTTCGCTTGGCGGGGTAGATGCGGACAATATGACGGGGCTCGTGTTGTGTCTGCTCGCCGGAAGGCCTCCTGCCGGCATCGGTTCGGTTGACGTTGTGTTGGGCAAGCACGCTCCACACCAGCATGTCGTGCAAAAAGCGCTGCACACGCTGGGTATCCCGGGACATCTGCACGTGGACACGCCACATATGGCGCGTCTGGTAGCGGATGCGGACCTTGCTATTGGCGCCGCAGGTGTCTCGGCATGGGAGCGATGCGCGCTCGGCCTTCCGACTCTGCTCGTCCTGCTGGCCGAGAATCAGCGCGCAGGCGCGCAGGCCCTGGAGCGCGTCGGGGCCGGGTTCTGGCTTGGTGAAGGGGAGCAGATCGCCGCCAGATGGTCACTCGCCTGGGAACGCGTGCTGGAGCCGGAAACGTACCAGCGTATGCAAAACAGCGCCGCCTCCATCACCGACGGGCTCGGCGCCGACCGCGTAGTTGCTGCGATGAGGGAGTTCTCGTGAAGGAAGTCGGGCGATTGCGCGCACTGCAGGAGAGCGATCTGGACCTGCTCCTTCAATGGCGAAACCACCCGCAGGTGAGTCGCCATATGTTCAACTCTGCGGTGATTGAGCCCTCCAGTCACCGCCGCTGGTTCGACAAGACGAGAGAAAATCCGCTCATCCACGCGTTTGTGTTCGAACGTAGCACCGGCCCGATGGGATTCGTGCGGCTGGACCAGCGCAGCCCCGACCAGCGCCTGGGCGAATGGGGCTTTTATGCCGCACCCGATGCGCCACGGGGGACCGGGCGCCTCATGGGGGCGGCCGCGATCACGCACGCATTCGAGGTTCTGAATTGGCACCGCCTCGCGGGATGGACGCTTGCCAACAACGAGCGCTCCATCAAGATGCATCTGGCCTTGGGCTTCAGGCAGGAAGGCCTGATGCGGGAGCACCACCAGGTCGGCAACACATTCGTTGACGTGTGTTGCTTTGGATTGTTGCGGTCGGAATGGCCGGTCACCATGAAGGAATGAACCATGGACACGCTCACTGAAATCTCGATTGCCGGCCGGCGTATCGGGATGGCACACCCGCCGTACATCATTGCGGAGCTGTCTGCCAATCACAACGGCAGCCTGGACACGGCCCTCGCCATTGTCGAACAAGCCAAGCTCTGCGGGGCTGACGCGGTGAAGCTCCAGACCTACCGACCTGACACCATCACGCTCGACAGCGCGGCACCTGACTTCTGCATCGAGGGTGGCCTGTGGGCAGGCCGCACCTTGTATGACCTGTATCAAGAGGCCCATATGCCCTGGGAATGGCATGCACCGCTTTTTGAGCGAGCGCGGCAGCTGGGCATCACCATTTTCAGCTCGCCATTCGACGCCACGGCAGTCGATTTGCTCGATCAGCTGGGCGCGCCTGCGTTCAAGATTGCGTCCTTCGAGGCGGTCGATCTGCCGCTGATCCGATATGCGGCGAGCAAAGGTAAACCACTGATCATCTCGACCGGCATGGCCAATCTGGCTGAGATCGGTGAAGCTGTGGAGGCGGCTCTCAGCGGCGGTTGCAAGGAGGTGGCCATCCTGCATTGCGTCAGCGGTTACCCAGCGCCCGCAGAGGAGTACAACCTCCGTACCATTCCTGACCTGATTCGCCAGTTCGGTAAAGTCACCGGGCTATCTGACCATACCCTGGACAACACCACGGCGATCACAAGCGTGGCACTTGGTGCAGCCATCATCGAAAAGCACTTCACGCTCGATCGCCGAGGTGGAGGCCCTGATGACAGCTTCTCCCTCGAACCAGAGCAGCTCGCGGCTCTTTGCAAGGACAGCATCACGGCTTGGAGGGCATTGGGCAAAGTCGACTACGGTCAGCAATCCAGCGAGCGCGCCAACGTGAAGTTTCGACGTTCGCTTTACTTTGTTCGGTCACTCAAGGCTGGTCAAGTCATCACAGCCGACGACGTTCGCAGCGTGCGACCGGGATACGGGTTGCCGCCCAAGATGCTGGACCAGTTGGTCGGTCGTACCGTTCGGCGCGATGTGGTTGCGGCGAGCCCTGTAACACTCGGAGATTTAGCATGACGCCCAGTCCGAGCTTGGCGCCGAAACACGCTGCAGGCACTCGACAGTTCGCGAGGCTTCGCCTTCTCTGGAGATCATTCAGGGAAAAGCCAGGCTACGTGGGCATGCGGGCGCTCGCCCGCTTCGGCTGGGTTCGTCAGTTGGTTGGTGCGATCCACCGCGCTGCATTCCGCTCTGCCTTGCCCCATACCGAGCGGTCCCTTACAGAGGCTCTGCACGCGTCGCGAGTTGATGTTCAACCCGACCTGAATATCGACGAGTTCGTAAGACGTTTGCGGGATGAAGGTATTTCGCTGGGCCTGAGCCTGAAACCAGAAGATGTTCAGGCCATACACGCGTTCACCCTGGACCAGCCCTGTTTCGCAGATCGGCATCCCTCACGAGGGTTTTACAACGTGGAGCATGAGCTTGCATGCCGTTTGTTGGGCAAGCAGATCCTCGTTGCCCAGTATTTCAATACAGGAACTGAGAGCGGCACCATCAAAAGCCTGATCAACGATCCGCTGCTCCGTTTGATCGCATGTCGTTACCTGGGATCAGAGCCGCGCTTCGTCGGCGCCAACCTCTGGTGGACCTATCCCGTCAATGCTTCGGAGGCCGATCGCGCTGAACACGCCCATTTGTTTCACCGCGACGTCGATGACTTTCGGTTCGTGAAATTCTTTTTCTACCTTACTGATGTGCTACCGGGTGACGGAGCTCACGTCTGTGTAAAGGGATCACACCGCAAACCCCCCATATCAAAGCTGTTTGATCGATGGCTCATCAGGCGCTACAGCGATGAAGAAATCAGTCGGATATACCCACGGCAAGACATCCTAGAGATAACAGGCGCTGCCGGCACTGGGTTTGCAGAGAATACCTTGTGTGTACACAAAGGTCTTACGCCACGCCAATCGCCGCGCCTGCTCCTGCAGCTTCAGTTCGCTTTGTTCGACTACGGCGCAATGCACGATCGACGACCAGCGGAGAAGATTGAAATGCTCGATGCTTGAGCGTTATTCGGCACTCATGAAGCATCTAAAACTGAGCAACCAGCGGTATAGGCAACTCTGGTACGCCCCGATACTTGGCTTGGCAATGGCGATCATGATGACACGCCTAGTGTGGCTGGCAGGGTGGTTACCTGTGGAAGCTTTTGCTTCACTAGCATTCGGTCTGCTGATCAGCTCGGCATTTGGAATAGTTGGCGCCATCGGCCTGCAACCTCTCCTGCAACGTGACATGCCGGGCCTATTGATCCGGGGCAAAGAAGACTCGGCTCGCCGGCTGTTGATACAGGCAATAACATTGTCCCTGATCTGCTTTCTTGCAGCATCACCATTAGTCTATTTCGGGCCTGAGTTGTCGGCCTACCCGCAAGCAATATGGGCCGCCGGTTTGCTGCACGGACTGGCTCAGCAAGTGTTTCTGCTAGCCACCACCGACAGTCGAAGCCGGGGCGACCCACTGACCTTCGCACTCGATAATCTCTATCGTGCATTACTGGTGGCGATCGTATCGTGGCTTGTAGCCGCGAGCACCGGCTCCGCCAGCGCAGTCCTGCTGGCAGAATCATTTGCGTCGATCTTGTTGAGCATTCGCGCCTTGAAGATCATTTTTCTTCGCGATGATTCCCCTTTGCATCCTCAGATCAGACAAGCCATCAATGGCCTATCGCATTTGCCCTGGGGTAACGCACTTTTCCTGCTATCGGCCTCGCTTCTTGCCTATGGCATCCTCAACCTCGACCGCTGGGTAGCAAGCTTCTGGTTAACTACTCCAGATTTCGCTCAGTACGCATTTGCAGCCATCGGACTGATGATTGCCCAATCGATCCAAAGCCTCTTGAATGCAGCCGTGTTTCCCATGGTCGCACGCCGCCACGCCTCAAAAGGCAATGAATCTTCCTACAAATTGGCTCGCAATCTGTCTTGGGCATGTCTGGCCATGGGCGCGACAGCCGGGCCGATCTTTGCAGTTGCAACGAAACATTTGGTTGAGGCTTGGTTCCCCCAGTATGTTGGAGCCATACAGTTGATATGGCCGATTCTGCTTATTGCGGTTCTGCGGCTGTCGGACTTTCATTCAACGTACATTCTTGTGTCGGGGCATGAGCGAGCATTGACCTGCGTGAACTTTTTGATTCTTTCATGCGCCGTCGGAGCATTGGTCATATTGAGCGCTCAACCATATTCAGCAAACCTTACCCCTTTGCAGACGGTAGTGAAACTTGCAGTTTGTGTGGGTGTTGGGCACTATATCGCGATCCTCATCACTGCGAATTGGCTGCATCGAGCCCAGAACATCAAACCAAGGTGACAAAGCATGCCTAATCCTAGTCTCGTCAAATCAGCAAAAGGTGTATTTCGGCACAGCCTGGATCAACTAATGCTGATCGACGCGATCCGCTACGCCGTTGCCGCGGTACGCTATATTTGGTTCGTCACGGTACGCCGTAGACTGCACACATGGGACGTACAGAAAGGTATTGCGGCGGGCGTCGCCGAGAACACCATTCATCATAACCTGCGTGGTTTACGCGACCTTGCAGTTGCAAGATCGCATTACCTAGTACGGCCACTCTCGATAATTGAGTCCATAGAGAGCGATGCACAGGTCCTTAGCATCGGCCCTCGATCGGAAGGTGAACTGCTTAACCTCACCGCACACGGGTTCAAGTGGTCCTGCATCCGAGGAATGGATCTCATCAGTTATTCACCCCGCATCGATCTTGGGGATATGCACCAGATGCCCTATGAGAACCGGAGTTTTGACGTGGTGGTCGCCGGTTGGGTACTCGCCTACAGCGAGAGGCCGTCTGTTGCTGCTAAAGAAATCGCGCGCATCACCAAGCAGGGAGGCTTAGTCGCCGTTGGTGTTGAGTACAGCCCAATGACCGAAGCTCAGATTGTTGCGATGCTTGGCTATCGTCCCGGTGCAGAGAAGCGGATTCAATCATGCCAAGACATTCTTGCGCTCTTCGGCGAAGCCGTTGACCATGTCTACTTCCATCACGAGATCACCCCGGAACGACGAGATTTGGTAGGACCCATGTGCGTGATTTTCTCTGTAAAGCACAAGGATTAGGCAATGGACGACTAATTATCCAGTGCGCCCGTCTGCCGCGCACTTGGCAAATCTGCCCATCCAGTCATGAATCTCGCCCCAAGCCAATCTCGAAACAATCACTTTGCAGACGCCCTTCGAAATCACTTCGTGATCGCCTGGGTTTTGTATTGGATTGTCTCTGCGGCGTTGCCCGTGTCAGCGGTCGAACCATTGCATGTCCTCGAGGCCTTTCTTTTACAGCTCTGTTTCGTATTATTGGTTTTCCTCGGACTAAGTTTGCCTACAGCCGGCGTATTGCTAAAATCTTCACCGCAAGCCTCCTCTAGACACATCGCTCACTGGATCGCATGGTCACTTTTATTGGCGATCATTGGCTTGTCTTTACAGCTCTTTGACAAAATTTTTGTCCAGGGGATTGACTACTCTCAGGGGATTGCAGCTGCACGTGTGCAATGGAGTGCGCTCGGCGAATCACGGCACGGGCAAGCTTCGTCACTTGCGAGTGGTTCGGCTTACCTGCTTGGAAGCGCATATTTTGCAACCATACTGCTTTTGCTTCATGAGAGATGCGCGCTTCGAACTGGTCCCCGACTTGTTGCATGGGCTTTGGTGATACTTCTGCTTATTAGCAATCTCATGTTGACTGGAGGACGAAGCGGGCTCCTCTTTGTGTTCAGTTTCGTATTCGCCATGTGCGCTCGACGCGGTGGTTGCTTAGCAGCACTGGTGCGAGTTCCATTGCATTGGTTGATTCTGGGAAGTATTTCTGTTCTAGCCTTTGTCAGCTATGCACTCTATGTGTTTTACGCTAGAGCGGCGCTTTCCGGCGTTACCCCCTATCAATATGCGTTGGATTTCCTACCTTACCTTGGGATTATGCCGGGACAGACATTGGAAGGCCTAGACCCTGACTCTGCCTGGAGCTCTTTGTTGGCCCTCACAGTACTTGCTGCAAGCTACCTTACGCATAGCTTTTACAGCATGATGGCCATACTGGATACGCCACCCGAAGGAAACGGCATACTGTTCAGCCATATTCAGTCACTGATTGCAAAAATTGGCCTCCTGACGACGCCCGATCAAGAATGGTTCTTAAGCGGTCGATTCCCTTCGTTGCCCGGCGCACTATATCACCAGTGGGGTGTTGTAGGTGTTTTTCTGGGCGCCGCCGCCCTGGGCTTGATTTCTTATTTTGTTGTCAGGTGGCACAGCAAAAGACCGAACGATCCATTGTCGCTGGTTGCATTCGGACTGATGCATGCAATTCTGGTACTTTCGCCCTTGCTATTAGCTGCCGACTTCCTCAACTTTCCGTTCATCGTAACGTCTGCAACTGCAGCCTCCGTTCTCGCCTTGATCACCATGCATTGTGGATTCCGAAGCCAGCGTTTGAATTGACAGCCATGAAAATCGGCTTTGCAAATATCTATTCCTTCCGTCCGCATGTGGAGCATCTCTACTACTTGAGCCGCGTGGCGCAGCTAGCAGGTCACACTGTCAGCTTTCTGACCTGCGATGCATCGGTTTCGTGGTGCTATGCGCGGGGTCTAAAGGGTAGCTCAGGTTGGCAGGAGTGCCCCAAATGCATGGTGGGCGGAATCAGATCGTTCCCAACAGGTCCTGTGCGCTCTATTTCGCGGCTTTCGGCCCCTGGTCACGGACAAGCGCCAAGCCAACTCACGCTATCGAGCGCCTGCACTCTGCTGCGCACGGAGACCGAAGCAGATCAGCTAACGCAGCCCGTGCTCGATGTACGGGACCGATTGAGCAAGCCCGTTCAAGAGGTATTCGATGCAGCCTCCCGATGGATCGAGCAGGACAGGCTTGATGCCCTTGTCTGCTTCAACGGGCGTATGGAATTGACCCAAGCCATGACCCAGGCTGCACGCGTAGCAGGGATTCCGTTTTTGACGCACGAACGCACTTGGTTTGGGAGCGGCCTGCTTCTGGTGCCGAACGACAACTGCCTTGGCTTGAGCGATAACCACAGGATGGCGAAGGAGTTCAGGGAACTGCCTTTGACAGAATCGCAAGCGCGGCTGGCGGCATCCCTCGTAGCCAAGCGGTTCAGCCGTCAGAACAATCTCGAGTGGCGCGTATACAACCCAGGAGCCCAGGGCGTTGCCTGGCCCGCAAAGGGGGAGGGCCCACGCTACCTCGTACTACCCAGCAGCCGCAATGAAGTGGTCGGCCATCCCGACTGGAGCAGTGGATGGGGCGACCAGACAGATGCGCTTGATGATCTGATGGAGTCGCAGAACCTCAGACCCGATCAACTTGTGGTGCGATGCCACCCCAACTGGGCCGAAAACATTGGTAGAGCCACGGGCGAGCGACCTCACCATCTCTACCGTGAATGGTGCAAGCGGCGTGGTGTCATATGCGTTGAACCCTCTGACACAGCCAGTACGTCGGATCTCATCGCCCAGGCTGATGTGATCGTGCTCAACGGTGGTAGCGCTGCGATTGAGGCTGGCGTTCTTGGTAAGCAGATCCTGAGCCTGGGACCTGCATCCTACATCCATGCAGGTATCGCTGCTACCGCTCTGGGGCCACAGGATCTGGCAACCGCCATTGAATGGCCCAACCTGACCGCCCGTGAACGCATGCGCCTCACGCTCCGCTTCATTTACATGTCGGCTCGTCGGTTGCCACAGTTCAATGACTATGTCCAGCCAGTGACAACCACCCGATACCGGTATTTTGACGGCGCTGACCCAAGCCGCCTTGACCATGCTTTGCTCAAGGGCAGTTTGATGCCCGATGACCCTCGGCACGCAGAAAACGAACTGGGTGAAGACGAGGTTATTGACGCTCTTGAGAACAAGGCTTGGGATCAACTCGCTTCCTATACACCGCTGCAAACCCAGTTGCCCCTCCTTGCCATTCAGCGACGTCACGGAATGAGATGGGTCGACGGGGTAAGAGGATTCTTCAAGCACGGCGATCGATAAAGCCGCATTCAATCAACAGAGATACAACTTTATGAAACGAGTCTTGGTGACCGGTGGAGCAGGTTTCGTGGGCTCCTTCCTTTGCGAACGGCTGCTGGCGGAAGGCAATGAGGTTATTTGCGTCGATAACCTGTTCACAGGCAGCAAACGGAATATCTCGCACCTGCTGTCCAGTCCATCTTTCGAATTCATCCGGCACGATGTAACCTTTCCGCTGCACATCGAGGTCGACGAAATCTACAACTTGGCCTGTCCGGCTTCACCGGTGCACTACCAATTCGACCCAGTGCAGACTGTCAAGACGAACGTCTACGGCGCCATCAACATTCTCGGTCTGGCCAAGCGTACAAGATCCAAAGCGCTTCAAGCTTCGACCAGTGAGGTCTATGGTGACCCGGAGGTACACCCCCAGACAGAGGATTACTGGGGTCGAGTAAATCCTGTCGGCATCCGGTCTTGCTATGACGAGGGCAAGCGTTGCGCGGAAACGCTTTTCTCTGATTACCACCGGCAACATGACGTTCGCATCAAGATCGCCCGAATTTTCAATACCTATGGACCACGCATGCACCCGAACGATGGCCGCGTGGTGAGCAACTTCATTGTGCAAGCCTTGAAAGGGCAGGACATCACTGTTTTTGGTGAAGGGCAGCAGACCCGCAGCTTCTGCTACGTCGACGATCTGGTCGATGGCCTAGTAAAACTGATGAACAGCGAGGACACCATCACAGGCCCCATCAACCTGGGCAATCCTGCCGAATTCACAATCGGCCAACTGGCCAAGAAGGTACTGGACATCACAGGTTCGAAATCGAAGCTGGTCTTCAAGCCATTGCCACAGGACGATCCTCGCCAGAGACAACCCAACATCGACAAGGCAAGAAGTTTGCTGGCCTGGCAACCCAGCATCCCGTTGGAAGACGGCTTGAAGCTTACCGTCGCCTACTTTGATGCCTTGCTGCGGCGCCCCTCTGCGGAACTGGCATCATGAGTGAGTCCGCTGAGCCAATGCCCGACCTCACAAGTGACTCGGACCGAGTTTCGATCATCACACCCGCCTACAAAGCAGCGTCCTACGTTGAGGAAACGATTCGCTCGGTCAAAGCACAGACCCACCGTAACTGGGAAATGCTGATTGCCGACGACTGCTCGCCAGACAGCACGCGCGAGGTGGTCAGCAACTGGGCCGCCAATGACCCCAGGATCCGCCTGATTCAGCTGGAGAAGAACGGCGGCCCGGCTGCTGCAAGGAACGGAGCACTTGCGCAGGCCACCGGACGCTGGATAGCGTTTCTCGATAGCGATGATCTATGGCTACCAACCAAACTGGAAAGGTCGATTGCAGCAGCCCGTGAGAGTGGCGCCGGGCTGGTCTTTACTGGTTTTCGGAGAATATCTGCCGACTCTCGCTCGGTCGGCACATACATCGCCGTACCTCCGAGACTGACTTATCGACAGCTGCTAGGCAACACGGCGATAGCCACTTCCACAGTTCTGCTGGATCGAAACCAAACGGGCGACATCCGGATGCGCAAGACATATTACGACGACTTCGATTGCTGGCTTCAGCTGCTGAAGCGAGGTGTAGAGGCCGTAGGCATCAACGAAGACCTCATGCGGTACCGTGTCGTACAGCAGTCGGTGTCGCGCAACAAGAAACGGTCAGCCATGCACGTCTGGAGGGCATACCGCGACCTGGAAGGCCTCGACCCGATCAGTGCCAGCTGGTACTTTGCCAATTACGCAGTACGGGCTTGGTGGAAGTACCGCCGCTTTTGAGCTTTCCTAACCCGAGCTCTATGCGCATTTTGCTTACAGGCACCTCCGGATTCATCGGGCAAGCAGTTCTGAAGCGCCTGGTCCGGCGCAGGACAGATGACACATTGATCGCGTTGGTTCGATCGCCCGAGTATCCTGCGCCTCAGGAGGTTCAACAGTGGCGATGCCCCGCGGTAGAGGACCACGCCAGCTGGGCAGCCTTGCCGGATATGCCCATCGACGTGGTGATCCACTGTGCTGGCTTGGCTCACATCAAAGCCAACTCCTCCGAGGACTATCAGCGGTCAATGCATCAAGCGAACGTAGAGCTGACCGCGCATATGATCCAGCTGGCCTTGCAGCGTCAAGCCAAGCGGTTCGTTCTTCTCAGTTCGGTAGCCGTGCACGGCTTCGGGACGGGTACAGGCCGGGCGGCCAGTGCAATGGACGCTCCTGCGCCGTGTAACGCTTATGGAGCATCGAAGCTTGACGCCGAACTACTGCTTCAACAGCACTCCGCAGGTACTGCCATCAGCTACACGATCATCCGCCCCCCGCTGGTGTATGGACAAGGAGCCCCAGGCAACTTCCGCACCCTCATCAACTTGCTGAGGAGCGGGCTACCACTCCCCCTGGCCAGTGCAACTCGCAACCGCCGCAGCTTTGTCGGCATCGACAACTTGGTTGACCTCCTGATCACTTGCATCAACCACCCAGCGGCTGCCAACCAGACCTTCCTTGTTAGCGATGGTGAAGATCTATCAACAGCGGACCTGATACGCCGCCTTGGCAGAGCCATGGGCCGGCCAGCGCGCCTGTTCCCGGTGCCTCTACCGCTGCTCCAAGCTGGCGCAGCACTGCTGGGCAAACGCGACATGGCGCATAGCCTTTTGGGGAACCTTCAACTCGACATAACCCACACCCGCAAAACGCTGGACTGGACTCCTCCCGTTGCTGTGGACGAGGGCCTTCGCCGCGCAGTGGTTGGACATTCTCATGAAGCGCCTGTTTGACCTCACCCTGGCCCTCCCGGCCGCTCTCATCCTGGCACTGCCCATCACCCTGGTGGCACTGGCCGTGCGGCTCACCTCGCCCGGCCCTGCGCTCTACTGGAGCGACCGCGTCGGCCGCCACAACCGCATCTTCCGCATGCCCAAGTTCCGCAGCATGCGCATCGACACGCCGGCGGTGGCCACCCACCTGCTGGAGAACCCGGCGCAGTGGCTCACCCCCATCGGGCCCTTCCTGCGCAAGAGCAGCCTTGACGAGCTGCCCCAGCTTTGGAGCATCCTGCGCGGCGACATGAGTTTTGTGGGGCCGCGCCCTGCCCTGTTCAACCAGGACGACCTGATCGCACTGCGCACCGAAGCGGGCGTGCACGAACTGGTGCCGGGCCTCACCGGCTGGGCCCAGGTGAACGGGCGCGACGAGATCCCCATTCCGCAGAAGGTGGCGCTGGACGCGGAATACCTGCGGCGCCGCAGCCTGTCTTTTGATGTGCGCATCCTCTGGCTCACGGCCATCAAGGTGATGCGTCGTGACGGCGTGAGCCACTGAGGCACGCCGACATGAACCACCACCCCGACACCTCTTCCACTGCGGCCACGCTGCTGGATCTGCCACGGCCGGTCAAACGCCTGCTGGCCATTCTGGTCGACGCATCGCTGTGCACGCTGGCCGTGTGGGTGGCGCTCTACCTGCGGCTGGAAGTCTGGTTGCGGCTGGAGGGCGCCTACCTGTGGCCGGTGGCCGTGTCCATCATGCTGGCCATCCCGCTGTTCGTCCGCTTTGGCCTGTACCGGGCCATCTTCCGGTACGCCGGCTGGAATGCCACCGTGGCCCTGGCACAGGCCATGGCCCTGTACGGGCTGTTCTTTGCCACCGTGTTCACGCTGGTGGGCATACAGGGCGTGCCTCGCTCGGTGGGGCTGATGCAGCCACTGCTGCTGCTGGTGTTTGTGGGCATGAGCCGGCTGGTCATCCGCCTGTGGCTGGGTGGCCTGTACCGCCACCTGCTGGCCGAGAAGGCACGGCCGGGCGTCCTGATCTATGGTGCCGGCGAGGCTGGCCGTCAGCTGGCGGCTGCGCTGGCGCGCAGCACGGAGTACCGGCTGGTCGGCTTTGTGGACGACGATCCGCGCCTGCAGGGCCGCAGCCTGGACGGGCGGGATGTGCACAGCCCCGACGCTCTGGACCGAGTCATCACCCGCGACGGCGTGAATGATGTGCTGCTGGCACTGCCCTCCATCGATCCGGTTCGGCGGCGACAGATCGTCGAACAGTTGCGCGCCCATCCGGTGCATGTGCGGACGCTGCCCGGCGTGTCCGACCTGGCCTCCGGCCGGGTGAGCCTGAGCGATCTGCGCGAGCTCGAGATTGAAGACCTGCTGGGCCGTGCGCCGGTCAGCCCAGACCCGGCCCTCATGGGTCAACTCGTCACCGGTCACGTGGTCGCAGTCACCGGCGCGGGTGGCAGCATCGGCAGTGAACTGTGCCGGCAGATCGTGCTGCAGCGGCCGACCACGCTGCTGCTCATCGAACAGAGCGAGTTCGCCCTGTATGCCATCCACCACGAACTGCAGGCGCTGGTGCAACGCTCCGGCTCCGGGGTGGAGCTGGTCCCTCTGCTCGCCTCGGTGGCCGACCGTCCCCGCATGGACGCCATCCTGCAGTCCTGGCAGCCCCATACGCTGTATCACGCGGCAGCCTACAAGCATGTGCCTCTGGTGGAGCACAACCCGGTGCAGGGCATCCGCAACAATGTGTGGGGCACCTGGTGTTGCGCCGAAGCAGCCCGTGGTGCGGGCGTTCGCCATTTCGTGCTGATCAGCACCGACAAGGCGGTTCGGCCCACCAACATCATGGGGGCGAGCAAGCGCCTGGCAGAGATGGTGCTGCAGGCCCTGGACAGCGAGAGGGACGACCACAGCACCCGCTTCTGCATGGTCCGCTTCGGCAATGTGCTGGGCTCCAGCGGCTCGGTGGTACCGCTGTTCCGCCAGCAGATCGAGTCGGGCGGGCCGATCACGCTGACCCACCCCGACATCACCCGCTACTTCATGACCATCCCGGAAGCTGCACAGCTGGTGATGCAGGCCGGCGCCATGGCGCAGGCCTGCATCACCAGCTGTGCAG
>Ga0114986_1000103_pt1 | contig 22990 bp, 20 predicted proteins | sample Shrwel1BS1Day17_FD_96988 | JGI IMG/M metagenome (GOLD analysis project Ga0114986, IMG submission 96988) | Subsurface microbial communities from deep shales in Ohio, USA - Utica-3 well 1 S-1-Day17 | ecosystem: Environmental > Aquatic > Deep subsurface > Shale gas/oil reservoir > Produced... | reverse complement strand
TCCAATCCTACAGAATGCGGCATCGGAACCTCCAATGTTACTCACCACCGGGCAGAAAGCCCGGATCGCAACACTAGCGGTAATCCGACTCGATGCCGCGATTACCCGAGGTCCACAGATGCCGTTCAGCAAACGACCCCGAAGGAGACGTTCCCGCCTGCCTCCCTCGCTGCCGCGCATCTTCCGTTTCAGGCGGTCCGGGGGGGGCGCAGCGCAGGTTCTGGCGCCTCGCGGCCCAATTGAGCCCGGCGATCAGAATTTCGCAATGATTTTCAGTCATGTTGTCGCCAAGCTAGGGGCGTGCGTGAGTGATAGCGGGTCGCATTTCATCGGGACTGGGCGTTTTGGGCCTGTGCATCTTCCTCGCGGCCTTGTGCCTGCAAGGACCGATGATCGATCCCGTCGGGCGGCATCAGCGGTTCTTCGCAATCGTCGTCAATGGAATGATCGATCGGTTCGGTGAGATAGGATCGGCGGGAGTGTTTGCGGTGGCTGGCCTCTTGCTTGGCGGCATCGCGTTGTGGGGTAGCCGCCCCCAGTAATGAATGCAGAGGAACACCGATAATGAGCGATCACATTTGGATGACGAGGCCGTTTGGCGATGTGGACGCTTCCCGCTCGCTGACGAGCGATCAATTGGAGCGAGATAAAGCCGAGGCAATTGAGTGTGGCAGGCGCAATCAGAGGGGGGAGCCGCTCGGGCCTGAATGCTTCCCGACGATGATCTGGCCAAAGCCCGGCGCTGGCAAGCGGGATTCCTCTCCATCAGCAGACATTTTCGGCGGCGCTGGCAATTGGTTTGTTTCCGGCCGTTTTGCAGATTTGCTGCAACAATTCGATATGAGCAAAGCGCGACTGCATCCGGTCAAGTATTTCGAAGCGGATAAGGAAACTCCGGTAAAAGGCGATTGGTTTGGGCTGAGCTTTGGCAATGTGAAAGAAGCCCTAGTGCCCGATCAGTCGAAGGGGCTTGATGAAACATTCAATCCGAAAGTCTGGGTGCTCGATCCGATCATCAATGACTTCGATGTATGCTTCGATCAGGTGGCGGGAATGGGACCAGACATCTGGATCGAGCCCGCATTAATGCATGTGTTGTGCCTGAGCGGACCACTGGGCGACGCGATGTGCGAAAAGGGCATCACAAAAGGCTTCAAGGGCCGCGGAATGATCAAGGGGCGTATCGTATAAGATCGCCAAAAAGCCGCCCTTCCGAATTCCACCCACTTGCGGACGTTCAGAGCAAACTCAAGCGGTCCCAGAAGCAGCCGTTCTACCTGCGGAAGCCGGACGCCTACTCCGCCGCCTGCCTTTGCTCGGCCGCGAAGATCTGCGCCAATTCCTCGTCGCTGGCGTTGACCAGCCGCTCGACCCATTGATGGAAGACCTGACCGCCCTTCTCGTTCTTGCCGAACAGCACTTCCTTCATCAGGCCTGACGCCAAGGCCTGTTGCTGGCGCTTGCCGGTGGCGTAATCCTCGTCGCGCACCACGATCTCGAGGAAATCGAACTGGTCGTGCGCGGCCTGGACCTGCTCCGGGGTCTCGGGCTGGTTTTCCATGACGTAGAACTGGGTGGTGTAGCTTTCCCCCACCTTCTCGCCCGGGAACAGCTGACTGATCATCGCCCCGCGTTGCCCGCCACCGTAGAAGCTGGCGATCGAGATGTGCGGGAAGATCGTCCAGACGCCCTGCACCAGCACTTCCTGCGGCAGCTGGTCGTCGGTCATGGCCTCGAGGTCCATCTGCCCGTCGTCGTCGCCCTGCACCTTGATCGCGAACTTCGACGGGGTCGAGAGGCGCTGGTGCGGGCCGAAGGCGAAGTAGTTGGCGCGGTTGTAGAAATCCGCCCCGAAGGTGTCCTTGTGAAGCACCGGCAGGTGGTAGAAATCGAGATAGCCGTCATAGGCCGTCTTCCAGTTCGGACCCGCGAGCGTGCGCTGCGAAAACAGCGTCCAGCCCTCGAATTCGAAGGCCTTCAGCAGCTCGTCATAGCCGCACAGGTAATCGGCAATGGAGAGCCTGGAGTGCGGATCGAGCGTCACCCAGATCAGCCCGGCATTCTCGTAGACCGGGAACTTCGTCAGGCAGTGCTGGCTCTTGTCGATCTTGCCGAAATCCTGCGGGGACGCGACGCCGATCAGGTCGCCATCGGCCTTGAAGGTCCAGCCGTGATAGCCGCAGGTGAAACGGCTGGCATTGCCGCAGCCGGCGGCGAGCGGGTTGCCGCGGTGGGTGCACATGTTGAGGAAGGCGCCCATGCTGCCATCCTTCTGGCGACTGAGCAGCAGCGGCACACCGCAGATGTCCATCGCCTTGAAGTCACCCGGGTTGGGCAATTCGCACGAAGGCGCGACCATCAGCGGCAGGCGGCGGAAGATCTGCTTCTTCTCGGTCTCGAAAACCGCTTCGTCGGTATAGGCGCTCGCCGGAATGCGCACGACATCATCGGCATATTCCATCGTGTCGGCCGCGCCGTGGGCGACCAGATTGCGGGTCATTTCGACCAGCGTTTCGCGTGACATGGGTAGTTCCTCTCCCGGATGCTCGCAGGCAGCATCCTCCCCCGGGACCGCGGCGGCAATGCTCACTTTTGGCAAAGCATAAGGGGCAGGCCATCGCTGGCCCGCCCCTTCCTTTTCCCCCTGTCAGGCGCGGATCAGAACTTGAAGCTGACTTCCGCAAAGACCTGACGACCGCGGTTCTGGGTCAGGATGATGTCATCGCCGCCCACCGGCAGGAACGGACGCCCGCCGCTGGTGATGGCGAAGATCTTGTCGGTCAGGTTCTGCGCCACCAGCGAAAGCTTCCAGTTGCCGTCCGGATGGCCGATCGAGACGTTGGCATCCAGCAGCCAGAAGCTCGGCTGGACATAATCGTTCAGCGTCGCCTCGTCGGTGATGTAGCCATCATTGTAGGCCGCGTTGCCCGACAGGAACAGCTCGAGGCTGTCATTGATCGGCACCGTCCAGTCAGCCGCGATGTTGCCGGCCCATTCCGGCGCCTGGCTGCCACGGCGACCATTGAGGTCGACAAGGCCGCCCGCCCCGCCGGGCTGGAGGAACACATCGGTGTACTGTGCATCGAGGTAGGACAGGTTGGCCGACAGGCTCAGCCCGTCAACCGGGGTCCGCCAGCGGCTTTCCAGATCGACACCCTTGGTGGTGAGTTCGCCCGCGTTGCTGGTGACGAACTGGATCGTCACCGCGTTGAAGTTCTGCACCTGAAGATCGGTGAAGACATAGTAGAACGCGGTCGCATTCAGGGTGAAGTCGCGGTTGGCCCACTGCGACTTGAAGCCGACTTCCCCGCCGATCGCCTCTTCGGACTGGAAGATCAGCGAACCGAAATTGCCGCTCGCCGCCGCCTGGCTGAGGCTGTTGGAAGGCAGCGCGGAGTTGTCGATCCCGCCCGACTTGAAGCCGGTCTTGAACGAGGCGAACAGGTTGAGATCCTCGTTCGCCTTGTAGCGCAGGGTGACTTCCGGCGAGAAGTTGTCATCGGCGAAGTTGATCGGGCCCGAGAAGAAGCCCGGCCGCACGAAGGCAGGCCCCTGCAGGAAGGTGTGGACGTAGGGGACCGAGATGGTCTGGACCTTCTTTTCGTCGGTCCAGCGCACGCCGCCCGACAGTTCGAGCTGGTCGGTGATGTCCCACATCAGGCTGCCGAAGAACGACAGGGCTTCGGTCTTGGTTGTGTGGATCTTGTCCCAGTCATAGGTAAAGCCGGTCACCGGGTCAGGCCCGAGGAACGAGATGTTCACGCCCTGCTGCGAGGTATCGAACACGAACTTGCGGTCTTCGTAGAAGGCGCCGAGCATGAAGTTGATCGGCCCGTCGAAATCCGAAGCAAGGCGCAGTTCCTGACTGAACTGTTCGAGCTGGTTGATCGGGTCGGAAGCGCCCGCGCCGCCGGGCAGGCGGGTGCCGTTCGGACCGGGCAGGAAGCCGCCGTAGGAATAGATGTCGTAATCGATCGCATCCATGTTCAGCAGGCCGCTGACCGAAGTCAGGGTCAGCGTGTCCGACAGGTCGAGATCCCATTGCAGGCGACCGAACCAGATTTCGGTTTCGCCGAAAGGCACGCCGCGGCGGCCGTTGGCAGGCGAATTGCCCGGGACCGGCCCGGACAGCGGCCCTGCCGCATCGGTGAGGTAGTAACGCTGGTCGAAGGCGTTGCAATCATAGCCCGCAGGGATCGTCACCGCGCCGCCCAGCAGCACCACGGGATCGGCCCGGCCGTTGGCGCCGCAGAACACTTCGCCCGTGCCGATCGCGCCGTCGTTTTCGTTCTTGGTGTATTGCAGCTTGAAGTTGGCGCGGAACCGGTCGGACGGGTTCCAGTCCAGCGTCAGGCGGCCGATGAAGTCGGTCAGCCCGCGTTCCTGGTTCACCGCCGGGGTGTTCGCCTGCATCAGCTGGAATTCGTCGATGTCGTTGAATTGCGCGGCGAGGCGGATGCCCAGCGTGTCGCTCAGCGGGCCGGAGATGTAGCCCGAGAGGAGGTAACCCTTCTCTTCGAACTCATAGTTGGCGCGCATCCCGACTTCCCAGCTGGAGGTGGGGTTGGCGGACCGCAGCGACAGCACGCCGGCGGTCGCCGATTTGCCGAAGAACAGCGATTGCGGGCCGCGCAGCACGTCGATCTGCTCCACATCGAAGAAGCCGGCCTGCACGAGGCGCATCGAGGAGACGACCACGCCGTCATATTCGAAAGCGACCGCGGAATCGAAGGCTGCCGAGATGTTCGACGAGCCGACGCCGCGCAGCGAGAGCTGGCCGCCCGAACCCGACCCGCCGACCTGCACGTTGAGGGTCGGCACGCGGCTGACCACGTCGGCGACCTGGTCGATATTGTACTTCTGAAGGGTGTCGCCGCCGATCGCGGTGACGGTGACGGGGACTTCCTGGAGGGTTTCGTTCTGGCGGCGGGCCTGAACGACGATCACCGGAATGTCGCTCGCCTCAGGCTCTTCGGCGGCGGCATCCTGCGCGAAGGCGGCGCTTGGCATTGCGGCAAGTCCGGTCAGCGCGGCACCGCACATCAATGCGCGGCGCATCGCGGAGCCAGATGCATTTCGGGCACGAAGCATATTCATGGTCCTCTCTCCCCATCGGGCCGCAGTTTCCCCGCGCACCCTGTTATTCCCCAACCCGTCGGCGCGTCTCTCCTCACGCCTTTCGGTATGTCTTGCAGGTGTATGGTGCGGCGGCGCGCACGCCATCAGCAAAAGCGATAGTGAGCCTGCCAATCTGCGACATTATCGCCACAGCGCCCGCAGAACCGCGATGCCGTAACGTCATTCGGCCGCCTCGCGGGCCTGCGCACACTCGCGTTCGGCCTGCGCGCGGCGCGGATCATTGGGCCATATCCATTCCGGTCCGATCACCGGTTCGACCCTGAGATGCGCGGGGATGTTGTCTGCCCCGATCATCGCATCGAGGCTCTGGTGAAAGGCATAGATCCGCGCCTCCTGATAGGACAGCGGCACGCTGCGGAAGGCCGAACCCTGCATCGAATGCTGGATCGCCTCGCCGAACTGGGTGTCTTCGAGGATGATCGGACTCATCTGCCGGCCGTTCGGCTGGCTTGCGTCCGGCACGGTCCACAGGTCGGGCGCGGGTTCGTCGCCCCAGTCGAGCGCCATCGTCACCAGTTCGAGCCGTGTCGTCGTCAGCGAGGTTGGCCAGAACAGCAGCGGCGGGACGAAGTAGTTGGAGAGCGGGCTGACCCAGTTGGGAAACAGCGTGTAGCTCTGGGTGCAGGTCCGCCCCAGTTCGCCGACGGTCTCGATCTGGCGCCAGCCCGGCGGCGAATCGATGGCGCGCACATGCTCGCGGTCGGTCTGGCGCGGCGGGGGCGCGAGCATCCGGGCGTGGCCGTTGGGGTAGATGGTGTTGTAGTTGCGGGTGGAGTCGACCAGCGGTGCGACCGTGTTCGGGTGGATGAAGGGCACATGGTAGACTTCCATGTTGGCCTCCATCGCGACCTTCCAGTTGCACTGGAGTTCGAAGCTGTGCCGTGCCGCCAGCCGGATCCGGTCGAAGGCGAATTCCTCCCACTCGCGGGCGATGGGGCCCAGCCAGTCGAGCAGCGGCATGGCTTCATGATCGAAGTTGACGAAGATCACCTTGCCGAACAGCTCGCAGCGCACCGGCAGCAGGCCACGGCAGGACAGGTCGAAGTCCGCCGGAAAATCGCGCCGTTCGGGCACGCCCACCAGGCTCCCGTCGGTCTTGTAGGTCCAGTTATGATAGCCGCACATCAGGCGGCTGGATTTGCCGCGGTTCTCGGTCACCACCGGGGCGCCGCGGTGGCGGCAGGTGTTGTGGAAGGCGCGCACCACCCCGTCCATGCCGTGGACGATCACGATGGGATCGCCGGCATTGTGCCAGCGCATGTAGCAACCCGGCTCCAGGATCTCGTCGAGGTGCCCGGCGAACAGCCACGATTTGCGGAAGATGTGCTGCTGTTCGAGTGCGAAGTATTCCGCGCTGGTGTAGCGGCCTGCGGGCATGTCGGGCAGGGCGGGGAAGCCTTCGGGCGGGGCGGTGCGGCGGCCCTCCCACTCCATCATCGCCTTCAGCCGCTCGACTTCGGCAGCGTCCATCATCGCGCTTCTCCCTCGGGCGGGAGAATACATCGCCCCGCGCCGGCAGCGCCCTCGCGCTTTCGACAGTGGTCGCGCCGTCCCCGCCCGATAGGCTGGCCGCACAGAAAAACGCTTTTGGGAGAGAGCACGATGGCGGGACGGGTAGCGGGCAAGGTTGCGCTCGTGACAGGGGGCGCGATGGGTCTGGGCAAGGCCGATTGCGAGGCACTGGCGCGCGAGGGCGCCAAGGTGATCGTCACCGACCGCGAAGTGGAGCTCGCCCATCAGGTGGCAGACGCGATCGGCGGCGATGCCATGGCATTGGATGTCACCAGCGAGGAGCAGTGGATCGAGGTGATGCGCGCGGTGCAGGAGCGTCACGGCGGGCTCGATATCCTCGTCAACAATGCGGGCAACGTGATCTTCGAGAGCATCGAGGATTGCAGCCTCGCCCACTTCAGGCTGCATCTCGATATCCACGTGGTCGGGACCTTCCTCGGATGCAGATACGGTGTGCCGCTGATGAAGCACCGTCACGAGAAAGTGGGCGGGGGCGGTTCCTCGATCATCAACATGGCCTCGACCGCGGCGCTGATGGGATATGGCAATATCCCCGCCTATGCCGCCGCCAAATCGGCCATCGCCGGGATGACCCGCAGCCTTGCGGTGGATTTCCAGGACAAGGGTTACGGCGTCCGTGTCAACGCACTCGCGCCGGGGGGGATCGAGACACCGATGGTCCGCGACATTTCGGGCCGCGCCGGGCAGGCGCTGATGGACATTCCCGATGGTCCGCTGGGTGCCGATGCGCTGGGCCATCCGCGCGACGTGGCGGGCTGCGTGCTGTTCCTCGCCTCCGACGAAGCGCGGTTCCTCAACGGCCTGACGATCCCGGTGGACAATGGCCTCTACGCCAGACCGCACCACTGAGGGCCGCGCTGGCCTCTACAGATGGTACGTCCTCGGGCTGCTGACGCTGACCAGCGCGTTCAGCGTCGCCGACCGGCTGGTGTTCTCGATCCTTGTGCAGGACATCAAGGCGGCTTTCAGCCTCAGCGACACCGAACTCGGCCTGCTGGGCGGAGCGGCCTTTTCGGTGATCTATGTGCTGGCAGGCTTCCCCGCCGCGCGGCTGGCTGACCGGTCCACCCGCAAGAACATCGTCGCCGCCGCGATCAGTTTCTGGAGCCTGATGACGGCCGCCTGCGGGCTGGCGACGGGGTTCTGGACGCTGTTCCTAGCGCGCACCGGCGTGGGTGTGGGGGAGGGCTGTTCGGGCCCGTCCAGCCAGAGCCTCGTCGCCGACTATTTCACCCGCAGCGAACTCGCCAAGGCAATGGGCTTCCTGACCATCGGGGCGAGCATGGGCACCGCCGGGGGCCTGTTGATCGGCGGGCAGCTTGCGGAGATCTTCGACTGGCGCTGGGCCTTTGTGCTCATGGGCTTGCCCGGCGTGGTGCTGGGGGCGATCATCTATCTCACCATCCGCGAACCCCTGCGCGGGCGCTATGCCCCGGCGGGGACCGACATGACCCAGCGCCCGCTGGGGGAGACGATCCGCAGCCTCGTGACCAACCGCGTGTTCATGGGGCTGGCGCTGGGCTGGGCGGTGCAGATCATGATCGGCTACGCGCTCGCCTTCTGGATGGCGCCGATCATGCTGCGCGAATTCAGCATCTCGACCGGGGATGTGGGTCTCTATCTCGGCCTCACGTTCTTTCTCGGCGGCATTCCGGGGCCGATCCTCGGGGGCTATGTCACCCACTGGCTGTGCCTTCGCGACGAGCGCTGGCGCGCGTGGCTGCCGGGCGTGACGAGCCTCGGCGCGGTGCTGCCGCTGGCTTTGAGCCTGACATCGGACAGCTTCGGCGTCTTTCTCGGCTGGTTCGGGTTTGCCTATGCGATCTATGTCGCCTCGCAGGCGGGGATCATGTCGGGGATACAGGCGGCGGTCGAACCGGCGAGCCGGGGTTTTGCAGTCGCCATCGCGCTGTTCTTCAACAACCTGATCGGGCAGGCGCTGGGCCTTGCCGTGACGGGTGCGCTGAGCGATGCGCTGACGCCCACGCAAGGCCCGCAGGCGCTCGCCATTGCGGTCTTCGCGGTGTGTCTGGCGGCGGGGATCGCGTCGATGGCGATCTTCGTGTGGACCGCCCGCCAGATGGGGCCGAGCGGCTATCTGGAGAAGATGAAGGGCGGCTAGAACCCCGGGTGGATCGACAGCGCCGCGCCGTCCACCAGCATCTCCGCCCCCGTCATGAACGGGCATTCGTCGCTGGCGAGAAAGGCGATGGCCGCCGCCGTTTCCGATGGATCGGCCAGACGGTTCAACGGCGAGGTTTTCGCCACCGCCGCGATCAGGCCGGGGGTCTGCTGTTCGGCGGCTTCGAGGATGCCGGTCATGGTCGCGCCGGGGATCACGGTGTTGCAGCGGATCGCAAGCCCGTGTTGCGCGCACCATGTGGCGACCGATTTCGACAGCACCCGCACCCCCGCCTTGCTCGCCGAATAGCCGGCATCGGTGGGCAGCGGGGCAATGGCGGTGGTGGACGCGATGTTCACGATCGCGCCTTTTGCGCCGCCGGGGTTCTCCCGCATGGCGGCAATCGCCGCGCGGCAGCCCGCCATCGTGCCGGTGAGGTTGACGGCCAGCACCTTGTCCCACACGGCGAACATCGCCTCGTCATCAAGATCGCCGATCCCCGCACCCGACACCATCCCGGCATTGTTGACGAGGATATCGAGCCGACCGAAGGCCTCCACCGCGCGGGCGACGATTTGCGGCCACGCCGCCCGGTCGGACACGTCCTGCACCGCAAACCGCGCGCCGACTTCGTCGCACAGCGCCGCGCCCCGTGCTGCGTCAAGGTCGGTGCCGAGCACCTCGGCCCCGTCCGCGCGCAGCCGCCGCACCGTCGCCGCGCCGATCCCGGAGGCGCAGCCGGTGACGATGGCGACTTTCCCGGCGAGGTCAGGCATTACTCGGCCATCGTCCAGATCGCAGCACACGCCCGCTTGTTATGCGTCGCCACGAAGCGGGCGAGGTTGTCCGTCCCCTCCGGAAGCTTCCAGCCCACCGTGAAGCCGAAATTGGCGAAGGCGAAGATAAGCAGGTCGGCAAAGGTGAAGCGGCCCAGCGCGATGTGGCTGCTGTTGCCCAGATAGCTGTCGAACAATCGCCACTTCTCGTCCGCCATGGCCGAAAGCTCTGCGCCCGCTCCGGCCGAGACCACGCTCATGCGCGGTTCGAACATCGGTCGGCCTGCGCCCGCGCGGAAGCCCATCGTCATCGGGACGACCACCTCCTGATCGAACAGCCGTGCCCATTTGCGCACCGTGGCGCGCTCCACGGGGGTTTCGCCGAACAGGTTGGGGGAGGGGTGGAGCTCCTCGACATATTCGCAGATCGGCCAGCTTTCGGTGAGGCAGGTGCTGTCCTCCAGCTCCAGCGTCGGCGTGGTGCCCTGCGGGTTCTTCGCCATGTAGCCCGCATCCTGCCGGTTCTGGCCGGTGATGATGTCGTAATGCACCCGCGCGAAATCGCGCCCTTCCTCCAGCCCCTTTTCGATCATGAACATCCGCACGAGGCGCGGGTTGGGGCCGAGGCTGGAATGAAGCGTGATCATGGGCGTTCTCTCTCCGCTGGGATTTTCCCTGCGGTTCTAGGGGCCTTGGCTGTGCCCGTCGCCCTCATAAATGCGCTAGGTCGTTGCCGAAATGCGCTTGCGCGGGCGGGCTGTATTGCGCACATAAGGCACCATGGACCAGACCCCCGTTCCCGTGCCCGCCGACGAAGACGGCGCGCTGACCAAGCTCCACCCCAATTATTCCCACGCCCTGCGCGTGCGGGCGACGCTCACGGCGATCCCCTTTCTGGTCGGGGCGCTGGTGCTTGAGGGCGCTTTCCGGGGCGAGGGGCTGTTTCCCAGCGGCGTGATTGCCGGTCCGGTGCTGCTGATCGCGCTGGCGCTGATCATCCGCATCCCGCAGACCCGCTACAACGCCCGCGGCTACCAGATGGGCGCGGACCGGCTGCGCGTGGTGCGCGGGCTGCTGTTCCGTTCCGATACTGTCGTGCCGTTTGGCCGGGTGCAGCATATCGACGTGCACCAGGGCCCGCTCGACCGCTTCTTCGGTATCGCCACGCTGACCCTGCACACCGCAGGCAACCACAATGCCTCGGTCGCGCTGCCCGGTCTGGGGGAGGAACTGGCGCGCGCAATGCGCGAGGATATCCGCGCCCATATCCGCCGCGAGACACAATGAGCGATCCTCGCAACACCGCACCCCTCAGCGTCATCATCGGCGCGCTCGGGGCGATCCGCAGCGCGGTGCTGCCCGCCATCGCCATCGCCTTTTCCGGGATCGGCGGGGAGGGGCGCTATCTCGTCGCGATCGGCGTCGGCGTGGCGGCGACGGTGATCGGCGTGGCGATCAGCTATGCCAACTGGCGGCGGCTGACCTACACCATTTCGGAAACCGACATCCGCGTCGAAAGCGGGGTGTTGAGCCGCGCCGCGCGGTCGGTGCCGTTCGAGCGGATCCAGGATGTCAGCCTTGAGGCGAAACCCCTGCCACGCCTGCTCGGCCTTGTCTCCGTCAAGTTCGAGACCGGGGCGGGCGGGGCCGATGATCTGGCGCTCGAGTACCTCACCAAGGGCGAGGGCGAGGCGCTGCGCCAGCTGGTGCGCGAGCGGCGAGAGGACGAGGCTGCGGCAGCCAGCGCCGCCGATCCCGCCCTACCCGCACGCCCGGCGGCAGAGGATGAAGGCGACGTGCTGTTCGCCATGGGGCCGGGTCGGCTTCTGACCTTCGGCCTGTTCGAATTCTCGCTCGCGGTCTTCGCAGTGCTGGGCGGCGTGCTGCAATATGTCGACAATGTCACCTCGGTGGACATCTGGGATGTCGACCTGTGGTATGGCTGGCTGAAGGAACAGGGCAGCACGGTCGCCACGCTCGGCCCCTATGCGCAGGCGCTGGGGGCGGTGGCGGGGCTGGTGGGCCTGCTGGTCGTGGGATCGGCGACCGGCGTGGTGCGCACCTTCCTGCGCGACTGGGGCTTCACCCTGACCCGTTCGGCGCGCGGGTTCCGGCGGCAGCGGGGCCTGTTCACCCGCACCGATGTGGTGATGCCCGTCCACCGCGTGCAGGGGTTGGTGATCGGCACCGGCCTGCTGCGCTACCGTTTCGGCTGGCGGTCCCTGAGCTTCGTCAGCCTCGCGCAGGATGCCGAGAGCGAGAGCCACGTGGTCGCCCCCTTCGCGCAGATGGACGAGATTGCCCCCATCGTCCGCGCCGCGGGGTTCCGCCTGCCCGGCGATGCAACCGCGTGGCGCCGCGCCAGCACGCGGCACCGCTCCGACAAGGCGGTGCTGGATTCGGCGTTCTTTCTGGCCGCGACGATCCCGGTCGCGATCTTTGCGCCGCCGGGCCTGTTCCTGATCCCGCTGGGCCTTGCGGTGCTGGCGGTGGGGGCGAACCTTTATGCATGGGAATTCCGCCGCCATGCCATCGATGACCGGCAGGTCTATGCCAGCCACGGGTTCCTTTCCCCCACGCAGTCCATCGCCACGCGGCTGAAACTGCATTCGGTCGAGATCAGGCAAGGCCCGCTGGCGCGGCTGCGTGGCTATGCCACGGTGCATCTCGGGCTCGCCGGAGGCAGCTTCGCGATGCACGGCGTACCGATTGCCGAGGCGCGCGCGCTGCGGGCGGCGGTGATGGAGACGATCACCGCGACCGATTTTTCGCGGCTCGATGCGCCGGCGGCCAACCCTGCGCCCGATCAGGCCTTCAGTTCGGCCCAGCCGGGGTTTTCGGAAAACTTCCTCGCCACGTAGGAGCAATCGGGGCGGATCAGGAAGTCCTGCCGCTGCGCATCTTCCACCAGCCGTTCAACCAGAGCGCCTGCGATTCCGCGCCCGCCGATCGCGCGCGGCACGATGGTGTGCGCGGCGATGCGCACTTCCTTGCCGTCCTTCTCGCCGCCGGCCTCCCATTCGAGATAACCCTGCTCCGGCGCATCGGCGACCACTGCGACATAGCGTCCGCCGGTGCCTTGCACATGGTGGGTGATGGTCGGCTTCGCGCTTTCTTCGTGCATCGGTGGCTCCTCCCGCTTGTCACGCCAGCCAGCGGCTTTAATGGCGTGAGCCGATGACCTTGTCCAAGCCCTTCCTGTCCGACAACGCCGCCGCCGTCCACCCCAAGCTGTGGGAGGCGATGCGCGCTGCCGACCAGCCGGACAATCCATACGACGGAGACAGGCTCTCCGCCGAACTCGACGCCCGCTTCACCGCGCTGTTCGGGCGGGACTGCGCCGCGCTTTGGGTGGCGACCGGCACGGCGGCCAATTGTCTGGCGCTTGGCACGATGTGCGCGCCGCATGGCGGCGTGGTGTGCCACCGCGAGGCGCATATCGAGGTGGACGAGGGCGGGGCGCCCGGCTTCTTCCTCCACGGGGCGAAGCTGATGCTGTGCGGCCAAGAGCAAGGAGGCGAGGGCGCGAAGCTGACGCCCGCCGATATCGCTGCGCTGATCGATCCGATCCGCAACGATGTGCATCAGGTGCAGCCCCACGCCATCGCGATCACGCAGGCCTCCGAATATGGCCGAACCTATTCGCCCAAAGAACTCGCCGTGCTGGGGACTTTCGCCAGGGAACGCCGCCTCGGCCTGCACATGGACGGGGCGCGCTTCGCCAATGCGGCGGCCTTCCTAGGCGGCAGCGCGGCAGCTGCGGCACGCGCTGCGAGCGGCCCGGTCGACAGCCTCGCCTTCGGGTTCATCAAGAACGGCGGCATGGGCGCGGAGGCGGTGGTGCTGTTCGATCCCGATCGTGCCATGGAAGTCCGCTATCGCCGCAAGCGCGCGGGGCACCTGCAATGCAAGGGCCGCTATCTCGCCGCGCAGATTATCGCGATGCTCGATGGCGACCTGTGGCTCGCCAACGCCGCCCACGCCAACGCGGCGGCGCAGGAAGTGGCTGCGGGTTGCGCCGACCGGCTGCTCCACCCCGTCGAGGCAAACGAGCTGTTCGTGCGCTTGAACCCCGCAGAGCGAGAGGCATTGCGCGCGCAGGATTTCGCTTTCTACGATTGGGGCACGGACAGCGCCCGGTTCGTCACCGCGTGGAACACCCGCGCCGAGGATGCGCAGGCGCTCGGCAAGGCGATTGCCGCGTTATGAGCGGGACCGATGCACCGTCGATGCTCAGCCCCCGCGTGCTGATCCCCTTCATGCTGACGGGGACGATCTGGGGCTCGACCTGGTTCGTCATCACCGGTCAGATCGCCGATGTGCCGGCCGCATGGGGCGTGTTCTACCGCTTCATGCTGGCGACCCCGGCGCTGTTCATGCTGGCGGTGGTGATGGGCAACCGCCTGAAGCTGAACCGCGCGGAGCATCTGCTGGCGCTGGGTGTCGGCATCGCGCAATTCAGCGGCAACTTCCTGTTCGTCTACCACTCGGAACAGCACATCACCTCCGGCATCGTCGCAGTGATGTTCGCGCTCCTGATGGTGCCCAATGCGATCTTCGCGCGGGTGTTCATCGGCGAGGAGGTGCAGGGCGGCTTCATCGGCGGGAGCCTGGTCGCCATCGTCGGCGTGGCGCTGTTGCTGGTGCACGAATGGAACGCCGCGCCGCTGGGCGGCAACGTGGGCCTCGGCATCCTGCTGGCGATCGGCGGGATGATCGCTGCCAGCCTCGCCAATGTGGTGCAGGCGAACCCGACCGGACGAGGGGTGCCGATGGTAAGCCTGCTGTCCTGGGCGATGCTGTACGGCACCGCCTTCGACCTCGTCTATGCCCTCGCCACCGAAGGCGCGCCGGTGGTGCCGACGGGATGGCAGTTCTGGGCGGGGACAGCTTACCTTGCGATCATCGGCTCGGTCGTCACCTTCCCGCTGCACTACAATCTGGTGCGCGAGATCGGGGCGGGGAAGACCGCCTATAACGCGATTGTCACCGTCTGCGTGGCGATGCTGCTCTCGACCCTGTTCGAGGGTTTCAAGTGGGATGTCTTGTCGGCGGGCGGCATGGCGCTGGCGCTACTGGGCATGGGCCTCGCGCTGCGGGCGCGGCGGGTCAAGGCGGTGCAAGTGCAGCAGAGCGGGGCGCTGAGGAGGTAGAAAGCCAATCGGCCCACAGGGCCGCAAGGGCGCCAAGGAGTTTCAGGCGCCCGTCGCGCCTTATGGTGCGGTAGCCAAGGGCGCGGACGCGCTCGCCGGCGCTTGAGGCGAAAACAAAGACGCCAGCCCCTCCACATAGGTCGGATACTTCGGCGTCCACCCCAGCATGCGCTTCGCCTTGCCGTTCGCGACGCGGCGGTTCTCCATGTAGAACCCGCGTGCCATTTCGGAGAGGTTGGCCTCTTCCAGCGACTCCAGCGGCGGCAGCGGCAGGCCGAGCAAGCGGCAGGCGTGTTCGGTCACTTCATTGCCGCTGCACGGGAGGTCGTCGCCGAGATTATAGGCCCCGGAGGCCGCGTCCTGCATCAGGGCGGCAACCACCCCGCTAGCGATGTCGTCGACATGAACCCGGCTGAACACCTGCCCCGGAAGGTCGATCCGCCGCGCCTTGCCCTCACGCACCCGGTCGAGCGCAGAGCGGCCCGGGCCATAGATGCCCGGCAGCCGGAACACCCGCGCGCCCATGCCGAGCCATGCGAGGTCCGCCTCCGCGCGGGCGTTGCGGCGACCCTCTCCGGATTGCGCGATGGTCGGCGTCGCCTCGTCCACCCATGCGCCTGCCCGATCGCCATAGACGCCGGTCGAGGAGAGGTAGAACAGCGCCTTGCCTGTGAGCGCCGCGCCATAGGCGTCGAGCACCGGATCGCCCCCGGCACGTTCGGGGGGCGCGGACGACAGGATGTGCGTGGCCTCGTCCACGCCTGCGAGCACCGCATCACGGTCGGCAAAGGCGATGTCGCCCGCGCTCCCCGTCGCGCGGACTTGCCAGCCCTGCGCCTGCATGGCGGTGGCTATGCGCCCGGCGGTATAGCCGAGGCCGAAGATCAGAAGACGTGACATAGCCTTCACCTTGCCGTTCGTGTCGAGCGAAGTCGAGCCTCCGCGGGACTGCCTCTCGAACTCGCTCGAGACGCACGGAGCAAGGCGTTTGTGTCTCGACGAAGCTCGGCACGAACGGGTAGAGAGTCGCTCATGGATATCGCCACCACCCCCCAGAACCCCGAAGGCAACCCCGAGCTCGCGGATGCCGCGCCCACCCCGCACGAGCCGCCCGTGATCCGGCGCGAGGATTATGCCCCGTATCCGTGGCTGGTGCCGACCACGGCGCTCGATTTCCGGCTCGCGCTTGATGCGACCCGCGTCACCGCGACCCTCGCGGTCGAGCGCAATCCCGCCGCTGACGCCTCGCCGGAACTGCGCCTCGACGGCGACAGCCTCACGGCCGAGAGCGTGACCGTGGACGGCGCGCCGGCAGATTGGCGCATGGACGGGCCGGACCTCGTCGTCACCCTCCCGGGCGCGAAGCACACGGTGGAGGTCGTCACGCAGATCGACCCCTCCGCCAACACCCAGCTGATGGGCCTCTATGCCTCGAACGGGATGCTCTGCACCCAGTGCGAATCGGAGGGCTTCCGCCGCATCACCTTCTTCCCCGACCGCCCCGACGTGCTCTCGACCTATGCGGTGCGGATGGAGGGCGACAAGGCGCTCTTCCCGATCCTGCTGTGCAATGGCAACCGCATGGCCGAGGGTGATAACGGCGATGGCACCCACTGGGCCGAATGGCATGATCCCTGGCCCAAGCCGTCCTACCTCTTCGCGCTGGTCGCGGGCGATCTGGTGGCGAATTCCAAGCCCTTTACCACCCGCTCGGGCCGCCAAGTCGAATGCAACGTGTGGGTGCGCGCGGAAGACCTCGAACGCACCGATCACGCGCTCGAAAGCCTGCACCGCTCGATGAAGTGGGACGAGGACACCTTCGGCCGCGAATATGACCTCGATCTCTACAACATCGTCGCCGTCTCCGATTTCAACATGGGGGCGATGGAAAACAAGGGGCTCAACGTCTTCAACACCAAGTACGTGCTGGCCGATCCCGATACCGCGACCGACGCCGATTTCGACGCGGTCGAAGGCGTGATCGCGCACGAATATTTCCACAACTGGTCAGGCAACCGCATCACCTGCCGCGACTGGTTCCAGCTGAGCCTGAAGGAAGGTTTCACCGTGCTGCGCGACCAGTTGTTCTCGCAGGACATGCGGGGCGAGGCGGTCAAGCGGATTGAGGATGTGCGGATTTTGCGCGCCGCGCAGTTTCCCGAGGATGCCGGACCGCTGGCGCACCCGATCCGGCCCGACAGCTACCGCGAAATCAGCAACTTCTACACCGCGACCGTCTACAACAAGGGCGCGGAAGTGATCCGCATGATGCGCAGCATGGTGGGCGAGGCGCGGTTCCGGGCGGGCTGTGATCTCTATTTCGACCGCCATGATGGGGAAGCGGCGACCTGCGAGGATTTCGTCAAGGCGATCGAGGACGGGGCCGGGATCGACCTCACCCGCTTCCGCCGTTGGTATTCGCAGGCGGGCACGCCGCGCGTTGCCGTGCGCCAAGCGGTCGAGGGCGACACCCTGAAGCTCACCCTCAGGCAGACCGTGCCCGTCACCCCCGGCCAGCCCGACAAGCTGCCGATGCCGATCCCGCTCAAGATCGCGGTCCATGCCCGATCGGGCGCGCTGGGCGCGGAGCAGTTGGTGGTGCTGGAGGACGAGGAGCAGACCTTCACCCTGCCGCTCGCCGGCCCCGACCCGGTGGTCTCGATCAACCGTGGCTTCACCGCCCCCATCGTGATCGAGCGTGATCTGGCGCGCGAGGACCTCGTGTTCCTCGCCGCACATGACGATGATCCTTTCGCCCGTTCGGAAGCCTTGCAGGAGCTGGCGGTCGGGCACCTCGTCGGCACGGCGAGCGGCTCGCTCTCGGCGGAAGCGCAGGCGGCGGGCGAGGCGGCGATCATCGGGGCTTTCGCCTCCAGCCTCGCCGACAACGCGCTGGAAGACGCGATGCGCGGCGAATTGCTGGTGCTCCCGTCCGAAACTTACCTGTTCGAGGCGATGGCGACGGGGGACCGCAAGGCCGATCCCGGCGCGATCCACGTCGCGCGCGAGGGGCTGAAGGCGGCCATCGGCTCGGCGCTGGCGGGCGAGTTTGCCGCGCTCCACGCGCGGGCTTCGGCGGTTGCGCTCGACGATCCGGCAGGGCGCGGGGCGCGCAAGGTCAAGACCATCGCTCTGGGCCTGATCGCCGCGGCCGATCCCGCCACGGCGGCGGAGCTTGCCGCCGCGCAATATGACGCGGCCGACAACATGACCGACCGTCAGGGCGCGCTGATGGTGCTGTGCGGTCTCGACACGCCGGCGCGCGCGGAGAAACTCGCGGCGTTCTATGAGCGTTACAAGGACAACGCGCTGGTCGTCGACAAGTGGTTCACGCTTCAGGCTCTGTCGCTCCATCCCGATGTCATCCAGCACGTGCGCGCGCTGGCCGAACATCCTGACTTTACCCTCAAGAACCCCAATCGCGTGCGATCCCTCCACATGGCCTTTGCGGGCAACCCCAAGGGCTTCCACAAGGCGGATGGCGAAGGATACCGGATGGTGGCCGACGTGATCCTCGCCCTAGATCCGATCAACCCGCAAACCGCGGCGCGCTTCGTCCCCTCGCTCGGGCGGTGGCGGCGGATCGAGGCCGGGCGGGCGGCGCTGATGAAGGCGGAGCTGGAGCGGATTCTCGCCGCCGGCAACCTCTCCCGCGATACCTTCGAGCAGGTCAGCCGCTCGCTGGAGGGTTGAGCGGGTGGAGTTCCAGATCGACACCGCGCCGGTGCTGGACGGCGTGCCGCACGCCTTTTTCGGCAGCAAGGGCGGCGCGCACCAGTTCGGCTTCGGCGGACCGGGTGACGGGACCGATGTCCGCGCGCTGCGTGCCGCCGCGGCGGCATCGCTGTGCCCGGGCGGGGCACTCGCCGCGCCGCATCAGGTGCACTCGCCCGATGTGGTGACGGTGACCCAAAGCTGGGATGACGCAGCGGAGGGACGACCGGTCGCCGACGCTGTCGTCACCGCCATGCCGGGCGTTGTGCTCGGGATCGTCACTGCCGACTGCGGCCCGATCCTGTTCGCCGACAAGGCTGCGGGCGTGATCGGCGCGGCCCATGCCGGATGGCGCGGTGCGGTGGACGGGGTGCTGGAAAACACCATCGCGGCGATGGAGGCACTGGGTGCCACCCGCGCCAATATCGCCGCCGCCCTCGGCCCGACCATCGCGCAGCCAAGCTACGAGGTCGACGCACCGTTCCGCGCGCGCTTTCCCGATGATGCGGGGCCCTTCTTCGCCCCCGCGCCCGAGCGTGACGGCGTAGCGCGCTGGCACTTCGACCTGCCCGGATTCATCATGGCGCAGCTCACCGCGGCGGGGCTTAGCAAAATTGCGGATACGGGCCGGGATACATTCTCACATGTCGCGCGTTACCATTCGCATAGACGCTCCACGCAGGCGGGCGAGGCGAATTATGGTCGGCAGATCAGCATGATCGCGCTGCCATGATACGGCCTTGCACAACTGCGAACGCGGCTTGACGAAAACACGGTTGGAATCTCGAAGGATTGCCGTTAATTGCCCCGCCCAAGTTTCAGGCCGGGTCCGCTGCAAGGCGTGTCCGGGCACGAAACAGGGACCAATCGACGGATCGGCTCAGGGGCTTTCACGGCTCCGCAATGGAACACCACGCCGCGCAGGCCTTTTCCGGCGCGGCAAAACGAGCAGGGTAAGACGAAATGGCTACTAACACGGCCGCTACCACCGAAGTCTCCGCCGCCGAAGAAGGCGTGCGCCGCCGCGACTGGATCCACATCGCCGCGCTCGGCACGGCGGGTGTGGGCGGAGCCTCGCTGCTGTTCCCGCTGGTGAGCCAGATGGCCCCCTCGGCCGACGTGCTCGCCGCGAGCACCACCGAAGTCGATGTCGGCGCGATCCAGCCCGGCCAGTCGATCAAGGCGTCCTTCCGCAAGCAGCCCCTGTTCGTGAAGCGTCTCACCGCCGAGGAAATCGCCAAGGCCAAGGCTGACGATGGCGCTTCGATGCGCGATCCCGCCAAGCTGGCGGACCGCACCAAGGCCGGGCATGAAGACGTGCTGGTCACCATGGGCGTTTGCACCCACCTCGGCTGCGTGCCGCTGGGCGCTGCCGAAGGCGAGAACAAGGGCGAGTTCGGCGGCTACTTCTGCCCCTGCCACGGTTCGCACTACGACGTCGCCGGCCGCATCCGCAAAGGCCCCGCGCCGCTCAACCTTCAGGTGCCGGAATACGAGTTCACGTCCGACACCGTCATCCGGGTCGGGTGATCGTTCGTATCTGATCCGACACAATAATCGCCTGACCTTCCACCCGATCAAGCCGAGAGAACGCCATGAGTTTCGCCTGGGCCAAGCAATATGAACCGCAGACCGCTCTGACCAAGTGGCTGGACGAGAAGCTTCCGCTTCCGCGTCTGGTCTACAATGCGGTCGGGGCCGGTTATCCGGTGCCGCGCAACCTCAACTACATGTGGAACTTCGGCGTGCTCGCCGGCTTCTTCCTGGTGGTGCAGATCGTCACCGGCGTCGTGCTGGCGATGCATTATGCCGCCAACCAGGCTGTCGCCTTCGGCACGGTCGAGCACATCATGCGCAACGTCAACTACGGCTGGATGCTGCGCTACGCCCACGCCAACGGGGCAAGCTTCTTCTTCATCGTGATCTACCTGCACATCTTCCGCGGGTTCTTCTATTCGTCCTACAAGGCCCCGCGCGAGATGATCTGGCTGCTGGGCGTGGTGATCTTCCTGCTGATGATGGCGACCGCCTTCATGGGTTACGTGCTGCCGTGGGGCCAGATGAGCTTCTGGGGCGCGCAGGTCATCACCGGCCTGTTCAGCGCGATTCCGCTGGTCGGCGAGCCGCTGCAGGTGTGGCTGCTGGGCGGGTTCGCGCCGGACAATGCCGCGCTGAACCGCTTCTTCTCGCTGCACTTCCTGCTTCCCTTCGTGATCGCGGGTGTCGTCATCCTGCACATCTGGGCGCTGCACATCCCTGGCTCGTCGAACCCGACCGGCGTGGAAGTGAAGCAGGAATCGGACACCGTGCCGTTCCACCCCTACTACACCGCCAAGGACGGCTTCGGGCTCGGCGTGATCCTGATCCTGTTCACCGCGATGGTGTTCTTCCTGCCCAACGCTCTGGGCCACCCGGACAACTACATCGAGGCGAACCCGCTCTCGACCCCGGCGCACATCGTGCCCGAATGGTACTTCTGGCCGTTCTACGCGATCCTGCGCGCCTTCACCGGTGACCTCAGCATCCCGTTCACCGGCATCGTGCTGATCCCGGCCAAGCTGCTCGGCGTGATCGCGATGTTCGGTTCGATCCTGCTGTGGTTCATCCTGCCCTGGCTGGACAAGAGCCCGGTGCGTTCGGGCCACTACCGTCCGATGTTCCGCAAGTTCTTCTGGTTCGGCCTGATCCCCTGCATGATCGCGCTGTTCATCTGCGGGGGTGCGCCGGCGGAAGAGCCCTATGTGGTGATCAGCCAGATCGCGACGGCGTACTACTTCCTCCACTTCCTGGTGATCCTGCCGATCATCAGCCAGATCGAAGTGCCCAAGCCCCTGCCCTTCTCGATCACCGAAGCGGTGCTCGGCGGGGCGGCGCCCGGCGGCACTTCGGGTGGTGGCAAGATCAACCCCGAGGGCGTTGTCGGGGGCCTGCCCGGCACCGCGACCGACGGCTCGCTGCAACCGGCCGAGTGATCGGCCGGGACGGCTCCCAAGCAATCTGAACCGATAAAAAGAAAGAGTTCGGACATGACTATTCGTCTCGGAGGCATCATCGTCGGCCTCGCCATCACCGCGGTGCTGGTGCTCTGGTCGCTCCTGCCCGGTGTCTACAACTATGCCTTCGGCCCGGCGCCGGAAAAGCAGCCGTCCTATGCCTTTTACGAGCACGGCGACGGTCCCGACGGCGGCTTCGCCTTCGATGGCGCCTTCGGCAAGTGGGACTATGCCCAGCTGCAGCGCGGCTATCAGGTCTACAAGGAGGTCTGCTCGGCCTGCCACAGCCTGAAGTTCGTGGCCTTCCGCAACCTCAAGCAGCTCGGCTACACCGAAGCCGAGGTTGACGCTGAAGCTGCGGCCTGGACCGTGCCCGGCATCGATCCCGCCACCGGCGAGGTGACCACCCGCCCGGGTGAGCCGACCGACTACTTCCCGAGCCCCTACCCCAACGCGGTTGCGGCGGCGGCGGCGAACAACAACGCCATTCCGCCAGATCTCTCGCTGATGGCCAAGGCGCGTCATGACGGGTCGAACTACATCTACGACCTGCTGACCGGCTACGGCGAGCCCGATCCCGCCAAGGCGGCAAAGGTCGGCTTCGAGACGCCGGACGGCCTGTACTTCAACAAGCACTTCCCCAACGTGAACATCGCCATGCCGCAGCCGCTGAGCGATGGTCAGGTGACCTATGCCGACGGCACCGAGGCCAGCATCTCGCAGATGTCGAAGGACGTCGCCGCGTTCCTGACCTGGACCGCCGAGCCTTCGCTGGTTGAGCGTCGCCAGACGGGCTGGTTCGTGATCATCTTCCTGATGTTCGCCACCACGCTGGCCTTCCTCAGCTACAAGCAGATCTGGGCCGGTCTGAAGCCGAAGAAGAAGTAAGCTACGCCCACCTACGAGACAGCGGCGCCCCGTCATCCCTTGCGGATGGCGGGGCGCTCTGCTTTGTGGGGACCGAAAGGGGCCATTCCGACATGACTGCACCGCATCTCTCGCGCGAGGAACTGAAGGCGCTGGTGCGCACCGTGCCGGATTTCCCGCATCCCGGCATCCAGTTCCGCGACATCACCACGCTGATCGGCCACCATCAGGGAATGGCGGCCAGCGTCCACCACCTCGCTGCCGAAGCCGCAGCGGCAGGGGCACACAAGATCGCCGGTATGGAAGCACGCGGGTTCATCTTCGGCGCGGCGGTCGCGGTCCAACTCGGGGTCGGCTTCGTGCCGGTCCGCAAGCCCGGCAAGCTGCCCATCGATACCATCGGCATCGACTACGCGCTGGAATATGGCACGGACCGGCTCGAGATGGACCCCGGCGCCATCGCGCCCGGGCAGGAAGTGGTGATCGTCGACGATCTGATCGCCACCGGCGGCACGGCGCTCGCCTCGGCCGAGCTGCTGCGGATGGCGGGGGCGGTGGTCCGCCATGCGCTGTTCGTGATCGACCTGCCCGACCTTGGCGGGGCCGAGCGGTTGCGGCAGGCGGGCATCACCGTCTCGGCGCTGATGGAGTTCGAGGGCGACTGACCGCCGCCCCCCCCAACACCCCCATGCC
>Ga0114986_1000102_pt1 | contig 23103 bp, 21 predicted proteins | sample Shrwel1BS1Day17_FD_96988 | JGI IMG/M metagenome (GOLD analysis project Ga0114986, IMG submission 96988) | Subsurface microbial communities from deep shales in Ohio, USA - Utica-3 well 1 S-1-Day17 | ecosystem: Environmental > Aquatic > Deep subsurface > Shale gas/oil reservoir > Produced... | reverse complement strand
GCCCATGATCATGGGCAGGCCCATCGTCAGCGCCTTGAAATGCTTGAGATCAGCCGGGAGCCGCCACGGCAGGTCGCCGTCCTTGCCGATCACGCCATTGGCGGCGCGGGCGTAGATCAGCACGATCTCGGCGCTCATTTCAGTGCGTGGCCCACACGGGTGACATGACCCATCTTGCGCCCCTCGCGCGCTTCGGCCTTGCCGTAGAGGTGGAGGTGCGGCTCGCCCGTTTCGGCGAGGATCAGGTGCGCCTTGAGCGCATCCTCGCCGACGATATTGCGCATCTCGATCGCCTCGAAGCGGGTCTTGGTCACCCCCAGCGGCAGGCCGCAGATCGCGCGGATGTGATTTTCGAACTGGCTGGTTGCCGCGCCCTCGATGGTCCAGTGGCCCGAGTTATGGACGCGCGGCGCCATCTCGTTGAACACCGGCCCGTTGCGCGTGGCGAAGAATTCGAGCGTCAGAACACCGACATAGCCCAGCGCATCCGCCACCTTGGCGGCCAGCTCGCGCGCAGCGGGAACCTGCGCCTCGACCAGCGCGCCCGCGGGCAGGACTGATCGCGCCAGCATCCCGCCTTCGTGCAAGTTGGCGGTGGAGTCCCAGAACCTCACCGACCCGTCGGCCCCGCGCACCAGAATCACCGAGAACTCGGTCTCGTAGGTGACGAAGCCTTCGTAGATGCAGGTCACGCCGGGGAAGGAGACGGCGCTCGCCTCGATCGCAGACTTTACGCGCCACTGGCCCTTGCCGTCATAGCCGTCACGCGCGGTCTTGAGGATGCCGGGGGTGCCGATTTCGGCGATGGCGGCGGCCAGATCGGCCGCGCTCTCGACCGCCCTGTAGGACGCGGGCACCCCGCCGAAATCGGTCGCAAAAGCCTTCTCGCGGAGCCGGTCCTGGGCGACCTCGAGCGCCCGCAAGGGGCAGGCGAGCAGGGCCTGCGGCAGGGCTGCGACGGTGCTGACGGGGACATTCTCGAATTCCCATGTCACCACGTCGCAGGCTGCGGCGAAATCCTTCAGCGCTGCCGCATCGTCCCAATCAGCGGTGATGAAGTCCGAACAGGCATCGGCCGCGACATTGTCGCCCTCGGGCGCAAAGCCGATCACGCGGTAGCCGAGCTGCAACGCAGCAACCGCCATCATCCGGCCAAGCTGCCCGCCGCCCAGAATGCCAATGGTGGAACCGGGTGCGAGCATCAGCCTTCAGGCACCTCGGCCACATCCGCGGTCTTGGCTGCGCGCCAGTCCTGCAACCGCTCGGACAGCGCTTCGTCGCCCAGCGCGAGGATCGAGGCCGCCAGCAGCCCGGCGTTCTTCGCCCCCGCCTCGCCAATCGCCAGCGTGCCGACGGGAATGCCGCCGGGCATTTGCACGATCGAGAGCAGGCTATCCATGCCGGAGAGGGCCTTGGACTGCACCGGCACACCCAGCACCGGCAGATGGGTCATGCTGGCGATCATGCCCGGCAGGTGCGCCGCGCCGCCTGCACCGGCGATGATCACGCTGAACCCCTCGCCCTCGGCCCCCTTGGCGAAAGCCACCATTCTGTCAGGAGTGCGGTGGGCCGAGGTGATGCGCGCCTCATAAGGCACCTCCAGCTCGTCCAGCACCTCGGCGGCGCATTTCATGGTCGGCCAGTCGGACTGGCTGCCCATCACGATCGCGACCTTCCCCCCGGTGGCTTCCATCACGCGTCCTTCAGGTAATAGCGCGTCCCCACGGGCGCGGTGCCTTCGAACTCATAGATGATCGGCTGGCCGGTGGGAATTTCGAGATCGGTGATGTCCGCATCCGAAATGCCCGACAGGTGCTTCACCAGCGCGCGCAGGGAATTTCCGTGGGCGGCGATGATGACCGTCTCGCCGCTGGCCAGCACGGGAAGGATGGTACTTTCCCAATAGGGCAGCACGCGTTCGATGGTCAGCTTGAGGCTTTCGGTGTCGGGAATGGCGATCCCGGCGTAGCGCGGGTCGGACGCGAGATCGAATTCGCTCCCCGCCTCCAGAACGGGCGGCGGAATGTCGAAGCTGCGGCGCCAGATCTTGACCTGATCATCGCCGTGCTTCGCCGCGGTCTCGGCCTTGTCGAGGCCGGTGAGTCCGCCATAGTGCCGTTCGTTGAGGCGCCAGTCCTTGACCTCGGGAATCCACAGCCGGCCCGCCGCCTCCAGCGCCAGATGCAGCGTCTTGATCGCGCGGGTCTGGAGCGAGGTGAAGGCGTAAGTTGGCAGCACGCCCTTGTCGCGCAGCAGCGCGCCCGCGGCGGTGGCTTCGGCGACGCCTTTTTCTGTCAGGTCGACATCCCACCAGCCGGTGAAGCGGTTTTCGAGGTTCCACTGGCTCTGGCCGTGGCGGACGAGGATCAGCTTGGGCATTTTGTCTCCGGGGTTCCGGTGGGATCGGTGAGCAACCAGCAAGAGCGCGCGGCGTTAGCCCTCGCCGGGCGAATTGGGAAGGGGTTGCGTCCTATCCGATTCGCCACCTGTGCCCGCAACCGCCCCCCCGATCGCACGCCCCTGCGCCTTGCGGCGCCGCAGGTTTTCGCGCAGCTTGGCCGCGAGACGCTCTTCCCGTGACATTTTCTTGCGAGGGTCTTCACTCATACGAAACGCATTGGCCGTAAGCACCCGGCTCTTCAAGCCTGCGCTCAAATAGCGAAGCGATTGCGCAACAAGAGCGTTGACATTGCGGGGACGCGCGACAATAGGGCGCGCCTTGTCCGGCGCTGCTGTAGCTCAGTGGTAGAGCGCACCCTTGGTAAGGGTGAGGTCGGGAGTTCAATCCTCCCCAGCAGCACCATTCCCGCAAACCGCCGCCCCCGGGCCACGCTTCGTGGCACTTGCAGCGTGCGGGTTTTGACGCGGCGGGCGAGCCACCTATGCCTCGGCAGGTGGCTTCCTCTCTCCAAACCCCCGATCTCGAACTCTCCCCCATCGGCAATTGCCAGGTCAGCGCGCTGATCGACCGCGAGGGCGCGATGGTCTGGGCCTGCGTGCCGCGGGTCGATGGCGATCCGGTGTTCTGTTCGCTAATGAACGGCGACGAGCGCGAGAACGGGATCTGGCGGATCGAGCTCGCCGGGCAGGTCAGCGCCGCGCAAAGGTACATCCGCAACACCCCGATTCTCCTCACCCGGCTGGAAGCGGAGGACGGGAGCGCTGTCGAGATCCTCGATTTCTGTCCCCGCCATGAAGGCAACGGGCGGATGTATCGCCCCGTGGCGTTCGCCCGGATCGTGCGCCGGGTGGCGGGCGCCCCGCGCATCCGCGTGGTGCTCACCCCGATGCGCGATTACGGCGCGGCGCTGGCGGAGACGACACAGGGCACCAACCACATCCGCTACCTCGTCGGGCGCGAGCCGCTGCGGCTCAGCACCGATGCGCCGGTCGGCTACATCCGCGAACAGCGCGCCTTCCGCGTCGAGCAGGACCTGCATTTCTTCCTCGGCCCCGATGAACCCTTCACCGGCAATCTGCGCGGCGAAGTGCGCCGCATGGAGCAGGCGACGCGCAGCTACTGGCAGCGCTGGGTGCGCGGGCTGGCGACGCCGTTCGAGTGGCAGAGCGAGGTGATCCGCTGCGCCATCACCCTCAAGCTCTGCCAGCACGAGGAAACCGGCGCGATCGTTGCCGCGCTGACCACCTCGATCCCCGAAGCGCCCCATTCGGAGCGCAACTGGGACTACCGCTACTGCTGGATCCGCGATTCCTATTACACGGTGCAGGCGCTGAACCGGCTCGGCGCGCTCGATGTGCTGGAGAAGTATCTCGCCTATCTGCGCAACATCGTCGATGCGGCCAAGGGCGGGCAGATCCAGCCGCTCTATTCGGTGATGGGGGTCGCCGAACTGCACGAGACCACCGCCCCCGCGCTGGCCGGCTATCGCGGCATGGGGCCGGTGAGGATCGGCAATGCCGCCTATGCCCAGGTCCAGCACGATTGCTACGGCCAGATCGTGCTGCCCACGGTGCAGGGCTTCATCGACCAGCGCCTGCTGCGCCCCGCTGACGAGCGCGATTTCGCCAGTCTCGAGCAGGTGGGCGAAATGGCCTTTGCCATGCACGACCAGCCCGATGCCGGCCTGTGGGAGTTCCGCACCCGCAAGGAGGTGCACACCTATTCCGCGGTGATGGGATGGGCAGCCTGCGACCGTCTGGCGATGACAGCGGACTGGCTGGGCAAGCCCGAACGCGCCGCGCTGTGGCGCGATCGGGCGGACGCGATCCGCGCGACAATCGAGACCGAGGCATGGGTCGAGAATGGCGGCGAGGGCGGCCATTACGGTGCCAGCTTCGAAAGCGACTATCTGGATGCAAGCCTGCTCCAAATGGTCGAGCTGCGCTTTCTCGCCCCGGACGATCCGCGTTTCCTTTCCACCTTCGCGGCGGTCGAGGCGCAGCTGCGGCGCGGCGATTACATGCTGCGTTACGCCGCCGAGGACGATTTCGGCGCGCCCGAGACCGCCTTCAACGTCTGCACCTTCTGGCTGATCGAGGCGCTCCACCTGGTCGGCCGCAGCGAGGAGGCGCGGCGGCTGTTCCATGCGATGCTCAGCCACGCCACTGCCTCGGGCCTGCTCAGCGAGGATCTCGATTACAGCACCGGCGAATTGTGGGGCAATTTCCCCCAGACCTATTCGTTGGTGGGGGTGATCAACTGTGCCGGGCTGCTGTCCAAGCCGTGGAGCAGCGTGCGCTAGGGAGGCGAGGCATCTGCCGCCCCAACCCCCAAAATTGACGATACGCCCCGAACCATCCCTCGGCTATCCCCGTCAGCAATAATGGCAAGCCGGGGAGAGGCGCTATGGATCTGGGACTCAAGGGCAAGAAGGTCATCATGAACGGCGGGGCGCATGGCCTTGGCCTCCAATCCCTCAAGCTGTTCGCCGCCGAGGGCGCTGACGTCGCTTTCTTCTCCCGCAAGGAAGACAAGATCGCCGCCGCTGTCGCCGAGATCGACGCCGCCGGGCCGGGCAAGGTGTTTGCCGAAGTCTTCGACATGGCGAGCGGCACGGAAGCCTATCAGGCGTGGCTCGAGAAGGCCGTGGCCGAACTCGGCGGGTGTGATATCTTCGTCCACACCGCTTCTGCTTCGGGCACGGGCGGGGCAGGGGATTGGCAGGCGTGCCTCGACATGGACCTGAAGGGCGCGGCCTATGCGGTCGAGACGCTGACGCCTTACCTCGAAGCCTCGGGCACGGGCTCGATCGTGATGCTGTCCTCCACCGCCGCGCTCGAGACCTTCATCGCGCCCAACCCGTTCAACGCGATCAAGGCGGCGCTGATCACCTATGCCTCGCAGCTCAGCCAAGCCTATGCCGCCAAGGGCATCCGTGTGAACACCGTCAGCCCGGGCGCGATCTACTACAAGGGCGGCAACTGGGAGATCATCGAGGAGCACATGAAGCCGCTCTTTGATGCGACCCTCGCCAAGATGCCCACGGGCCGCTTTGGCGAGCCGGTGGAGGTCGCCAAGGCGATCGTCTTCGTGGCGAGCCCGGCGGTGCCCTACATGACCGGCGCGAACATCGTGGTCGACGGCGGCTTCACCCAGCGCGTCCAGTTCTAATTCCCGCTTACCCCTGAGAGGCACGAAAACATGGCGCAGATCGACCGCGACAAGCTGCTCGACATCTACACCCGCACGATGAAGGTGAACCGCACCGACGAGAAGTTCCGCGAGCTGCTGATGGGCGGCAAGGTGGCGGTGATGTATTACTGCGTGCGCGGGCAGGAACTGGTCTCGGCGGCGGCGATGGCGGCGCTCGAGAAGGAGGACTACGTCGTCTGCACCTATCGCGGGCAGGGCGAGCAGACCGCCAAGGGTATCCCGATGGAGAAGTGGTGGGGTGAATGCCTCGGCAAGGCGACCGGCACCTGCAAGGGCAAGGGCGGCACCATGCACATCACCGATCCCGAGACGGGGATCATGGTGACGACCGGCGTGGTCGGCAGCGGTCTCCCCATCGCCAACGGCCTTGCGATGGCGAGCCAGAACAATGGCGATGGCCGCGTGACGCTGGTGAGCTTCGGGGACGGGGCGGCCAATATCGGCGGCTTCCACGAAGCGATGAACATGGCCCAGCTCTATAAGCTGCCGGTCGTCTTCCTGTGCCAGAACAACCGTTACGGCGAACACACCGCCTACGCCGACCACACCGACAGCCCCACTATCGCGAGCCGCGCGGCGGGATACGGGATGCCGGGGGTGACGGTTGACGGCAATGATGTGAACCAGATCTACCCGGCAGTGAAGGAAGCGGTCGACCGCGCCCGTCGGGGCGAGGGGCCTAGCCTCGTCGAGGCCATGTGCTACCGAATGATGGGGCACTTCTTCGGCTCGGACTTCAGCTACATGCCGCCCGAACACATCGCCGAAATGAAGGCCGAAGACCCTCTGCCCAAGCTGCGCAAGGTGATGCTGGAGCACCAGTTCACCGAGGAGGAACTGGACGCCATCGTTGCCGACATTGACGCGCAGATCAATGCCGCGGTCGAGCACGCGCTCGCCGCGCCGCTGCCGGATACCGATGAAATCTACAAGGACGTGCTGGAGGAGACCGCCTGATGGCCCAGATCACCATGACCCAGGCGCTGAACCTCGCAATCGACGAGGCGATGGCCGAAGATCCGGGCGTGTTCTGCCTCGGCGAGGATGTGTCCGCCAAGCAGGGCGGGGGTGTGTTCAAGGTCACCTCGGGCCTGACCGAGAAATACGGCGAACACCGCATCCGCGCGACGCCCATCAGCGAAACCGCGATCATCGGTGCCGCCGTGGGCGCGGCGCTTGCGGGGCAGCGACCCATCGCCGAGATCATGCTGATGAACTTCGTCGGCGTGTGCATGGACCAGATCGTCAACCACGCGGCCAAGCTGCGTTTCATGAGCGGTGGGCAGACCCCCTGCCCGATCGTGATCCGCACCACCACCGGCGTGGGTGTCGGCTTCGGCGGTCAGCACTCGGACATGCTGGAGGCGTGGTTCGCGCATGTGGCGGGAATCCATGTCGTCACGCCGAGCAACCCCGCCGACGCGCGCGGGCTGATGCGGGCGAGCATCGACGCCAATGACCCGGTGATCTTCATCGAGAACATCCTGTGCTACGGCCTCAAGGCCGAGGACCCCGGCCCGGGCTACCGCGTCCCGCTCGGCAAGGCGGCGATTGCGCGCGAAGGCACCGATATCTCGATCATCACCTATGGCCGCACCGTGCTCGATGCGCTCGCCGTGGCCGATGATCTCGCCAAGGAAGGCATCAGTGTCGAAGTCGTCGATCTGCGCACCATTGCGCCTTACGACGAGGCGACCGTGCTGGCATCGGTGCGCAAGACCGGCCGCGCGCTGACCTTGCATGAAGCGGTGCGCCCGTTCGGCACTGGCGCGGAAATCGCCGCCAACATCCAGGAAAAGTGCTGGGACAGCCTCAAGGGCCCCGTCCGCCGCGTCGGCGGCACCTTCTCCGCCGTGCCCTTCGCCTCGCACCTCGAACAGGCGTGGATCCCGAACAAGGGCCAGATCATCGAACAGATCAAAGCAAGCATGGGCAAGCTCTAGATGGCATCCGAAATCCGCATCCCCAAGCTCGGCATGAGCGCTGTCGAAATGACTCTCGTCGAATGGATGTTCGGCGATGGCGAGCGCGTCGAGAAGGGCGACATCATCTACACCGTCGAGACCGACAAGAGCACCACCGAGATCGAGGCCCAAGCCTCCGGGATCATCCATCCCACGGGGGAGGAAGGCGCGGTCTACAAGGTCGGTGATCTGATCGGGACCATTGAGGAGTGACGCCCTCAAGTAGCGGAGCGGTAGGGCAACAAGGACTCACGCCGAGGGAAATGCTGGCGAAGGTCTACGCCACCGCCGGCACCCGCGACTGGGACGCGGTCGAGGCGCTGATTCACCCCGATTTCGTGCTCCACGAGGCGAACTCGCTCCCCTTTGCGGGCGAGTGGCGGGGCAAGGACGCGCTGCAACGCTGCGCGGCGGCGATGTATGGCACCTGGGCCGACACGGACCTCGAAATGCTCGACTGCACGGGCGGTGACACATGGGCGGTGATGGTCATACGCCTCACCATGCACCCCAAGGACGGCTCCGCCCCCTTCACCCAGACGATCTGCGAGGCGGGCTGCTTCGAAGACGGCCTGCTGCGCGAGCTGCGCATCCACTATTTCGATGCAGCAGAGGTCGCCGCCCGCGCCTGAGGCGCTTGGTTAACCTTATATAGAACAATGTTAATTATCGCGTGAGGCTGGCGGACCGGTTGTGTCCGGCGGCCTCGCGGCTGTCGGGCTGGTCGGGACGCAATCTGCGGACACGAAAGCAACCCCGGCCCAACACGCAATGAACCCCGCTGACACATCCTCGCTGCCTCAGGGACTGATTGGCCATACCGGCTTTGTCGGCGGCGCACTGCTGCGCCAGACCGGGTTCGACGCCTGCTACAACAGCCGCAACATCGCCGATATCGAAGGGCGGGCGTTCGGCACGCTGGTCTGCGCCGCCGCGCCGGGATCGATGCTGGAAGCGAATCGCGCACCCGAACGCGACAAGGCCCAGATCGACGCGCTGATCGCGCGGCTCGAACGGGTGAAGGCGGAACGCTTCGTGCTGGTTTCCTCCATTGCCGTGCTCGCCGATTTCGCGGGACGCGATGACGAGGGCAGCACCGCCTTCCAGCACGATCTTGCCTATGGCCGCCACCGCCGCGCGCTCGAGGCCTTTGTCGAAACGCGCTTCCCCGCAAGCCTGATCGTCCGCCTGCCCGCGCTGTTCGGGGCGGGTCTGCGCAAGAATTTCCTGTTCGATCTGCTGAACCCCGTCCCCTCGATGCTGACCGCAGAGAAGCGCGACGCGCTGGTCGGGGCGCTGGACGGAGCGTTGGCGGCGTGGCTTGCGGCGCTCTACGCCCCCGACGCGGCGACGGGGTTGCTGAAGCTCGACCGCGCCGCGCTCGATGCCGATCCGCGCCGGGCCGCGCTGGAAGCTGCGCTCGACGCAATGGGCGCGACCGCTACCCAGTTCCACCACCGCGAGACGACCTACCAGTATTACCCCACCGACCGACTGTGGCAGGATATCGGCATGGCGTGGGAAGCGGGTCTCACCCACCTCCACCTCGCCCCCGAACCGCTCGCCGCCGCGGCCATTCATGCGCGGCTGACCGGGCGCGCCATGCCCGAAACGCCCGCACGCCTTCACCGCGAGGATATGCGCACGCGCCATGCGGCGCTGTGGGGAGCGGACGGGCCCTACCAGTTCACCGCCGCCGACACGCTCGAAAGCCTCGCCGCGTTCTTCGCCAGCCAGCGCGGGGGTGGGGCATGAAACTCTCCATGTCCAACATCGCCTGGGCGCCGGAAGAACGGCTGGAGGCCTATGCCATCCTCGCGGGGGCAGGCTTCACCGGACTGGAGATCGCGCCCGCGCTGTTCTTCCACGAGGCCGAGGATCCTTTCCTCCCCGACACCGCCAGCGCCCGCCGCGCGCGGGTCGAGGCGGCGGATGCGGGGCTCGCGGTGGTCTCGATGCAATCGCTGCTGTTCGGCGTGGCCGGAGCCGCGCTGTTCGAAGGGCCGGAGGCGCGCACCGTGTTCGAAAAAGGCATGCGCCGCGCAATCGCGCTGGCCGAACGCTTCGGCATTCCCAACCTCGTGTTCGGCTCCCCCGCGCAGCGCAGCGTACCCGAAGGCATGGCGATGGAGCAGGCGCTGGCCGAAGCTGCCGAGGTGTTCCGCAAGCTTGGCGACACCGCCGCCGAGGCCGGCACGCGCATCGCCATCGAGGCCAATCCGGCGGCCTATGGCACCAATTTCTGCACCACGCTGGACGAGGCGCTGGCCTTTGTCGATGCGGTCGGACATCCGGCGATCGTCCCCCATCTCGATCTGGGGGCGATGCACATGAACGGGGATTTCGCGGGGGTCCCGGCGCGCTTGCCTCATCTCGCCCCGCGCCTGTCGCATGTCCATGTCAGCGAGCCGCACCTTGCCCCGGCCCCTGCTGCCGCGGCACCGCTGGTGCCGGTGCTCGAAGCTCTTGCCGCCGCCGGATATGCCCGCGCGGTCTCGATCGAAATGAAACGCCCGGCCGAAGGCCTCGTCGAGGTCCGCAGGGCTATCTCGCGCCTTGCCGAGGCGCATGCATCCGTGGAGGCGCTCCATGCGTGAACCCGATCCCGGCAGCTTTCGCAAACGGCGCGAGGACGTGGTCGTCTCGGTCTGCTTCTCCGAGCTTTCCGCCACGCCGGCGACCTTCGCCGCGCTGCGCGATATCGCCGCCACGCTGGACGGCGCCTACCGCTTCCGCGAGATCATTCTGGTGGTGGACGACACCCAGCGCGCCGCCTTTCTGGATGTGGTGCGCGAGGTCCCCAATACCCGCCTGTTCGTGGTGCGGCGGGGCACGGAATATTACGACCGCCGGGTGATTGCCGCCGAGGAGGCAATCGGCGATCTGGTGGTGCTCGGCAATCTTGACGAGATCGCCGCGCTCGATGTGCTGGCCTTCCTCGATTTCGCGGAAGCCGAAAGCGCGGTGACGATGGCCTATCGCCCCGCCCGCCCGCCGATCAAGCGGTTGCTGGCCTGGCCCTTCATCGCGCTGGGCAAGCTGGCGGGGTTCAATGTCGATCCGGCCGAGTGGCAATCCATCGCGGTGCCGCGCACGCTGCTCAACCTGCTGCTTGCGCATGACGAGCCGCGCCTCGCGCTGCGTTTCCCCCCGCGCGATCCGCGCCTGCCACGCGAATGGTTCCGCACGCCGGCCAATGTCGCCAGCCGCACCGCCTTCATGGGTGTGGGGCGGCGGCTGGCGCTGCTCCAGACACTGCTGGTCTACCTCACCCCGATGATCCTGTCGGTGGTGGCGATATCTTCGACGATCCTGACGCTGGTGGGCCTTGCCTACGCCGCGTGGATCGTGGGCGCGGTGATACTGGTCGACCAGCTGGCCCCCGGCTGGCTGACGACCAACGCGATGCTTGCGGTGAGCGCGGTGTTCATGGGCTTTTCGACCCTCGGGCTGAGCCTCGGGCTGCAACATCTTCTGAAGCAGCAGCGCCGCCTGAAGTGCGATCTGGTGCCGGAAGAAGTGAACCGCATCGATCTGTTCCAGCAGGTCGCCTTCGATCTTAACGTGGTGCTGGAGAGCGACACGCCTGCCCCCGCTCCTTTGGCTACGCCGCCGGAGGGCTGATGACCGGCGCACGAACCGATTACGACTACATCGTCATCGGCGGCGGCTTTTACGGCTGCTGTCTGGCGTTGTACCTGCGCTCGATCTCGTCGCGCGTGCTGCTGGTGGAGGCAGGCGAGCGGCTGATGGACCGTGCATCGCGGGTCAATCAGGCGCGGGTGCATACCGGGTTCCACTACCCCCGTTCTGCGGCGACAGCCGTGAAATCGATGCTGCTCCACCGCCGCTTCCTCGCCGATTTTCCCGAGGCGGTGGTCGGCGATTTCCAGATGCTCTACGCCATCGCGCGGCGGCGTTCGAAGGTGACGGCGAAGAAATTCCACCGCATGTTCCGCGACATGGGGGCGCCGATCGAGGTTGCTGGACCCGGGCACCGCGCGCTGTTCAACCCCGACATGGTGGAAGAGGTCTTCGCCTGTCACGAAGTCGCCTTCGATCACAAGATCCTCGGGAAGCTGGTGGGCGAGCGGCTGGCCGCGGCGGGGATCGAACTGCGCCTCGCCACCGAAGTCGTCGGGCTGGAAGACCGTCCGGGCGGCGTGGTGGCACGCCTGTCTGACGGCAGCGAGGTCAGCGCCCAATACGCCTTCAACATCACCTATTCGCAGATCAACGCCGTGCTGGCCAAGGCGGACCTGCCGCCTGCGCGCCTCAAGCACGAGATCGCCGAGCTCGCCCTGATCGAGCCACCGCGCGAGCTGGAGCGGATTGGCGTCACGGTGATGGACGGGCCGTTCTTTTCGGCCATGCCCTACCCGGCGGAGGGGCTCTATTCCTTCACCCACGTGCGCTACACCCCGCACGACAGCTGGGCGGACAATGCGCAGGCGCGCGACCCCTACCGGCATTTCGCGGCACTGGAGCCGGAAAGCCGCTACGCCTTCATGCGCCGCGATGCGCAGTTCTATCTGCCGTGTCTGGCGGGGGCGACCTATCGCCGCTCGATCTACGAGGTGAAGACCGTCCTCATCAAGAACGAGGGCGATGATGGCCGCCCGATCCTCTACCATCGCAGCCCCGAAAGCAGCCGCGTGATCTCGGTGCTGGGCGGCAAGATCGACAATATCTACGACCTGTTCGAAGCGGTGAAGGACACCGGCGGGCAATTTGCCGCGCTTGACCCCGTGCATGTGTTCGGGCGCGTCGATGCCTGAGAACCCTCGGTTGAGCGGGCGCTTGCGCGGTTTCGCCGTGCTTGCGGGGGTGGCTGCGGTGCTGATCGCCCTGCGCGGGGCATGGCTGCTGCACGCGCACAGCCTCAATTCGATCGACGGGGCGCTCCAGACGTGGTTCGCAGCGGATCACTTTGCGCGCGCGGAGCGGCTGGGGACGGCGTTCCAGTCATACCTCGGCATCACCATGGTGCTGGCTTTGCTGCCGCTGTTCGTGGCGGGCGGCAAGACGCTGTTTGCCTCGACGCTGGCGGCTTACACGCTGGTGCTGCTCGGCGCTTTCGCCACGAGCTACGCCTGTGTGTGGCTGATCCGCCCGATCCCGCCGCGGATGCGCTGGCAGGCGGCATTGGTGATCGCTTTCCTGTTCTATTACGCCGGCCCGCTGGCGGGGAAGGCGAGCGGAGTCGCATGGCCCGCAACGCTGGACCCGGGCGTGTCGCTGCGGCCCTTGCGGGGGGCCTTGCCGTTCTTCGTGCTGCCCTTCTTCGTGGTGCTGGTGCGCCGCGTGTGGCTGGAAGGCCGCGCGCTGGCGGGAGGCTTGCCCTTGGGGCTGGTCGCGGGGGCGGGGCTGCTGTGGTCGAACGATGCGGGCATTCCGCTGGTCATCGCGCTGACGGGCGCGCTGGTCCTGGCGCTGTGGCCGCGCCTTGTGCTGCTGGCGAAGACGCTGGCGGCATTCGTGCTTGGCCTCATGACGTCGGCAGGCGCGATCCTGCTGGCGGTGACCCACGGCGCGCCGGGGCCGTGGCTGCAATACAATTTCCGCGATGTCGCCGCCGACCAGTTCTGGTTCTTCGCCCCGTGGGACCGCGCCACGCGCATTCTCTCGCCCGCCGACTTGCCGAACATCCTCGTCCATGCCGATCCGCTTTCGGCATTGAGCCTCGTGGTGCTGGCTCTGTGTGTGGCCTTCGCCGCGCTCCAGCGCCTGCGCGGCAAGGGCGCGCCGGTGCGCGGGAGCGCCTTCGTCTCCGTCGGCGCGAGCGTGCTCGGTACTGCGCTTGTCCCCCAGATCGGGGGGCATGTGGGGGCGGAGTATAATGGCATCACCTTCGTGCTGGGCGCTTGCGCGCCGCTGATCGTCGCGCCTGCGGGGCTGTGGCGGCGGGCGCGGAGCGTGCTGCGCGCGATCAAACCGGGGCAGATTGCCGCGCTCACCGCCTTGGCCGCCTCGGGAATGGTCGGAACCGACGCGGTTCGCCTCGCCGCTTCCCCCGAGCGCGCCCAACGCACGGCCTATGACCCGGCACTCGGCTTCCATGTGATGCCCGAATACGCCGCAGACCTTGCCGCCATGCGCAAGCTGGCGGCGGCTTGGGACGCGGCAGGCGTGCCGGCAAATCGCCGCTTGCTGTCGGTCTACACCTCCCCGCTCGATATCGCCGCGGGGGTGCGGAGCCCCGCCGATGTCGGCTCGCTGATCCATGCCTTGGGGCCGGACAAGCGCGCCGCCTTCACTGCGCTGGTCGACCGCCACGAAGTTGCCGCCGTCACCACCATCGCGCCGGACTACAGCGGGTGGGAGGGCTGGTTGACCCGCGCCAATTGGTCGTTTTTCCGCGCGCTCCGGGAGAACTATTCGCCCGTCGCCCGCAATGACCAGCAGGTGTTGTGGGTGCGCAGCGAGGCAAAGCGCGCAGCCTATGCCCCCGCCACCTGCCGCGTTGCAGCGCGCGGGGCGGGACGGCTGGTGCTGGAAATCGCCGCGCCCGGAGCGGGCGTCGCCTCGGTCAGCGTCACCCGTCAGCCGCCTTTCGTCACCGGTCGCGGGGCGATGCTGACGGCGGTCGAGGAGTCGCCCGATACCGTGAACACCGCCGACCGCTGGGCCGGTTTCCCGCGCTACGGCATCGCCAATGCGCTCGCGCTGGAGTTGATGGCCCCCGTCGCGCCCGGGCGGCCCTCGCGTCTGGCTCTCGAAACGCTCGACGGCTCGCCCCTTGGCGATGCGGTCTGCACCGCCGAAGTCCTCCCCGCCATCGATTTCGCCGCGCTTCCGCCGCTGGCCGAGGGCATCGCCCGCCACTTGGGAGATGCGCGATGACCGAGCTTCTGCGCTTCTTCGCGGTGACGGTGCTGGGGGTGATCCTCGATCTCGCCATCGCCTTTGCACTCCACCACTGGGCGGGGGTGCCGCTGTGGCTGGCGGCGGCGACCGGCTTCACGCTGGCGGCCGCGGCGAATTACGTCATCCACCAGACCTGGAGCTTTGGCGGCGGGCGTGGCAGCCTGTCGGCTCGCCGCGCGGCGCTCTACGGCGGAGTTGCGCTGGTCACGCTGGCGGTGCGCGTGGGGATCGTCGCGCTGCTCGAGCGCATGTGGCCGGGCGCGTGGCCGCTGGCGATCCTTGTCGCAGGCGCGGGTGGATCGTTCTTCGTCAATTTCGGCTTGAGCAAATTCGTCGTTTTCGCCGCTGAGCCTGTGCCGGCGGGAGAGAGGCCATGACCATGCAGCCCTCCGCAATCCTTGACGATGCCGCGTGGGAGGTGCCCGCGCACGAGGCCGCGCTCTATGCCCCGCGCCGCCACAAGCATGCGCTGGTCATCCCCGTCATCAACGAGGGCGAGCGGATCCGCGGCCAGCTGCGCCGGATCGCGGCGGCGGACCTGCCCGTCGACGTCGTGATCGCCGACGGGGGATCGAGTGACGGATCGCTCGATGCTGACTTCATGGCGTCAGTCGGCGTGCGCGCGGTGCTGACCAAGACCGGGCCGGGCAAGCTCTCCGCCCAGTTGCGCATGGCCTATGCGTGGTGCCTGCGTCAGGGCTATGCGGGGATCGTCACCATCGACGGCAACGGCAAGGACGGGGTCGAGGCCGTGGCAGAGATGGTCGCGAAGCTGGAGGAGGGCTGCGACTATGTGCAGGGCTCGCGCTATTTGCCGGGCGGGGCAGCGGAGAACACGCCGCTCGAACGCACGATCGCCAACCGCGTGATCCATGCCCCGATGCTGAGCCTTTCGGGGCGGCACTGGTTCACCGACACCACCAACGGCTTCCGCGCCTATTCCGCAGCCTATCTGCTGCATCCCGGTGTGCAGCCGTTCCGCGAGGTGTTCTCGGTCTACAACCTGCTGTTCTACCTTACCGTCCGTGCCGGGCAGCTGGGGTTGAAGGTGGCGCATGTGCCGGTGGAGCGGCGCTATCCCGATGACGGCAAGGTGCCCACCAAGATCGGCGGCTTCGCCTCCAAGCTGGCGCTGCTGAAGGAAACCTTCATGGCGGCGACGGGCGGCTATACGCCCGATACCGCCGTGCCGGGGGCCGGGTGGCTCGCGCGGGTCGCGGTGCTGTTCGCGCTGCTCCTTTGGCTGCTGGCGGGGGTAATGGCCGCGCCGCCCTATTCGCCTGACTCATGGGCGCTGTGGGAGCTTTCGCAGACGGTGTTCGGCGATTTCTACCGCTTCACCCATTGGCGGAGCTATGCGAGCTTGGCCCCCTATTCGGCCAGCTTCCCGCCGTTGACACCCGTGCTGATCGCCTGCGTCGATGCGGTGCTGGGCACCGGCCCGCGCACCGGGCTGTTCATAGCCTTCGCCAGCTTTGCGGGCTTCGCGCTGGTCTCCGAAAAGATCGGGCGCGCGGTGACGGGTGCGCCGTGGCTGGGGCTGGGGGCGGCGCTGGTGCTGCTGCTCGGCCCGAACATGCTGCTGATCGAGATGCAGGCGGGCCGCACGATCCTGCTGCAACTGCTGCTTTACGCGCTGGTTCTTCTGGGGTTGCTGAAAGGCGAGGGGATCACTTTCGCAAGAGCCGCGCTGATCGGCTTTGTGGCCGGGCTGGCGGTGCTCAACCGCTTTGACGCGGTGCTGTTGCCGGTTCCGGTGGCGCTGGCAGCGGGTTGGCTGACCCGCTCGCCGGCGAAGGGCGTTGCTGCGCTGGCGGCCTCGACGCTCGCGGTGTCGCCGTGGGCGGCATACTCGCTCGCGCATTTCGGCTCCCTGTTCGCGACCGACAATGCCGGGATTGCGACCGCGCTCGACCCGCGCGCCTATGTCACTGACTGGTGGCAGACCGCGCAGCCGACCTTTGCGGACGATCCGGCGGCCTGGGCGGGCAAGATTGCCGCGAACCTCGGGACGCTTGCCTATGTCGCGGCCGGGTTGGCGGTGAGCCCGCTCGGCCTTGTGGCTGCGGGTTTCCTCGCCTTCCCGGCGGCGCTCGCATGGCTGTGCCGCGGGGAGCGGAATCCCGGCGCCGCGCTTGGCGTGCTCGCGGGTGCCGTCGTAATCGCGGCGGTGATGCTCGGCCCGCAGGTGCTGACGGGCTATATCGAGCAACGCTATTTCAGCGCGGCTGTGTGGACTGGGCTGCTGGCCGCCGCCGCTTGGGGCATCGCGCAGAGCGGCGCGCTGGCGCAGCGGAGAGCCTTCGCCAAGGGCGCGGCGGCGGTGGCAGTGCTGGCTGTAGCAGTGCTGGCGCTGACAGCCCCGCGCACGCGTGATGCCGCCGCCTTCGACAAGCCCGCCGATGTCGCTGCGCTCAAGGCCTGCCTTGCCGCCACGCCCGAACGCCGCGTGCTGGTGATCGGTGACGACAGGCTCGCCGCCCGCGCCGGAGCGCAGGGCGGGATCGCCACCATGATGGCCCCGCGCAACATGGCCGAAGGGCGGCTCGATGCGGCAGGAAGCCGCGCCTTTGCCGCCACTTTCGGGGTCACCCATGCGCTCGCCGCCGATCCGGCGCGGGCCGCATGGATCGAGGCGACGTTCACGGCCTCCCGCGTGCCCGGCTGCGCCCTGCCGCTCTACCACCTCGGTCGCTGACCCCTCTCGACCCCCTGCGGAGAATGGCGTATTCTCCAGCCAAGGGACGCGGCCCTAGAGCCAGACGATCGAACAGGGGACGATCCGGTGAAACAGTCGCTCATCAACCTGCTGCCGCCCGCCACACTGGCAGCGATCCTCGCTTTCTGGGGCCTTGCGCCGCAATCCGTGGTGGAAGCGCCATGGGCGCTGCCAGCCGTGGCGGTGGGGACGGTGGTCTTCGTGCAGGCGCTGGAATTCCTCTTCGAACGCCACCCCGGCTGGCGCATGAACTGGCGCGAATTCGCCACCGACATCTTCTATTTCGGCTTTTTCTTCTTCGTGATCGGCTGGCTTTCGGACACGCTGGTCAACGGCCCGCTCGGCACTCTGAAGGCGCAATGGGGCATCGCCACCCCGTGGCTGGCGGAACTGCCCTTCCTTGTGCAGGCGATGATCGCGCTGTTCCTGTTCGAGCTTGGCCAGTACTGGATGCACCGCGCGATGCACAACTGGACGCCGCTGTGGCTGACCCACGCGCCGCACCACCACCTGACGCAACTGAACGCCATGAAGGGCTATATCGGCAATCCGATCGAGCTGTTCCTGATCTCCATCGGCGTGATTGCGTTGCTCGATATGGACCTCAACGCCCTGTTCGCCAGCATCACCGTGGGCAGCGCCATCGCGATCTATGCCCACGCCAATGTCAGCGCCAATCCACCGATCTGGTACGGGTTCTTCTTCACCACGATCCGCAACCACTCGCTCCACCACACCGCGACGAGTTACGAGGATACGCGCTGCAACTACGGCAACTCGGTGATCTTCTGGGACCGCGTGTTCGGCACCTACAAGGAAGGCGAGAGCGCGATTGTCGGACAGGATGACCGCAAGCGCCTCTCGATCTGGGAGCAATGGACTTTCCCCCTGCGGCCGTTCCTTAGGAAGAAAGCCGCGCCCAAAGGCTAGGCGCGTCCGTTCAGAACCACCCCGCCCGCTTGCACGGAACAAGCGCGTCGAGGCTCAGCGGCCCGTCGAGCCGGTTGGGACCGATGGCTCGCCGCAGACCCCAGCGGCCTTCCTCCACCGTCATGCGGATGCAATGCTTGCCCGGCTCGGGCGAAGGGCCGACTTCCGCGTAGAGCGTCTTGGTGGCGCGAAGGCTGAATTCGCGCGCGCCATCGGGCAGGCTGATCGTGATGCTGTAGGATCGGCTGCGCGAATAGCGCCGCCCGCGGCGGTGGCTGTCGGCGTCCTTGATCGGCATCAGCACCGCTTTCTGCTTCGGGGTGATACCGGCGAAGGCAGCTTGCAGAGCGATGGACCGGGCGAGCAGAGTCCCCGCACCCATGCCCAACAGCGGCAGGCCCACTGCCGTCACCACCAGCCATGTCAGCTTGCGCCGCGGGATCAGCTCCGAAATCTGCACGCTCGCCAGAAGGCCGAACACTGCGCCGATCAGGCCTGAGGGAAGGGTGATCTGCCACGGCAGCGGATCGCACAGGTTCCCGCGCTGGAGCATTTCAAACCCCAGCGCGGGAACGGCTATTGCCCCGAACCCGAATACCTTCCAGAAACCGCTCATCACCGCAGGATTAGCGGCCGGTGCGGGCAAGACAAAGTGAAATCAACGGCTTGCCTCAGCCCCCCTTGCGGCTCGCCTCTGCCGCTTCGATCACACCCTTGTCCCAGGTCACGCGGGTCTGGGTCTGGGGGTTGAAGCGGTTGTCTTCGTACTTCGCGGCCTTTGCGGCGGCGATTTCGGCCTCGGTCAGGTCATCGCTGGGCTTGAGCGCGAAGACGTCGATCCCGCGGCTGATTTCGGTGCCGTAGATGTGGCCGTTGTACCAGTAGACCGACCAGTAGCCGCCCAGCACCATCTGCTTGGCGTCGATCGGGCCGCGGTCGAAATAGGCGATTTCCTTAGGCGTGGCGCTGTCGGTGAAGTCCATCACCGAAAGCCCGCCCTGATACCACGCCTGCGCGAACAGGTCGCGGCCCGGGACAGGGATGATCGAGCCGTTGTGGGCGACGCAGTTTTCCTTGTCGGACTGGGGCGCGGGCATCTTGTAGTGCGAACGGAACACCAGCTTGCCGTCCTTGATGTCATAGATCGCGTTGGCGCCCCAGGTCTTGGGGTCGGACGCCTTGCAGCGCGGGCGCCCGCCGCCGCCCCATTCATCGGTGAAGATCACCTTGGTGCCATCATTGTTGAAGGTCGCCGAATGCCAGTAGGCAAAGCCGGTGTCCGTCACGACGTCGATGCGCTTGGGGTTCAGCGGATCGGCGATGTCGAACAGGATGCCGTTGCCCGAGCAGGCCCCTGCGGCCAGCTTCAGCGCCGGGAACACAGTGATATCGTGGCACTGGTCGGTGCGCGAGGTGTTCTGGGTGCCGTCGCCATGGTCGCCGCCCTTCCACAGGCCGGCGATTTCCCCGGTGGTGGGATCGGCAAAGACGCGCGGGCTTTTGACGATGCGCGACTTGGAAGGGTCCGCCAGCGGAATCTCGATCACGTCAATCGAGAACAGCGCGGTGCGGGTGTCGCCCGGGGTGCTTCCGATGCAGCCCGCCAGTTCCTTCTCGTCGCGAATGCCGGCGGTGCCCGAGTTGTAGACGATCAGGCGCTTGTCGTCGGCGCTGACGATGGAGTGGGTGTGGCTGCCCCGGCAGGTCTGCACCGCGCCGACCTGACGCGGATTGGCCAGATCCGAGATGTCGAAGATGCGCAGGCCCCGGAAGCGGTCTTCATTGATCTTGCCCGGCGCGCCCTCCAGCCCGCAATCGAGCCGCCCGCGGGTCTGTTCGACGCTCATCACGAGGATATTGCCGACCACCGAAACGTCGCCCTGACCGCCGGGGCACACGACGCTGCTCTTGAGGTTCGGCACGCCGTCCGCACCCAGCTTGTAGATGTTGAACCCGTGATACGAGCCCGCGACCATGACGTCGCCGAAAAAGGCCATGTCGGTGTTGGCGAAATCGAGCAGGGGCGAGCGTTCGGCGAACTGGGTGAGCGTGTCTTCCTCTTCGCGCGGCGGGGTGGCGGCAGCGGTCGCCGCCGGGGCTGCGCCTTCAGCGGGCGCGGGCGCTGCGGCGGTTTCGGCGGGCTTGGTCTCTTCGGCCTTCTTCTCTTCCCCGTCCTTCTTCTCGTCCTTCTTCTCGTCCTTCTTCGCATCCTTCTTGGGCGGGACGGGAAGGCGCAGTTCGGCGGGGTTTTCCGGGTTGAAGAAGCCCGCCGGCTTCCTGAGGCTCGCGACCTTGGTCAGCCCCAAGATCGCCTCGCCCGCATTGTCGAAGCCCGCCGCGAGGCCCGAGCGCGGGTCCGCCGAAAGCTTGGCGAGCAGCTTGTCCATTTTGCCGATTTCGGCCTTCTGTTCGCCTTCGACATCGCCGACGAACTGGAACAGCACCGGATCGGCGGCCGTGCCTTCCTCGTCGAGCAGTTCTTCGACCATGGTGAGCGCGCCATCGTGATGCGCGATCATCAGGGTCAGGAACAGCCGGTCGAAATCGGCGCCCTTGGCGGCGGCCAGCGCCTTGAGGTCATCGGGCGAGGCCATGCCCTTCATCATGTGGTGCATGTGTTCGGCGTGACCCTTCATCATCGGGTCCTCCACCGGCTCGCCGCGCTCCTTCAGCCAGGTCTGCATGAAGGCGATCTCGTCGGCTTGCGAGGATTCGATGCGGCCCGCGATGGTCAGCAGTTCTTCGGTATTGGTGCGGTCCTTGACCAGCTTGGCCATGTCGACCGCCTGCTGGTGGTGGACGATCATGTGCTGCATGAAGGCGACATCGGCCGGCAGGTAGCTCGCCTGCGCCAGCTTGGTCGCCTCATCGACAGAGAGCGTCTTCGATGCCTGCCCGGGCGCGCCCGGCTTCACGATCGGCACGGCTTGCGCATAAGCAACGCCCGATGCGGAGAGCAAAAGGGCGGCAAGGCCGGCGCGCGCGGCGCGGCGGGTGGCGGTATCGGTCATGAAACAGTCCCCTTGGATCAATGCTTGACCGACAGACTGCCCGCACCGGCTGCGCAGTCAAGGCCATCGGGCGGCCTGCAAGACACCAATCGACGAAACCGCAATCGCGGTCGAGCAAGGGCTTGGGTGTCAGCCGCCCCCATCGCTCCCCCCGCACCGTTCGCCGCACGGGATCAACAGAGTGCTTGCCGCGGCGAATCGCGTGTGGATAAGTATCGTATTAATCCCGCCGAAACCCTGATGGAGTAGCCTGACCGACATGGCACGCCCCCGTTTTCTTGCCGCCCTGACCGGTCTGTTGGCCTCCTTTGCGGCGCTTGCCAGCCCGGCGGCGGCCAGTCAGGACGAGCTCGAAGCGACCTTCGACAGCACCTTCGGCACGCAGGCACGCAATCCGCAGAGCTTCGACGCGGTCTACGCCTCGACCTTTGAACAGCGCATCGCAGATCTCGCCAACCCCGCGCTGGGCCGCATCGGCGTGGCCGCCGTGGATCTGGCCACGGGCGAGCAGGTGATGGTGCTGGGCGACCAGCTGTTCCCGATGGCTTCTACCAGCAAGATCGCGGTCGCCGCGACCTATCTGGAGATGGTCGAGCAGGGGCGCTATTCGCTCACCTCCGAATTCCCGCTGATGATGCCGGTCGCCTCGGCGAAGTTCTCGTCGGCCAAGGCCCCCGTCCGTGCGGGCCAGTACATGCCGGCGATCGATCTGATCGAGATCATGATCACCCGCTCCTCGAACCCGGCGACCGATGCATTGCTGGCGGCAGTCGGCGGGCCGGAAGCGGTCAACGCCTTCATGCAGCGCAAGGGCATCGCGCCCTTCTCGATCAACCGCGACATCGCCACGCTGGTTCGGGACGATGGCGAGTATAACCCCGCTACCCATATCGACACCCGCGACGCCGCGACTCCGCGCGCCATGGTGCGTCTGCTGGCCGGTCTCTATCGCGGCGAATACCTGTCGGAACAGAGCCGCCAGGTGATCCTCGGCGCTATGAGCCGCACGGTCACCGGCAAGCGCCGCATCCCCGCGAACATCCCGCTCGAAGCGCGGGTCAGCCACAAGACGGGTTCGCTCAACAACACCTCGAGCGACATCGGCCTGATCGAATGTCCCGATGGCCGGGTCATCGCCGTGGCGATCTATGTCACCGGACAGGGCGGCAAGCTCGCCCGCGAGGAACGCATCGCCGCCATCGCCCGCGCTCTCTATGATGGCTTCGCGGTGCGCGCGCAGGCCAATCCCACGCGCAACTGGGCCAGCGCCCCCTACGCCACCGGGGGCTGAGGCTCCCCGACCGGCTGCGGACAGCAAAAAGGGCGGCGCCTTGCGGCAGCCGCCCTTTCTGTTTGACCTGTGGCGGTCAGCGGGCCGGATTACTCCGCGCCGGCTTCCTCGGCCTGATCGACGACGTCGAGCGCGTCGTTGCCGATTTCGTCGGCGGTCTTGACGGCAGTGTCGGCAGCGCCTTCGGCCGCGGCTTCGACTTCGGCGGCACCTTCGGTCACGGCGCCTTCGATTTCCGCGCCCGCTTCGTCAGCGGCGTCGGCATCGGTGGTCATCGCATCGACGGTTTCTTCGGTTTCGGTTTCGGCATTGTTGCCGCAAGCCGCGAGGCCCAGCGCCGAGGTGGCGATGGCGGCGGCGAGAATGATCTTGCGCATGGTGGTTATCCTTTGTCCTGCGAATGACACGCGGGCCTTGGCGGCGCGCGCGGACCGGTGTTCTGCTCCGGTTCGACAGGGAATCTAGTGTGCGCCGGGCGAAGGGGCAAGGCGAATAAGGCGCCGCCGCCACCGTTTTGCCGTAATTTTGCCACAATTACCGCGCGCCTCGTCGCAGCACGCAAACCCCTACCCGCATGCGCACGCGCCTGCTAGCAGGCTGGCATGGCCGACAAGAAGCACCTCTATCTCGTTGACGGGTCCTCCTACATCTTCCGGGCGTATCACCGCCTGCCCCCGCTGACGAACCCCGAGGGCACGCCGGTGGGC